>UOFZ01000064.1_pt1 | contig 111039 bp, 92 predicted proteins | sample 1989551 | NCBI WGS metagenome assembly UOFZ01 (sample SAMEA4712198, study PRJEB27164) | hydrothermal vent metagenome | biome: marine basaltic hydrothermal vent biome; feature: marine hydrothermal vent; material: mineral | place: Pacific Ocean | collected 2011-06-14/2011-07-23 | depth 1691 m
ACCAATCAGCAATGCCGTAGGCAATAGCACACCGGCGCCAAGACAGATGCTGGAGATCAGGCTGGAGGCACGCATACCACGCAAATTTAATAACGTAGCACTCCAGTACACGGTAAGAATCACCACGACGATAAACGTGCGGGAAGTAGCCAGGGTCGGGTCGATGGCATATGCCAGGCTCGCGGCCACATAAGAAAGGATCGAGGTGATACCAAACAGGCTTTGCACCCACTGCAGCCATACGGCTGTCAGTCCCCAACGCGTGCCAAAAGCTTCTTCAACCCAGTGAAAAACACCGTTTCTGGGCCAGGCGGTAGCGAGTTCTGCCGAGACCAGCGCCACCGGAACAAGGAAAGCAAACACGGTAATGATGTTGAAAAACACCATCCTCATGCCTGTTTCAGCCATCATCGGCATATTGCGCAAAGTCAGAAACAGCGCCGTGGTCATCAGCGTCAAGGCCAGCACGCCGATATGAGCCGTTTGCCTGGGAGTATTTAATTCTGTTTCAGTCATGACTCAACGACCCTATGCCGGGCTTTGAATATAAGGTAAGGAAGTCCACCGCGCAACATTAACGAATCTTAATTTCTGCTCCACCTCCTGTTAAACCGTGACAAGGTACTGTTGGCTCCGAGGCTGGCGATACCATGCATATCCATCGTTCATTCATGCCATATTTTTAACTGATGCGAGGTCAGTTCCATGTACAGCAGCACAAAAATTTCAGCGGCCCTGTTGCTTCTGCTTACAGGCATCATAGTTGTCGCTAACAACAGCATGGCGACAACATCAGCCGCACTAACGGATACCCGACAAACACAAATCCAGCAAGCCAGCGTATTTGAAAAAGATGGCCGCAAAGCTATGTCTTACATCGTTGCAGCAAACCAGTTGCTGTCCAAACAGCATAGCGAAGAAGCCCATCATTATCTTGATAAAGCCAGGGAACTATTATTGAAACTGAAAGCCAAAGTTAGCGCAGACAAGACTAATGTCGCCGGTCTGCTTTCCATCTATTCACAACTGGGCATTAAAAAGGAGATTGGACTCACGGACAAGCTCAGACAGAAACTGGAACATACCCATCTGGATGTAATTCGCGGAAAACACAAAAAGGTTATCAATGCACTCAAAGCGATCGGCGTTGAGCTAAAGTACAGCTTTGTAGATTTGCCGGTTGCAGCAACCCTTGCAAAAGTCGAATCCGCCCTCAAATCACTTTCCGGGAAAAACATCCAAAAGGCTCGTGAAATACTGGCTGATGCGGAAGCCGGTCTGATTCATAAACACTTTATCATCAATGCACCAACAAAAAACCCAGCACGACATACCCCAACTGCTAAGCACACTGAACACCGCCAAGGAGTCTTTTAACATGAACGCAAACATCGCCCCGGCAGCAACCGCAACTACCAAGAGTGCCAATTATATGGCCTTTCATCAGGTCCGTGAACATCTGCAACAGCGCATCATCGGCCAACAGGCGCTGATTGAACGCCTGCTCATAGCGCTGCTGGCCGATGGCCATCTGTTAGTGGAAGGCGCACCGGGACTGGCCAAAACCACCGCTATCAAGGAACTGGCCTCGGTTCTGGAAGGTGACTTTCACCGCCTCCAGTTTACTCCTGATTTACTGCCCAGCGATCTGACCGGCACCGACATCTACCGACCGGAAACCGGCGACTTTCATTTCCAGCAGGGCCCCTTGTTTCACAACCTGATTCTGGCCGACGAGATCAACCGTGCACCGGCCAAGGTGCAGTCGGCACTGCTCGAAGCCATGGGTGAAAAACAGATCACCGTTGGTCGCCACACCTATCCCCTGCCGCGCCCGTTTCTGGTTATGGCTACCCAGAATCCCATTGAGCAGGAAGGTACCTACGCCCTGCCTGAAGCCCAGCTGGATCGTTTTCTCATGCACATTCGTATTGACTACCCCGATGCCAAATCGGAACACGCCATTTTGCAGCTGGCCCGCCAACAGGCCGAAAACGAAAATATCAACCCGGCCACAACCGAACTGGAGCTAAGCAAACAACAGATTTTTGCCGCCCGTCACGAAGTGCTGCACATCCACATGGCCGAACCGGTGGAAGAATACCTGGTGCAACTGGTGCTGGCCAGCCGCGATCCGGCACCCTATAGCCAGGAACTGGCCCGTTGGGTAAATTTTGGTGCCAGCCCGCGCGCCACCATCGCCCTCGATCGCTGCGCCCGCGCCCGCGCCTGGCTGGACGACCGCGACTATGTTTCACCTGCCGATGTGCAGGCCGTAGCCTTCGATGTGTTGCGCCATCGCGTACTGGTTTCCTTCGAAGCGGAGGCCGAAGGCATCGACTCTAACGATGTAATCCGTGAACTGCTGAAACTGATCCCGGTTGCCTGATATGAAACTTGCCGCTTTCCTTACCGGCCTGAAAAAGTTGTACCACGGATTCGACGCCAACGCGCCGGATCCAACCCGTTCAACCGAGGCAGATGCAAACCCGGCTCTCAACGCCGCGACCCAGGTAAGCGTCGATGAGCTTATCGGCCTGCGCCAGCAGGCCCGCAATCTCAATCTCAACCGCAAACAGGCGGCGCGGGCACAACTGGCGGGCGGGCACGCCTCGCGCTTTCGCGGTCGCGGCATGGACTATCAGGAATCCCGTATCTATCAGCCGGGTGACGATATCCGCAACATGGACTGGCGGGTCACTGCCCGCACCGGTCGGCCTCATACCAAACTCTATCAGGAAGAACGGGAACGTCCGGTGGTGGTCTGTGTCGATCTGAATCCCGGCATGTTCTTCGCCAGCCGGGGTGCGCTCAAATCAGTCGTTGCCGCGCGTGCCGCCAGTCTCATCGGCTGGGCCGCCGCCGCACACGGCGACCGTATTGGCGCCCTGCTGTTTAACGGCGAACACCATGAACTGCCGCCAAGAGGCGGCAAACACGGCGTGCTGCGTCTCATTAGCCAGTTGGTGAAACAAAGCGATCCGCTGGAAAACCTCAAACATCCGCCCAACCCGGAAGGATTCAATATCGCCCTGGCCAGACTGCGCCGGGTCAGCCGGCCCGGCAGTCTGATCTTTCTGCTTAGCGATTTCTATGGTATCGATGACGAAACAGACAAACACCTGATGCGACTGCGTCAGCACAACGACGTGGTCGCCATCCAGCTGCTGGATGCACTGGAACTCAGTCCACCGCCGCCGGCACGTTATGCCGTTAGCGATGGTCTGCACGAAGGTATTCTCGATACCCGTTCGCCCAGCGTACGCAAGGCGTATGCTGATTTTTTCAGCCAGCATCATCAGACCGTGCAGAATCTCATGCGCAGCCTGGCGATTCCTCTTTTGCAGTTATCCACTGACGATGACGTTGCCGGTGTCCTGCGGCAAGGCTTCAGAACAACATCGATCAGCAAGCCACAGGAGGCTGCAGCATGAACCCTGGCAGCCAGGCAGCATTACAACTGCGCGATATTCATCTGCCGACTGAACCCGGTTTCTGGCCACCGGCACCCGGCTGGTGGATTCTGGCTGTATTGCTACTTGCGCTGTTGCTCTGGCTGATACGGCTTGGTCTGCGCCGCTATCGCCTGCGGCGTCAGCGCCAACGCATTCTCGCCATGCTCGATGAGCTGGAACAGGATAATGACGCCATTACACCGGAAAAAATTGCCCGGATATCCAGTCTCCTGCGGCGTCTGGCGTTGATGCGTTATCCGCGCCAGCGGGTCGCGGCCCTGACCGGTGCGGACTGGCTGCAGTTTCTCGATGAATCCGGCGGCAATGGCCGTTTCAGCCACGGCCCTGGACAGGTGCTCGCCAGCGGTCCCTATCAACCCACCTTATCTTCCGAACTCGACATCGGGGCGCTCAGCGTCCTGCTGCGTGACTGGATAAAAAAGAACACACAACACTGATATGAATATTGAATTTGCCTGGCCCTGGTTCCTCGCCGCCCTACCCCTGCCGCTACTGGCCCTGCTGTTACCGCGTGCGGCCAGCGCGACCCCGGCAGCGCTACATTTCCCTTTTTATAATGCTCTGCAGACCCGCCTGCAAAGCCACAGCAGCCAGGCTTCACGCCCACGCCTGATACTGGCTGTGCTGGCCTGGCTGCTGCTGGTACTGGCAGCCACCCGACCGCAACTGATCGGCGAAACGGTACATCTACCTGTCAGTAGCCGCAGCCTGATGCTAGCGGTAGATCTTTCCGGTTCCATGCAGACCAAGGACATGCAGATCAATGGCCGTCAGCTAAGCCGCCTCACCGCTGTCAAACTGGTGGCTGGTGAGTTTATTGATAAACGCAAGGGCGACCGCATCGGCCTGATTTTATTTGGCGACGAAGCCTACCTGCAGGTGCCCTTGACCTTGGATCGCAAGACCGTACACACCCTGCTCGATGAAGCCCAGATCGGCCTGGCAGGCAAACAGACGGCCATCGGTGATGCCATTGGCCTGGCCATCAAGCGTCTGCACAAAGAACCAGCCCGTAACCGGATATTGATTCTGCTCACTGACGGCACCAATACTGCCGGTAATGTCGATCCGTTAAAGGCTGCCGATCTGGCCGCCCAGGAAGGCGTGCGGATTTACACCATTGGCATCGGCAGTGGCGAAATAGAGGTACAAACGCTATTTGGCCTGCGCCGGGTGGCGACCAACGATCTCGATGAAGCCACCCTCAAGGCCATTGCCAGCAAAACGGGGGGGCGTTATTTTCGCGCCCGTGATACCGCCCAGCTGGCAAAAATCTACACCCTGCTGGATCGCATCGAACCCGTTTCCAAAGATGAACAGACCTGGCGGCCGGTGGATGAACTTTACTTCTGGCCTCTGGCGGCGGCGTTCTTACTCACGGTGCTGATCGCCCTGTTGGCCGCATTCGGACAACGGGCAACATCGACCCCTGCGGAGGTACGTCATGCCTGAGCATTTTCACTTTCTTCAACCCCTGTGGCTACTCAGCCTGATCCCCTTAGCCCTGCTGATATGGCGTCTGCGGCACGCCGCCACAGGCAATAACCCGTGGACTCGCATCATCGATACCCGCCTGCGCGCTCTGCTGCTGGCAGGCCAGAGTCAAAAGCTTAATCGCTCTCTGTTATGGTTGCTTGGCCTGGGTTGGCTGTTAACCACACTGGCACTGGCCAACCCGGTATGGGAAAAACAACCACGACCGTTATATCAGACCAGCGCCGCGCGGGTTATCGTGCTGGATCTGTCGCTCTCCATGCTCGACCAGGATCTCAAGCCCTCACGGCTGGCACGGGCACGCTTCAAGATCGAGGACATTCTCGCTCGTAACGAAGAAGGCCAAACCGGGCTGGTGGTTTTTGCCGGTGACGCCTTTACCGTGACCCCCCTGACCCGTGACGTAGACACGATTCGCGCCCTGCTCAACTCACTCGATCCCGGCCTTATGCCGGTACAGGGCAGCCGTCCCGATCTGGGCCTGTTAAAGGCGGGAGAACTGTTGCGCCAGGCAGGTCTGAGCAACGGCCAGATTCTCTTGCTTGCCGATGGCGTAAGCGGCGATAAGGCCCGCGAAACCGCCGCACAGTTGCGTAAAAAAGGCTATCAGGTCTCGGTACTCGGCATCGGCACGCATAAGCCCGAGCCACTGACTGACAACCAGGGCCGTCTGCTGCAAACCCGTGACGGCCAGCTCATCCGGCCAGCGCTTGAAAGCAGCGCACTCTTTGCCGTAGCCAAAGCGGGTGGCGGCCAGTATCGAAATTTCAGCAGCGACGATACCGACATCACAGCCCTGCTCAGCAAGACCACACCCTTGAAAGCTGAAAATACGGTTAGAAAAAGCATGCAGGGGCAGGACTGGAAACAACGCGGCCCCTGGTTGGTCATCTTATTGCTACCGCTGGCGGCACTGGCTTTTCGCCGCGGCTGGCTGCTCAGTATGGTGTTATTGGTGAGCCTGCTATCGCCACCGCAACCCGCTAGCGCCGCCAGCTGGAATGATCTCTGGCAGCGCCCCGACCAGCAGGCAGCCAAAGCACTGGCAGAAAAAGATTATGCCCGCGCCAGCCAGGTGGCAAAAGATCCCCTGCAACACGGCACTGCCGAATACCGCCGCAAAAATTACGCGCAGGCGCTAAAAGACTTTTCCCGCGCCCGCGGGGCCACCGCAGAATATAACCGGGGCAATGCATTGGCAAAACTTGGCCGATATAAAGAAGCTCTTGCCGCTTATGAGGCAGCTTTGAAATCCGCGCCCGGTATGCAGGATGCGCTGGCCAACAAGGCCGCTATCGAAGCCTTGTTGCGCAAACAAAAGAAACAAAACAAGCAGCAGAATAAACAGGGTAAGCAAGGTAAACAGAACCAGCAGGGAAAACAGAACCAGCAAGGCAAGCAGAACCAGCAGGGCAAACAGAACCAGCAGGGCAAACAGAACCAGCAGGGCAAACAGAACCAGCAGGGCAAACAGAACCAGCAGGGCAAACAGAACCAGCAGGGCAAACAGAACCAGCAAGGCAAACAGAACCAGCAGGGCAAACAGAACCAATCTGCCAAGGCGGGGCAAAAAAATGCCAGCGCGGATAAAAACGAGTTTGCCAATGCCGCCAAGACGCTGAAGAAAAAAGTCGGTAAGAAATCTGCCGCAGAATCTGCGGCAAAAAAACAGGCCAGGCAAAATCAGGATAAAAACCGCCAGCAGAAGGGCAACAATGTGCAGGCTAAACAACAAGCACAAACCAAGGCTCAGTCAGCTCGTGCCAAGCAACTCAGCAGTGAGGAAAAAATGGCGGCCAAACAATGGCTGCGGCGCATTCCGGACGATCCCGGCGGCCTGTTACGACGTAAATTCCTTTACCAGTATCAACAACGGGCGCAACGTGCCGGTACCGGTAGCCGACAGCCCTGGTAAGCAACAACGGAGAATATAAGATGACATCCAGGACCCACTCCCCGATCCCGATTTGCCACCCGCAAGCCCTGTGGCAGATCCCTCTGCTGGTGCTGCTGGTCATGCTGGCAGTCGTCAGCCCGAGCAATGCAGCCGTGCGTGCCAGCCTTGGCCGCAGCACGATCTCAGCGGCTGATACGGTAACGCTGACTATCGAAAGCGATAGCCGGGATTCTGATTTACAACCGGATCTTTCGCCTCTGAAAAAAGACTTTGACGTGCTGGGCACCAGTACCAGTACCCAGGTAAGCATCTTTAACGGTCAACGTGCCGACAAAACCCTGTGGCAAGTGCAACTTCAGCCTCGCCACTCCGGCACGCTGCGCATCCCGTCCATCAGCCTGGGCACACAACAAACCGCACCGCTCGAACTGAAGGTCAGCGAAGAACCGCAACAGGCAACAGCGGCAATCCGTCAACATGTATTCGTCGAAGCCGAGATCAATCCAACCGGCAAGCATATCTATGTGCAACAACAGATCCCCTACACTGTGCGTCTTTACTACGATGAAAGCCTGCAGCAGGGTGAACTCGGCGCACCGGAACCGAAAGATGCCGTAGTCGAACAGCTTGGTGAGGACAAACGCTACAGTGCTTTTCGCAACGGCCGCCAGTACAACGTCATCGAACGCCATTACGTCATCTCGCCGGAAAAAAGCGGAGCCTTGCAGATTCCGCCCGCCAGCTTTCACGGCCGCATCACGCTGCCCCGTCAACGCGAACCTGCCCATGGCGCCGACAGTTTGATGGAACAATTCTTCAATAACAGCCCCTTTGCCAACGATCCTTTTTTCCGCGGCAACATGCTGCCGGGGCATGCATTTGGTGGTAGTCCGTTCAGCAATCCCGGCAAACCCATTACCGTTCACAGTCGTGTGTTTAACCTGAAGATCAAACCCCGGCCATCGACAGTTACCAGCAACTGGCTGCCGGCTGAAAGCGTTACCCTGACCGACAGCTGGAGCAAAAATCCGCCACAGTTCAAGGTCGGCGAACCTGTCATGCGCACCATTACTATCCATACTCAGGGACTGGCCGGTTCGCAGATCCCTGAACTGGCTATCGCCGCCCCGCCCCATACCCGTCTGTATCCGGAAACACCGAAACAGGAAAGCCGTACCGATGGCAACACTATATATGGTACACGCAGCCAGACCCTGACCTATATTGCCAATGCCTCTGGCAGCTTGAAAGTCCCTGCTGTTACGCTCAAGTGGTGGGACACACGCCACAACCGGGCCGCCAGCACCAGCCTGCCGGCCTGGCAGTTCAAGGTTCAGCCCGGTGCTGCCGGTAACGCGGCTGTGCCGCCAGCGGCTAAACCCAGTCCCCGCCCGGCGCTACAGCAGAGCACAACGAAAAAGCCCGCTGCCGCAAGCAAAAGCGCACACACTGACAAAAATTTGGGCCTGGCAATAGTAAAACGACTCCGGGCAAACTGGCCCAGACTACTCACCGCCAGCGGTTTATTCCTCGCTCTGGTTCTGCTGCTGATTTTCCTTGCACGTCGGGCGAAACAGAAAAATATCCGCGACACAAGCGGACAAACACCGTCGGCAACTCCACAGCGCCCCAAAGCGGATCAGAAAACCCTCCTCCAGGCACTGCAAAAAGCCTGTACCGCCAATGATCCGCATGCCGCTGCCAGTGCTCTGCTGAAGCTGGCGCAGGCTCACTGGCCCGATGATCCCCCGCGCAACCTTGATGCTCTGGCGACGCGCGTTGACAAGGGACAGGCGCAGCTCAAAGAGCTGGATCGCAGCCTCTATGCCGCCAACAGTCAGGACTGGAACGGCGCGGCATTATGGAATGAATTCAGTCACGGCCTGCAACAGAGAAAAGAGAACAAACAACAGGATGATGTTCTTAGCCCCCTCTACCCACAACACAGCTGAAACAGGCGCATAAACCTGTTCACTGTAACCTGGGTGATAGATCGTATGCAGCGAATGCTCAAAACTGTGACCAATCAAGGCAGGGCTGACTGAATCAGGAGCACTTATTACACACGGACGTGTGCTCATTGACAGCATGCTGCGTAATCAAAACGCAGATCTGATCATTACAGAGATTCTTAAACGAAAAGGAGAAAACCCCATGAACGTGCAACACAAACCATCAGCCAGCCTCATTGCCGGGATTATTGCCAGCAGCATTCTGATCAGCAGCCCTGTTCTTGCCTCTGCTTTGCATGAAAAAATCACGATTAAACCCGGACGCCAAATCAACGCGCATGAACAAAGCATTATTTCCCATTCTGCGGCCAGTGCCCTCCGGCACATTGCCCAGGCCAGAGCGGACATTCATGACAAGAATCTGGCTAATGCAAAAAATGAACTTGCCCAGGTACGCAAACTTGTCAATATAATTAAATCCGCGCGTCCGACCAGCAAGGTGATCGATCACATCTGGGTAGCCAAAAAACACCTCGACTATAAAAACACAGTGGAAGTGGGTGAAGATATCATTCCCATCGATGTCGGCCTGACTGAAATTGAAGATCTGGTACCGGTTGAACAGGCACGACAACACCTGAAAAGAGCAAGCAAACATTTAAAAGAAGGCCAGGCTAAAGCTGCGCGCGAGGAACTGGATGCGGTGCAGGATAATTTGATCTACACGGAAGTTGATCTCCCTCTGGCGAACACTGAACAGGCCGTAATCATGGCTCAGAGCCTGCTGGCCAGAAACAAGCCGAGTGAGGCTGATCAGGCCTTGGCCCTGGCTGAAGATGGCGTACAGTATCTTTCTGTGACCGTTGCCGCACCCTTGTCTCAGGCCCGCAAAAGCATATACCGCGCAATGAATAATTACGCCGCCAAAAAATATGACAAGACGCGTGCAGAATTGGCCGTTGCTTCGGGCTGGCTGAAAAAAGCAGCAAAAAAAGCTGACCATTCCAGCGAGAAAAAAATAACCCACATGCAGCAGTTGCTACAGAGCCTGTCCAGCAAGCTTTCCAAAAAAGACAAAAAGGCAGAAGTTTCACTTGAGGGTTTATGGCACAGAATTATCGCCCTGTCCGAATATGAAGCGGAAAAAATCGGCCTCGGTCACAGCCAGAAACAGGCGTCGGCCAACACAATTAAAAAAAATCTCATCGACAGCAAACTGGATATCGCCTATGCAGAAACAGCGCAACTGATCGATCATGACAAAAACGGGCTAATCTATAACCTGAAGCTGGCCAAAGCCGCATTGAAACGAGCCAGAAATGCAGCCAACAAAACTGGCAAACAGGACATTCACAAAATCGAAAAAGATATCAATAAAATCGAGAGTGTCACGCTGACTGGACTCAAGGATGCGGATTACACCCTGGCTCGCTGGGAACTGCTTGGTTTTTATGAAAAAACAAAAGCCGATCAACGTAAACTGATTCGCGATCAGTAAATCATCAAAAGAAGAATATAAAGGACAACATAATGAATAAAATCTTCCAGCTAGAAGAGATTCATGCACGCCAGATCCTCGACTCGCGCGGCAATCCCACCGTCGAGGTGGAATGCCGACTGGCGGGTGGGGTGCATAGCCGCGCAGCCGTACCCTCCGGCGCCTCCACCGGCAGCCGTGAGGCGGTGGAACTGCGGGACGGCGATGCCCGACGATTCGCAGGCAAGGGCGTCTCGAAAGCAGTGGCCAATGTCAATGAGCATATTGCCCCCAGCCTGCTCGGTCAGGATGCCCGCCAGCAGGCAGCCATTGACCAGGCCATGATCTTGCTTGATGGCACACCCAACAAAGCCCGCCTCGGCGCCAATGCCATTCTCGGCGTCTCCCTGGCGGTCGCCCGCGCAGCCGCCGAGGCCAGCGGCCTGCGCCTCTACCAGTATCTGGGCGGGCCGGGCGCCACCCGTCTGCCGGTACCGCACATGAATATTCTCAACGGCGGCGTCCATGCCCACTGGCAGGGCGCAGATTTTCAGGAGTTCATGATCGCACCCTTCGGCGCCGACAGCTTTGCGCAGGCGCTGGAATGGGGCAGCGAAATCTATCATGCCCTGCAGGCGCTGCTGAAAAAACGCAAACTCTCGGTCGGTGTCGGCGATGAAGGTGGCTTTGCCCCGCACATGCAGTCCAACGAGGAACCCTTTGAACTCATCGTCGAGGTCATTGAGCAGGTAGGGCTGCGCCCGGGACTGGACGTGGGTATCGCCTGCGATCCCGCCTCCAGCGAATTTTTTGAAGAGGGTCTGTATCACCTGCGCAGCGAAAAACGTCGGCTTAGCCCGGAAGAAATGATTGCGTATTATCAAAGGCTGGTGGACAAATATCCCCTGGTGTTGCTGGAAGACGGTATGGCCGAAGATGACTGGAGCGGCTGGCAGGGTCTTAACCAGGCGCTGGGTGATCGGATCGAACTGGTAGGCGACGACATTTTCTGCACCAACCCCGTGATTATCGCCCGCGGTATCAAAGAGAATGTCGCCAACGCCATCCTGGTCAAACTGAACCAGATCGGCACCCTCACTGAAACCATCGCCGCCACCCGGCTGGCCCGGGATCATGGCTGGGGCGCCTTCGTTTCCCACCGCTCAGGTGAAACCAGCGACAGCTTTATTGCCGACATGACGGTGGCGCTGGATACCGGCCATCTGAAAACCGGCGCACCGGCGCGCGGGGAGCGGGTGGAAAAATATAATCAGCTGTTACGTATCGAAGAACATCTGGGCGATGCGGCTCGCTATGCCGGTGTCGACGCCTACTGTCGCAAACCCGTTGGCGTCTGAGTCAGGAATATCACCACAGTCAGGAGATTACAATGAATATACACAACGAACTTCATGACACTATTTCTCGCATGGTACAGATTGGCAAAGGGATACTTGCCGCCGACGAAAGCCTGCCTACCATTGGCAAACGATTCAAACCCATCGGGGTTGAGTCGAGTGAAGAAAACCGCCGTGCCTATCGCGCCCTTTTATTTACCGCACCGGACATCGAACAATACATCAGCGGCGTGATCGAGTTTGAGGAAACCCTTACCCAGAGCAGCGATGACGGCACACTGTTGCCAGAAGTCCTCGCACAACGAAGCATTGTGCCCGGTATCAAGGTTGATAAGGGTACGGGACCGCTACCTGGAACCAGCGGCGATTTGATCACCTACGGCCTGGACGGTCTGGCGGATCGGCTGGCCCGGTATAAAGAACAGGGCGCCCGCTTTGCCAAATGGCGCGAGGTCTATCCGGTGGGCAAACACAACCCTACCCGTCTGGGCCGTCACGCCAATGCCGAAATGCTGGCGCGTTACGCCGCCATCTGTCAGGCCCAGGGCATTGTGCCCATTGTCGAACCGGAAGTATTGATGGACGGCGATCATGACATCGATCGCTGCGCCGAGGTAACCGAACAGGTGCTGCACTCGGTGTTCCACGCCCTGCATCTGCACCGGGTTTCTCTCGAACACATGATCCTGAAACCCAATATGGTGCTGCCGGGCAAGGACTGCCGCCGTGCCGAACCGGCGGAAGTCGCCGCCGCCACTATTCGCGTATTCCGCCGCACCGTGCCGGCAGCTGTACCGAGCATCAATTTTCTCTCCGGCGGACAGTCTGCCGAAGAAGCCACCGCCAACCTCAATGCCATCAACGCTGACTATCCGGACCAGCCCTGGCTATTATCCTTTTCCTTTGGCCGGGCCCTGCAACAGCCTGTCTTACAAGCCTGGCAGGGCAAGCCGGAAAATGTAGCCGCCGCGCAACAGGCGCTGTTGAAAAGGGCACGCCTGAACGGCGCTGCACAACGAGGTGAATACGATGCCAGCATGGAATAAACGGCGGCCAGCCGACTAATCCCGGTCGCTGTTCGCCCTTGTATATCTTTGCGGGACAAAGAGCCGATGTCGACTCATTCGTAACTGAACGAATCGTATATTACTTTCGTAACGAGGCACATTAAAATGGACAGAAAAAATATGCTTGCCATGTTGCATGACATGCTGCTGGCGCGCGCCTTTGAAGAGCGTGCAGCAGAGGAATACAGCAAAGGCAATATTGCCGGTTTTCTGCATCTTTACCCGGGCGAGGAAGCGGTAGCTGTAGGCGTACTGCACGCTGCCAGTCCGGCTGATTATATCGTTTCAACCTACCGTGAACATGTTCACGCACTGGTGCGGGGGACCCCGGCCAGGCAGATCATGGCCGAGCTGTTCGGCCGCAAAGACGGTTGCTGTCAGGGCATGGGCGGCTCCATGCACTTGTTTGATAAAGCGCGCCGTTTCATGGGCGGCTATGCCATTGTCGGTGAGACCTGTCCGGTGGCCATTGGCATCGCCTATACCATCGCCATGCGCAAGTTGCCCGAAACGGTGATCTGTTTCTTTGGCGATGGCGCCGTCAATCAGGGCACCTTTCACGAAAGCCTGAACATGGCGGCACTCTGGGAGTTGCCGGTATTGTTCGTCTGCGAAAACAATCACTACCAGATTGGTACTGAAATTCATCGTCATTCGGCCGTGGCTGAAGTCTATAAACGCGCCTGCGCTTATCGCATCCCCGCCCGTAAAATTGATGGCATGGATGTGCTGGCAGTGCATCAGGCCAGCGCTGAGGCACTGGAACAGATCCGCGCCGGTAATGGCCCGCAGTTTCTCGAATTTGAAACCTACCGTTTTCGTGGCCATTCAATGGCGGATCCTGGCAGCTATCGCCCGCGTATCGAAGTTCAGGCTTATAAAAATGATGATCCGGTCACCCTTGCCATTAATGAAACCCTGCCGGTCTATCCTGACCGCGAACAGATTGCCGCTGCCGGCCCGGACAACATCGGCAAACTGGCAACCTATCTGGATGAAGCCGGCCACCTGCCCAGCAAGCGACTTGACACCATCAAGGAGCAAGTCAAAGAAACGGTCGAGCAGGCGGTGCAGTTCGCGCTCGACAGTCCCGAACCACAGATGGCCGATGCACAGGCCTGTCTTGACTGTAACCGTGGCCTGGAGGTGCTGATCTGATGAGCGAGGAAATCTATTACTGGCAAGCCCTCAATCGGGCGCTGGATGCGGAGCTGGATGCGGATGACAGCGTCTTCATACTCGGTGAAGACGTGGGTCTGTACGGCGGCAGCTACCGTGTAACCGAAGGTCTGTATGCGAAATACGGTGAGTGGCGACTGCGTGATACCCCTATTTCCGAGGGCAGTTTTACCGGCCTTGGCGTCGGTGCGGCCCTGCTGGGCATGCGCCCGGTAGTGGAAATCATGACCATTAATTTCGCCCTGCTGGCACTGGACGCGATCATCAACATGGCGGCCAAGATCCCCTTTATGTCCGGCGGCCAGTTCCCCATGCCGCTGGTAGTGCGCATGCCCGGTGGTGTCGCCAAACAGCTCGCCGCCCAGCACTCGCAACGCCTGGAACAAACCATGATGAATGTGCCCGGTCTGCGTATTGCGGTGCCCGCCACGCCTCAGGACGCCTGGTGGCAACTGCGCCAGGCCATCCGTAGCGATGAACCGATTATTCTGCTGGAACACGAACTGCTGTACTTCAGCAAGGGAGCGCTCGACATCCACGCCGATGCTCCGCCTATGCATCGCGCCAGGGTCCATCGCCGCGGCCGGGATCTGACCATTATCACCTATTCACGCATGCTGGATCTTTGCCTGCGGGCCGCTGAGCAACTGGCGCAAAAGGGCATTGAAGCGGAGGTTATCGATCTTCGCAGCCTGCGCCCTGTTGACTGGAAGACTTGCAGTCAATCCGTCAGTAAAACGCACCGCCTGCTGGTGGTAGAGGAAGATTCCCGTTTTGCCGGTGCCGGTGCTGAAATAGTCGCGGGACTCACCGAACGCTGTTTCTTTGAACTGGATGCCTCGCCGGATCGAGTCGCCGCACGGGAAATGCCTATCCCCTTCAACGCCACGCTTGAAGCGGCCAGCATCCCGCGTCCCTCAAATATTGTTCAGGCAGCTGAAAAACTGTGCAACGTCCAGGCAAAAGAAAAATTCATTGAACCCGCTTAGGCTTTCATCTGCCTGAGCGGGAATAAGGTTCACTATGTTGGCCGGTTTTCAATACTGAGGAAAAGAAAATGGACAAAGCTCATTATATTCGCTGGTTTTCTGAACTGGGCATTGATGATGTGCCCCTGGTGGGCGGCAAAAATGCATCCCTGGGTGAGATGTACCGTAAACTGACGCCCGCAGGCGTAAAAGTGCCCAACGGTTTTGCAGTTACCGCCGAAGCCTATCGCGATCTGCTCAGCCAGGCCGGTGCCTGGGAACCCCTGCGGCAAACTCTCGACGGACTGAAACCCGACGACATGGATGATCTGGCGCGCCGCGGCGCAAAAGCCCGCGCCCTCATTTACGCCGCCCCCCTGCCCGACGACATGCAGCAACAGATCCTCAGCGCCTACCATCAGTTACAGACCGAATACGGCGAAAATCTGAGTGTCGCGATACGCTCATCGGCCACGGCTGAAGATCTGCCCAACGCCAGCTTTGCCGGTCAGCAGGAAACCTATCTGAATATCAGTGGCGACGCACATCTGCTGGACGCCTGTCGGCGCTGTTTTGCCAGCCTGTTTACCGATCGCGCCATTCACTATCGCATCGACAACGACTTCGATCACTTCAAGGTGGCCCTGTCTATCGGCATCATGAAAATGGTGCGCTCGGATCTGGCTGCCAGCGGGGTGATGTTTTCACTGGATACCGAAACCGGCTTTCGTGACGTGGTGTTCATCACCGGCTCGTATGGTCTGGGCGAAAACGTGGTCCAGGGAGCGGTCGAACCCGACGAATTCTATTTGCACAAACCCACCTTCATGCAGGGCCACCGGGCGGTACTGCGCCGCCACCTCGGCAGCAAGAAAATCAAGATGGTCTACGCCCTCGGCGGCGGCCGCGAAATGACCCGCAACGTACCGGTGGCGCAGGCTGATCGCAGCTGCTTCTGTATTCGCGACGAGCATGTCTTCACTCTGGCCGACTATGCCATCAAGGTCGAACAGCATTACAGCAAGCAGGCCGGCTATGACAAGCCCATGGACATGGAGTGGGCGCTGGATGGTATCGACGGCGAACTTTATATGGTGCAGGCACGCCCGGAAACCGTGGAATCCCAGAAAAAAGGCCACATCCTGCAACAGTATCATCTGCTGGAGGAGGGTGAAATCCTCGCTCGCGGATATGCCATCGGCACCCGCATCGCCACCGGCCGCGCCCGCCACATTGCCGACGTGGGGCACCTGGACGAGTTCAAACCCGGCGAAGTACTGGTAGCCGATACCACCACCCCGGACTGGGAGCCGGTCATGAAAACCGCCGCCGCCATCGTCACCAATCGCGGTGGCCGCACCTGCCATGCGGCCATCGTCGCGCGGGAACTGGGCATTCCCGCCGTAGTGGGCTGCGACTCGGCTACCCAGACCATCCCGCCGACAGAAATGATCACCCTCTCCTGCGCCAGCGGTGACGAGGGGCTTATCTACCGGGGCAAACTGAAATACGAAATTATCGAAACCGATCTGTCCGGTCTGGCCCGGCCAAAAACCAAGATCATGATTAACCTGGGCAATCCGGATATGGCCTTCGCCACCTCCTTCCTGCCCAACGATGGCGTCGGTCTGGCCAGACTGGAATTTATTATCAATGAATACATCAAAGCCCATCCCATGGCCCTGTTGTATCCCGAACGCGTGACGGATGCGGCCACCCGTCAACGCCTGAAAAACCTGATTACCGGCTACGCCGATGGCAGTGATTATTTCATCCGGAAATTATCCGAAGGCGTCGGCACCATTGCCGCCGCCTTCTGGCCCAAACCGGTGGTAGTGCGTATGAGCGACTTCAAAACCAACGAATACGCCACCCTGCTCGGCGGCACTGATTTCGAACCACAGGAAGACAACCCCATGATCGGCTTTCGCGGCGCAGCCCGTTACAGCCACCCGGCCTATGCCGAAGGTTTCGCACTGGAATGTGCCGCCATGAAACGGGTGCGGGAGGATATGGGCCTGACCAATGTCAAACTGATGATCCCCTTCTGCCGCCGGGTCGAGGAAGGCGAAAAAGTGCTGCGGGCCATGACTGCCCACGGTCTTACGCGTGGTGATAATGGTCTGGAAATATACGTCATGTGCGAAATCCCCAACAACGTGATCCAGATCGACGCCTTTGCCAAATTGTTCGACGGCTTCTCCATTGGCTCCAATGATCTGACCCAGCTCACCCTGGGCGTGGATCGCGACTCGGAAATAGTCGCCTTCGACTTCGATGAACGCGATCCCGGAGTCAAAGAAATGATCCGCCTGGCAGTCACCGGCGCACGCCGCAACCAGCGTCATTCCGGCCTCTGCGGACAGGCGCCCTCCGACTATCCGGAAATGGCCGAGTTTCTGGTGGAGATCGGCATCGACTCCATGAGTCTCAATCCGGACACCCTGCTCAAGACCACCCGCCATGTGCTGGAAGTTGAAGCCCGTCTGCAATCGGAACAGGGAAAATCGCAGTGAACAACAAAGCTCGAAATGTTATTCCCAGGCCGCCACATCCGCTCCAGCGACAGCAGAAACTGCCCTGGCAAACCCCCAAACCGGCTGAAGAAGATCTGACCGCACCGGCCAGGATCGAGGCCCTGCTGCACAGCGAAAGTTACCGTCAGGCCGACGAAGATGTGGCTTTCCTCCGCCGTGATGAAAGCCGCGGTCTGCGCCTGCAGCTGGATTACAGCAAGCCGGAACGGTTGCTGCAACAACATGGAATCCATCACACCATCGTCGTCTTTGGCGGCACCCGCATCGCCGAACCCGCTGCCGCTCGCCGTCGCGTGGAAGACCTGCGCAAGGCGCTACTCGCCAGTCCCGAGAACCCGGAACTAAAACAGCAACTGGCGACAGCCAGGCGCATTCAGGCCAAGAGTCATTATTATGAAATCGCCAGAGACTTCGGCCGGCTGGTAGGCGATTCCGGCAGCGGCCCCGGGGACTGCCGACTGGTGGTCATGACCGGCGGCGGGCCGGGAATCATGGAGGCCGCTAATCGCGGCGCCTACGATACCGGCGCCAAAACAGTCGGCCTCAACATTACGCTGCCCCATGAACAATATCCCAACCCTTACATCACCCCTGAACTGTGTCTGCGGTTTCATTATTTCGCCCTGCGCAAAATGCATTTTTTACTGCGTGCGCGGGCGCTGGTGGCCTTTCCCGGTGGGCTTGGTACTCTGGATGAGCTGTTCGAAACCCTGACCCTGATTCAAACCCGCAAAATTTCGCCCTTGCCCGTCATCCTGGTGGGCGCCGAATACTGGAAAAAAGCCTTCAATTTCGACTTTCTGGTCGAAGAAGGCGTGGTCGACAACGAAGACCGCGAGTTGTTCTGGTTTGCCGAAACCGCGCAGGAAATATGGGAAAACATTCTCTGCTGGCATGAAGATAACGGCACCCCCCTGTTTGGCTGATTAATGATGGATGAATCACAGGAGTAGATAAAATGAAAATTTCCTTTCACGGTGCGGATCAGGAAGTGACCGGTTCCTGTCACCTTGTCGAATGCGCCGGCAAACGGATCCTGATTGATTGCGGCCTTTACCAGGGTGGCCGCGAACTGGCCGAAGAAAACGCCCGGCCCTTTGGTTTTGACCCCGCCGAGATCGACTACCTGCTGCTAAGCCATGCCCACCTGGATCACTGTGGCCGTATTCCACTACTGACAAAACGCGGGTTTCAGGGTGAAATCATCACCACCTCAGCCTCCCGCGAACTGGCGCGTCTGGTAATGCTGGACTCCGCCCACCTGCAGGAAGAAGAAGCTCGCTACCAGTCGCGCAAGGCCGCTCGTGTCAGAAACAAACGTAAAAAGACTATCGAGCCACTGTACACAGTACTCGACACGCTTAACAGTCTGGACGTCTTTGGCCGTACCGCCGGTTACGATCAGCGCATTGAAATCTGTGAGGGGATCCATGCCACCTTCATCGATGCCGGGCATATTCTCGGCTCGGCCAGCATCCATCTCGAACTGGAGGAAGCCGGTCAAAAACGTTCACTGCTGTTTTCCGGCGACCTGGGCTACAGCGGCCGCGTGATCCTGCGTGACCCGGCCACACCGCCGGCTGCCGATGTGGTGGTGATGGAAACCACCTATGGTGACCGGCTGCACAAACAGTTACAGCCTTCCATTGAGGAACTGTACAGCGCGGTTGATGACACCTTTCGCCGCGGGGGCAATGTAATCATTCCCACCTTCGCCCTGGAACGCGCCCAGGAAATCCTGTATTTCCTGCACGAAGGCGTAAGAAACGGGCGTCTGCCGGGTAGCGTGCAGGTGTTTCTCGATTCACCCATGGCCATTTCCGCTACCGAAATTTTTCGCCGCCACCCGGAATGTTACGATGCCCGCACTACGGCGCTGTTCAATAAACAGCAGGATCCCTTCTCCCTCCCCGGCCTGCACTTTACCCGCGAAACCGCCGAGTCCATGGCCCTGAACAACCTTCGCGGCGGCGCGGTGATCATGGCTGGCTCCGGCATGTGTACCGGCGGGCGAGTACGTCATCATCTGAAACATAATCTGTGGGACAAAAATTCCAGCGTTATTTTCGTCGGCTACGCTGCCCAGGGCACCCTGGCACGGCGCATTGTCGATGGCGCAAAGTCGGTGCGCATCTATAACGAAACCATCCAGGTACAGGCCAAAATCTATACCATCGGTGGCTTTTCCGCGCATGCCGATCAGGCCGAACTCCTCGCCTGGCATAAAAAAACCGGCCAGCCACAACATACCTTTCTGGTGCATGGTGATCGGGAGGCGATGGAAAGCTTCGCCGATCTGTTGCCCAACACCCAGGTGGAAATGCCCGCGCTCAATGATGTCTTTGAACTCTAAATCGAGCGCGGACTGAATCACATGAACCACAGACAGACACCGAACAGTATCTCAGCTTGCCGCGTTTACCCCCAGGCCCGGCCCGGGGCGCGGGTACACGGAGCATATCCATGAGTACGCCCGCTGCCGCCATCCTGGTGATCAATGCCGGTTCATCCAGCCTTAAATTCGCTGTTTACGCCATCCAGACGCCACGGCAACAGGTCCGCCTTTACCACGGTGCTATTGAAAACATGGACGGAGAAAACAGCGCGCGCTTCAGCCTGTTGGCAGACAAATCCACGCCACTAAAAGATGAAGCAATCGATGCCGTCGATCAGCATCAGGCGATGCGCTACCTGCTCGACTGGCTGGAACAGCATTCCGCTGAGTGGCGCATCGTCGCAGCCGGACACCGGCTGGTACATGGCGGCGCCCATTTTACCCAACCTGTACGCCTCGATCAGGCACAGATAGAACAACTCCGCAGTTATATCCCGCTGGCGCCACTGCACATGCCGCACAATCTCGCCGCCATTGAAGCGCTCTGGCAACAACGGCCCAACCTGCCGCAGGTGGCCTGTTTTGATACCGCCTTTCATCACAGCATGCCAGAGCTGGAACAGATCTTCGCCCTGCCCCGACAATACCGCGAGCAGGGCATCCGCCGTTACGGTTTTCACGGCCTGTCCTATGAGTACATCGCCAGCGTGCTGCCGGAACACCTTGGCGATCAGGCCGAGGGACGCATTATCGTCGCCCATCTGGGTCACGGTGCCAGCCTTTGCGCCCTGCACCGGCGCAAAAGCATGGCCACCAGCATGAGCTTTACACCCCTGGACGGCATTCCCATGGCCACCCGACCCGGTGCCCTCGACCCCGGCGTGCTGCTCTATTTGCTCCGGGAAAAAGGCCTTTCGCTGAGCGCCCTGGAAACACTGCTGAATCATCAGTCAGGGCTGTTGGGACTGTCGGGCTTCAGCGGCGACATGCGCCAGCTACTGGCCGACCCACGACCTGCTGCTGCACAGGCCATCGACTATTTTGTTCACCATACCCAGCGTACCATCGCCTCCCTGGCGGGCGCGCTGGGCGGGCTGGACGCGCTGGTTTTTACCGCCGGTATCGGCGAGAACGCGCCGCGCATTCGCGCACGCATCTGCCAGCAGGGCGCCTGGCTGGGCATCGCTCTCGATGCCGAGGCCAATGCGCAAAACCGGATCCGCATCAGTTCGCCTGACAGCCGCGTATCGGTATGGCGTATCGCCACCAATGAAGAATTAGTCATCGCCCGACATACCCAGGGATTCATCACCGGGGAAGCTGCTTTCCCGGAAAAGGAGAAAAGAGCATGAACGAGATTACCACCAATCCCCTCTCCAGCGAGGAACTGGAGCTTATCCATGCCTGGTGGCGCGCCGCCAATTATCTGTCTGCCGGGCAGATTTTTCTCATGGACAACCCCCTGCTCGAAGAGCCTCTGGCGAGCGAGCATATCAAGCCCCGCCGTCTCGGCCACTGGGGCACCACGCCGGGACTCAACCTGCTTTATGCGCACATGAACCGTCTCATCAAGCGCGAGGATCTCAACGTTGTGTTCATCACCGGCCCGGGTCACGGCGGCCCGGCGCTGGTGGCCAGCACCTGGATGGAAGGCAGTTACAGCGAGCGTTATCCAAATGTCTCACAGGACCGCGAGGGCATGTGCCGCCTGTTCCGGCAATTCTCCTTTCCCGGCGGCATTCCCAGCCATTGCGCACCGGAAACCCCCGGCTCGATCAATGAAGGCGGCGAACTGGGTTACTCCCTGTCACATGCCTTTGGTGCGGTGTTCGATAATCCGGATCTCATCGCCCTGTGCGTGGTCGGCGATGGCGAGGCCGAAACCGGCCCGCTGGCCACCGCCTGGCAAAGCAACAAATTCCTCAACCCGGCCCGCGATGGTGCGGTGCTGCCGGTGTTGCATCTGAACGGTTACAAGATTGCCAACCCCACCGTGCTGGCGCGCATCCGTGAAGAAGATCTGCGCGAGTATTTCAGCGGCCTGGGCTACCTGCCCTTTGTGGTGGAAGGCTCGGAGCCGGAATACGTACATCAGCGTCTGGCCCAGGTCATGGATGACTGCCTGCGGGAGATCCGCCTGATCCAGCAACAGGCGCGAGAACAAAACGACCTTCGCCTGCCGCGCTGGCCCATGATCATCCTGCGCACCCCCAAGGGCTGGACCGGACCAAAGGAAGTCGACGGCCTGCGGGTGGAAGGCTACTGGCGCGCGCATCAGGTTCCCATTGTCGATGTCAGCAGCCCGGCGCACATGAAAATTCTTGAGGACTGGATGAAGAGCTACCAGCCCGAAGAACTGTTCGATGAAAAAGGCCGCCTGCGCCCGGCAATCGCCGCACTGGCGCCGCAGGGTGAACGACGTATGGGCGCCAATCCTCATGCCAATGGCGGCCAGTTGCTCAAACCCCTGCATCTGCCCGACTATCGTGACTATGCCCTGACAGTCAAACATCCCGGCGCGGATCTAGGCGAGGCCACGCGGCGCATGGGCGAATACCTGCGCGACGTAATGAAGCTCAACCTGGAGGCGGCCAACTTTCGCATCATGGGGCCGGACGAAACCGCCTCGAATCGCCTCGCGGCCCTGTTTGAAGTCACCGACCGGGCATGGATGGCCGAAACATTTGACTATGACGATCACCTCAGTCCGGACGGGCGGGTCATGGAAATTCTGTCCGAACACACCTGTCAGGGCTGGCTGGAAGGCTATTTACTCAGCGGCCGCCACGGCTTTTTCTCCTGCTATGAGGCCTTTATTCATATTGTCGATTCGATGTTCAACCAGCATGCCAAGTGGCTCAAGGTCTGCAATGACATTGCCTGGCGTCAGCCCATCGCCTCGCTCAATATTCTGCTCACCTCGCATGTATGGCGTCAGGATCACAACGGCTTCTCGCATCAGGATCCGGGCTTCATTGACCATGTGGTGAACAAAAAAGCCGACGTGGTGCGCATCTATCTGCCGCCCGATAGCAACAGCCTGCTCTATGTTACCCACGAATGTCTCAACTCGCGCAACCTGATCAATGTCATCGTCGCCGGTAAGCAGCCCGAACCCCAGTGGCTGGACATGGATGCCGCCATCAAGCACTGCAGCGCCGGGATCGGCATCTGGGAGTGGGCCAGCAACGATCAGGACGGCAAGGCGGACGTAATCATGGCCTGCTGTGGCGACGTGCCCACTATCGAAACTCTGGCCACCGTGGATCTGCTACGCCAGCACGCGCCACAACTGCACATCCGCGTCATCAATGTCGTAGATCTGATGACCCTGCAACCGCATGAAGAACACCCTCATGGTCTTTCCGATAGCGACTTCGACGCCCTGTTCGGCACCGACATCCCGGTCATTTTCGCCTTCCACGGCTATCCCTGGCTGATTCATCGCCTGACCTACCGGCGGGCTTTCCACGAACACCTGCATGTGCGCGGATACAAGGAAGAAGGCACCACCACCACACCCTTCGACATGGTGGTGCGTAACGATCTGGATCGTTTTCACCTGTTCATGGATGTCGTGGATCGGGTTGATGCCCTCGACGACCGGGCCGGACATCTGCATCAGTTGATGCGCGACAAGCTGGTCGAACACCACGAATACATTATTAAACACGGCCAGGACATGCCCGAAATCAGCCAGTGGCAGTGGCCCACAGCAAGGGGAGAATAAACGCATGAATTCCTTATACGACATGCTTCGCCCCGACCTGCCCGAGGAACTGGCTAATCTTTATACCCTGGCGCTGGATCTGCGCTGGTCCTGGAGTCATGTGGCCGATGCGCTGTGGCGCCGCATCGACGAGCCACTCTGGCGTCGAACCCACAATCCCTGGCTGATTTTACAAACCGTCAGCGGTAAACATCTCAAACAACTGGCCCGCGATCCGGACTTTATCGCCCTGCTCCAGGATCTGCGTAACGAGCAAGCCACAGCACAGTCTGCGCCCGGCTGGTTCCAGCAAAATGAAACCGAAGCGCCCCTTACCCAGGTTGCCTATTTCAGCATGGAATTCGGCCTCAGCGAAGCCCTGCCCATTTATTCGGGCGGGCTGGGCGTACTCGCGGGCGACCACCTGAAAACCGCCGGTGAGCTGGGCGTGCCACTGGTGGGCATTGGCCTGCTCTACCAGCAGGGATACTTCCGTCAGGGACTGGATGCCGACGGCAACCAGCTGGCGTTTTTTCCATATAACGATCCCAGTCAGTTACCTCTGCGACCCGTCCGCGATGCCGGTGGTGAATGGCTGCATGTGCAGGTAACACTGCCGGGGCGTGAGTTATCCCTGCGTCTCTGGCAGGTGCAGGTGGGCCGCGTGATACTCTATTTGCTGGACAGCAATGCCCTTTTTAATACTCCAGCCGACCGGGGTATTACCAGTGAACTATATGGCGGCGGCCCGGAAATGCGCCTGCAACAAGAAATCATCCTCGGCATCGGCGGCTACCGCGCCCTGCAGGCACTGGATATCAAACTCGAGGTCTGTCATCTCAACGAAGGCCATGCAGCCTTCGTAGTGCTGGAACGCGCCCGCCAATTCATGACGGATCAGCAGGTCAGTTTCGAAGTCGCGCTCACCGCCACCCGCGCCGGTAACCTGTTTACCACCCATACTCCGGTGGAAGCCGGTTTTGATCGCTTTGCCCCGGCACTGCTGAAACAATACATGACTGATTATGCCCACGATCTCGGCATATCACCCGAGCAGTTGCTGGCGCTGGGCCAAAGCACGGCGGATGGTAAACAGACCCCCTTCAGCATGGCCCTGCTGGCAATGCGCGGCAGTGGCGCCATCAACGGCGTCAGCCGCCTGCATGGCGAGGTCAGCCGGGCGATCTTCCAGCCCCATTTTCCACGCTGGCCCGAGGCAGACGTTCCCGTCGCTCATGTCACCAACGGTGTGCACGTACCCAGTTGGGATTCCCTTGGCGCCGACTCGCTGTGGACCTCAAGCTGCGGCAAGGAACGCTGGCGCGAAGATCTGCAGGACATCGAAGCGCATATTAAAAGCATTTCCGACGACGAACTATGGGCTATGCGCACCCGGAACCGCCTGCATCTTATCGAATGGCTGCGTCAACACCACGGTTATCAACAATCGTTGCGTGGCCAGCGAATTTCGGCAACCCGCACTAAAGCCCTGCTCGATCCCAATACCCTGACCCTGGGGTTTGCGCGCCGCTTCGCCACCTACAAACGTCCTAATCTGCTGCTGCACGATCCGGATCGCCTGGCCCGTCTTCTGAACCGCAGCGACCAGCCGGTGCAAATGGTGATTGCCGGCAAAGCCCACCCACAGGATCACGCCGGCCAGGCCATGATCCGCGCCTGGATCGAATTTATTGATCGCTACCGCCTGCAGGAGCGCGTCATTTTCATTATTGATTACGATTTGCTCACCGCCGAGCATCTGGTACAGGGAGTCGATCTGTGGATCAACACCCCGCGCCGGCCCTGGGAAGCCTGCGGCACCAGTGGCATGAAAGTGCTGGTTAACGGCGGGCTGAACCTGTCCGAACTGGATGGTTGGTGGGCCGAAGCCTGGCAACCCGAAGTCGGCTGGGCACTGGGTGATGGCCAGGAACACGATAATGATCCCGGCTGGGACCACAAGGAGGCCAATGATCTTTACCGGCTGCTGGAAGAAGATATTATCCCCGCCTTTTACCGGCGCGATCATCAGGGCATACCGACGCACTGGGTCAAACGCATGCGTAGCAGTATGGCCGTGCTGACGCCTTTTTTTTCAACCAACCGCATGGTGCGTGAATATACTGAACACTATTATCTAAGAATGGCCAACGCGTATCGGCAGCGCAGCACTGACAAGGCGGCTCTCGCCCGCCGGATTGAACGCTGGAATCAACAAATCAGACAACACTGGAGCAGTATTCGGCTTGGCAACCTGGAAACCGAGTCGGTCGACAACCGCCATGCGTTTACGATCCAGATCTATCTGGATGATCTGGACGCCAACATGGTACAGGTGGAGCTCTATGCCGATCCCCCAGCCCAATCCAATGATCTATCCGAGGAGCCGATTGGGCCGGAACGTCATACCATGAAACAAATGGATCGCCTGAGTGGCGCCGTGCATGGATACCGTTACACGATTGTCATCCCAGACCAGCGCCCCATCACTGATTACACGATACGCATTATCCCTTCTCATCCGGGAGTACAGGTGCCATTGGAAAATCAGTGTATTCTCTGGCAACGCTGACTGAACAAAACAAATAGAATAACTAGCAACGAGTTTAAAAACACAAGCCAGGCAGGCCAGGATCGGGAACCGTTGTTTAACACATCAATTCTATAATTTATGGGGAGAAATGAATAATGATTCAATCGACCGAAAATACAGACGCCATCAACCAGGGACTCAGTTCTGAGGAAGCACAACAACGCCTGCAAAAGTACGGCCTCAACGCGCTGCAGGAAACCAAGGTCTCACCACTGCTTAAACTATTAGGTTATTTCTGGGGACCGATCCCGTGGATGATTGAAGTAGCGGCGGTCCTTTCAGCGCTGGTACAACACTGGGCTGACTTCTGGATCATTATTGCCCTGTTGCTGTTCAATGCGGGCATCGGTTTCTGGCAGGAATTTACTGCCGGCAATGCAGTGGAAGCACTGAAGAAACAACTGGCGATGAAGGCACGGGTTCTGCGCGACGGACAGTGGCAGGAAATCAACGCCCAACAACTGGTACCCGATGATGTCATCCGTATTCGACTGGGGGACGTGGTGCCCGCCGATGTCAGGTTGATCGATGGCGATTACCTGAGTATCGATCAATCGGCGCTGACAGGTGAATCCCTGCCAGTCACCAAGCAACAGGACGATGAAGCTTTCTCCGGCACCATTGTCAAACAGGGCGAAATGCTGGCCATTGTCACCGCCACCGGCCAGCACACCCGATTCGGTAAAACTGCCAGCCTGGTGGAACAGGCCTCGACCGTATCCCACTTTCAAAAAGCCGTCCTCACCATTGGTGATTATCTGATTTATGTCAGTCTGGCCTTGGTGATCATGCTGATCCTGGTGCAACTGCACCGCCACGTCCCCTGGCTTGAACTGGTGCAGTTTGCCCTGATTCTGACGGTAGCATCGATCCCGGTTGCCATGCCTGCCGTGCTCTCCATGACCATGGCGGTGGGTGCCGTGGCGCTGTCGAAACGCAAGGCTATCGTCACCCGGCTGGAGTCCATCGAAGAAATGGCCAGCATGGATATACTGTGCTCGGACAAGACCGGCACCCTGACCCAGAACCGTCTGAGCCTGGGTGAAATCGAAGTTTTCCACGCCGATGACGAGCAGGCGGTACTGTTGATGGCGGCATTGGCTTCGCGCGCCGAGGATCAGGATGCTATCGACGAAGCCGTGCTCCAGGGTTTGAAAGACCAAACCCGGCTGGATGAATTTCAACAAACAGTCTTCGTTCCTTTCGATCCGGTACACAAGCGTACCGAAGCAACGATACAGGCCCCTGATGGCCATTCCTTTCAGGTGAGCAAGGGCGCACCTCAGGTAATTATGGAACAGGCAAGATTGTCCGAGCAGGAACAGCAACGAGCACAACAGGTTGTCGACCATTTTGCTAGCCGGGGCTATCGGGCATTGGGGGTAGCGCGGCGCAACGATGGTGATTCGAGCTGGACGTTCCTTGGCATTCTGTCCCTGTTCGACCCGCCCCGCGCAGACTCGGCAAGCACTATCGCCAGCGCCCGCGATTACGGCGTCTACGTTAAAATGGTGACCGGCGACAATCTGTCTATCGCCAAACAGATCGCAGGTAAACTGGGGCTGGGCAGCAATATCCTCAGAGCCGATGCACTACCTGTGGTTGGTGACGGTAAGGATAGAAAAACCAGCATCGAGGCTGTAGAAAAAGCCGATGGCTTTGCCGAAGTCTTCCCCGAGCATAAATTTGATATCGTCAAGATCCTGCAAAAACGTAATCACATCACCGGCATGACCGGCGATGGCGTCAACGATGCCCCCGCCCTTAAACAGGCCGACGTTGGCATTGCCGTCAGCGGCGCCACCGACGCTGCACGGGCCGCCGCCGATCTGGTACTCACTGCGCCGGGCCTGTCGGTCATTATCAACGCCATTGAAGAAGCGCGACGCATTTTCGAGCGCATGAATGCGTATGCCATCTACCGCATCAGTGAAACGATCCGCATCATGTTCTTCGTCGTGCTGGCAATGATTTTTTTCAACTTTTACCCCATCACCGCAGTAATGATCATTCTGCTTGCCTTCTTCAACGATATTCCAATCATGACCATCGCATATGATCATACCAGCCTGGAGAAGAAGCCGGTACGCTGGAACATGCGCCAGGTGATCACCGTTGCCACCGCCATGGGCATCGTCGGTGTGGTCGGCAGTTTCGGCATGCTGCTGCTGGCGATGGACTGGCTGCATCTCGATATACCCCAGATCCAGACCTATGTATTTCTGAAAATGGCGGTAGCCGGTCATCTGGTGCTGTTTGTCGCCCGTAGCAAGGAACATTTCTGGAAACGGCCCTGGCCGGCGCCGATCATGCTCTGGTCAGCCGTGATCACCAAGCTGGCGGCAACCATCCTGGCAGCCTACGGCTTTGGCCTCATCACCCCGATAACCTGGCCGGAAATCGCTCTGATATGGGGCTACTCGATTCTCTCTGCGCTGGTTACCGACATCGTTAAAGTTCAGGTTTATCGTCATCTGTGTCACAGCAGTCGTCGACACGCGCGCTTCCTCTCGCGTTTGCAACATTCATTTCAATCCTTTGGCCAACAAAAATAATACATAAGGAATTCAGATTATGACTAAAACCATGTTGTTACGCCGTTACCTGACACTATCTGGACTCCTGCTCAGTCTGCTTTGCCTCAAGCCGGTCATGGCAGACTCGCTACCCGCACAGGGACAGGGACGCGTACTGCTGACAGGCTCCACTTCGCTTTCCAATCTGGTGACGTTCTGGGCGCAATCCTTTCATAACGCAAACCCCAACATCGCCATCACCGTTGCCGATCCCGGCAGCGCCGCCGGCATCGATGCCCTGCTTAACGGCACAGCCAATGCCGTACTCCTGAGCACGCCATTAAGCCCAGGCCAACGGGAACAATTTATACAACACTATGCTTATCCACCCACCCTGATCCCCGTGGCCAAGGATGGGGTCGCTGTCTACGTCAACAACAATAATCCGTTAAAGCGTATCAGCCTGCAACAGCTTGATGCTATCTACTCAAGCAACCGCCGTTGTGGTGCCGCTCATGCTTTGCGCAACTGGAAAACCCTGGGCCTCAGCGGCCCTATAGCCCGAGCCAAAATCACCCCCTTCGGCCTTAGCGTCACTAGCGGCGCTTACTACCTGTTTAAACAACAAGCCCTGTGTGGCGGTGATTTTCGTCCTGACTTTCAGGCGCTGGCCGGACCGGCCGCTATCGAAACGGCCCTTAGCGAAAATCCCGCAGCCATCGCTTTCTCCAGCAGCGCCATGCACTCTGCCAGCATCCGTGCAGTGCCTGTCGCCCGGCAAAACAACGGTCCCGCCATTTTCCCCAGTATCAGTAATATCCAAAATGGGCGCTATCCACTGGCCCGGCAGCTTGCCATTGCTATTAATGTTCCCCACGGCAAGCAGGTTAACCCCGCCCTGCACCGCTTTATAAATTATGCCCGTTCAGCACTCGGACAATCGGTGGCCGCACGCGCGGGCTATGCGCCACTGACTGCAAAATGAAGTAGCTTTAATAAACCATCAACTCTGTAGAGGAATGTCCGGATATGGCGCACAAAGTATATTGCAAACAATTCCAGGTACCGTTGAATGCTTCGCTGGATCTGGCTGACATCGATCCCGATTTTAAAAGCCACCACGAAAATAAAGCTGCCGCCCAAGATGAAATTGCCCATTACGCCAAGCGCATGCGGGAATTACAGTACCTGCTGTATGCCGAAAACCGGCGCAGCCTGCTGATCGTTCTGCAGGCCATGGATGCCGGCGGCAAAGACGGCACCATTCGCCATGTGCTGGGATATATGAACCCGCAGGGCTGCCGGGTTGCCGCCTTCAAAGTGCCTTCAACAAATGAAGCCGCGCACGATTTTCTCTGGCGTGTACATCGACGCGCACCGGCCTGTGGCGAAGTCACCGTCTTCAACCGTTCGCATTATGAAGACGTACTGGTTACCCGGGTGCATAAACTGATACCGAAAAAAACCTGGCAGGCCCGTTATGCACAGATCAACGCATTCGAGAAACTGTTAGTCGAAAACGGCACCCATATTCTCAAGTTTTTCCTCCACATCAGCGCCGAGGAACAGTTGCAACGTTTTCATAAACGGCTAAAAGATCCTGCTCGTCACTGGAAGATCAGCGAAGCGGATTATTCCGAGCGCCAATACTGGGAAGATTACCAACATGCCTATACCGATGCGCTCAATCACTGCAACAGCAAACAGGCGCCCTGGTATGTCATTCCAGCCAATCACAAATGGTTTCGAAATCTGGCGATATCGCGTATCGTGGTAGAAACACTGGAAGGATTGAATATGCAGTTTCCCGAACCCCGTGTCGACATCAACGCCATTCGACAAAAATACCATCGCCTCGCTAACGGCGATAACTGAAAATCAGTAAAGGATACATTTATCGTTATGCGCAGTTTCGCGCGTTACCACATTCTCAGGGTCTTACGAGAACACAGCATCGCCGATGAAACATGGCACGGGATAAGCCAGCGTCTGCCTCTATTACTACCACTGTCTGCAACAGAACGAGCACGTCTGCGCGAACTGGTTACCCTGTTTTTGCATCAGAAAGATTTTACCGGCGTCCAGGGACTGGCAATCGACGATGAAATTCGCATCACCATCGCGGCTCAGGCCTGCCTGGAAATTCTCGAACTGGGGCTGGATGCCTTTGCCGGCTGGGTTGAGATCGTAGTCTATCCCGGCGCCTTCCAGGTGGCGCACGAAACCCTCGATGATGCAGGCGTGGTGCACCAACAGGACAGTGCCCTCAGCGGTGAGTCCTGGTCAAGGGGACCGGTGATTCTCTCATGGCAGGATGTGCAACAGGACAGTTTCAACCTGCACCCGGGTCACAACGTGGTATTGCATGAATTCGCCCATAAACTGGACATGCTCAACCAACGCGCCAACGGTATGCCGCCCCTGCATCCTGACATGTCCATCAGGGACTGGACCAACGCCCTGAGCCAGGCTTATGAAAACCTGCAGCGGCGCCTGGAACACCATAAGGCCACTATCAACGCCTATGCCGCCACCAGTCCGGCGGAATTTTTTGCCGTCATTTGTGAATATTTTTTTACCGCCCCCGAGATCCTCTGGCAACACTGTCCCGATGTCTATCGACAACTGCAAGCCTGGTTCAAACAGGATCCGCTGGCGCGTAAACAGCTTAACTGAAATTTTGTTAGCGGTCGCTTGAACAGTCAGATTAGCTTAGAAAACCGTGGCGGGAATTCACCAGCAATTTGTTTTATACTGCCAGGCTCGTATCATTACTCTTAAAACAAAAAAAGCCTATGCCTGACACAAACTCACTGGCGCTGGATCGCACTGTTCTCGCTAATGAACGAACCTATGCGGCATGGATTCGTACCGGTCTCGCTGCACTTGCTACCGGCCTGGGTATCGCCAAGTTTATGTCTGGCAGTATGCCATACTGGAGTATCCATATCATTGCCAGCATACTGATTATTTTTAGCGCCGTTGCATTCTTTCTGGCTGCCTGGCGCTACCAGCATTTGCACGTAGGCATGGCGCATCTCGATGTTAAAATGATCTCCATGACTATGGTCAAGCTCTCAAGTTTCGTCCTTATAGTCTGCTCTTTCATCGCATTAATCGGCTTATGGTACATAATTCCCTCGTCTTGATATGAACCATTAACCCCAGGACATAATAACAAGGATAAAAAAGTGTCTGAGATAGTACAGGCCATACTGACAACGGCGAACAGCTATGAACCGCTGTTACGGGAGTACGGTCTGCCTGTCATTCTTGCCGCCATCGCCATAGAAGGCATCGGCATACCCGTTCCAGGTCAAAGCCTGCTTATCACTGCCGCCCTGCTGAGTACGCGAGGCGAGTTCGACATCCGTCTGTTGCTGCTATCAGCCTGGTTTGCCACCCTGGCTGGAATGACACTAGGCTATATCGGCGGCAGAATCGGGGGCCGCAAACTGCTTCTCCGTCTGCCTCTTCGTTTGTCCCGCCTCAAACGTATGCAGATCCTGTGTCAACGTTATGGCACGCTGCTTGTGATCCTGTCACGCTTCATCGACGGTCCCAGACAGCTCACCGGTATTTTCGTCGGCAGCCTGCAAATGCCGGCAGTCACCTTTCTTCTGGCCAGCAGTGCCGGTGCGCTGCTCTGGGTCGGCTTTTGGGGACTCGGTAGCTATTATCTGGGCCAGCATACCCACATGCTGGCCCAAATTTTCGAACATATTGCGCCTTATACCTGGACCGCGACAGGACTTTTAATCCTCGCATCAGGTATTTATCTAATCAGGAAACACCATCAGCGGAATTCTCCCCCCCCAAAACATTAAGGCGGGAATATTCTGGATACAATGAGGGCAAGCTGAGCGATTGCCATGAATATAAGTAAGTCATCAACTCAACAGTCACCCACTTTAGCGGGTGGTGGTTGAGTTTTATTTTGTTTGGCTCTGCGATTTGTTCAGGGGAGAACCTGTTCTTTCACATCAACGCTTACGCTTTAGTTTCCTCGCGGCCTGCTCCAGGGTAAGTTCAGCTACCAGGGTAAGCGCATCCAGGCTGCGTTGGCGGAGATTGAGCTTGCCACGGCTGTTTTCCCAGTTGCTCACGGTGGCGGAGCTTACACCGAGCAGCCTTGCAAACTGGGCGGTGTTCATCTTAAACCGCTTGCGGAGTCTGGCGACGGCGGCGGCTGTGGGGGTAAATGCTTTTTTGTTTTTCTTTACGCTGGCTTTCTTTTTCGCGCTTTTCTTGCCCGCACTGCTTTTGCTTTTCACTCTCGTGGTTTTTTTGCGGACGGGTTTTAGTGGCTCATCCATGTCCACGCCAAACACATCGGAAAGATCCGTCCCGGCCAGCCGCCGCCGTTTTCCTGTTCCGGCTGTCACGCTCTGCATATCCAGTTCAGCTGAAATGAGCTCTTCATGATCTACATTACGCAGCAGAAAAAGCAGTTCCGGCTGGTGATCCAGTCTGGCACCAACACCATACAGTACCGCCGCGATGTGCTTGCACATCTCAGCCCAGTCCGGGCAGTTACAGGCGAGCTTTATTTCGCTGGGTTTGGGAAACAGTCCTTTGTTTTGATCGGTCACAATCTCCATAACATTATCGGAGAAACGCCCCTGCAGGAGTTCAAGCATGGAGCCAATCTGCCCGGCACACTGTGTACGTACGTTTTTCCACTTGTTAGCACTGAGCGGACTGATATTAATGTTGATTTTATAGAGTTCCGAGCCGCTGACAATAGCCTCAACCTTGCCCTTTGAGATAGCCAGGTGACAGACTGAGCCGTTACGCACGTAGGTTCGTCCCCGTGGCAGACGATTATCGAAATCACTGAATTTTTCCAGATGATCGCACCAGGCCTTACCCCAGAAGGTAGTGGCGATCTTGCGACCCTGAATCTCAATGGGATCGATCTTCATGCCTTTTTTACTCAGTTTTTTGATTTCTTTGGCCGCATTTGCGCGCCGTTTTGCTACCGGCACGTAGGGAGCCCATCCGCCATAGCTCATTTTATTTCACCTTTAAACTTTTGTTTTTTCAATATCGAGTGAGACCAGATTAAGCAACGCGCGGTCATCCATCTCGGTTAGCAATGTATCGGCGCCACCTTCCAGAAGATCACTGGCAAGGGCGGTTTTTTCATTAATCAGGGCGTCTATCTTCTCTTCAACTGTGCCCTGACAAACAAATTTATGCACCAACACATTTTTTTTCTGACCAATGCGAAAGGCGCGATCGGTGGCCTGGTTTTCCACTGCCGGGTTCCACCAGCGATCAAAGTGGATGACATGGGAGGCCTGTGTCAGGTTGAGGCCGGTTCCTCCCGCCTTGAGCGAGAGAATAAAGAAGGGTGGCCCCTCTTCATCCTGAAACTGCTCGACCAGTTTTTGTCTCTTTTTGACCGCTGTACCGCCGTGCAACACCAGACCGGGCTGGCCAAACTGCTGCGCAAGAAAGCTTGCCAGTGGTGCAGTCATTTCACGGAACTGGGTAAACACCAGCAGCTTCTCCTGGCGTGAGGCGATCTCTTCACAGAGTTCGGCCAGACGCTGAAATTTGCCGCTCTTGTCAGGCGCATACTCACCATCCCCCAGCAGTTGTGATGGATGATTGCAGATCTGCTTGAAGCGCAGCAGGTAGGAGAGCACCAGTCCACGCCGCTTTATGCCATCCAGATTTTCAATGGCTTTCGCCATCTGGGTCACGGCCTGCTGATATTGCGCCGCCTGAACTTTGCTCAGGCCACAGTAGGCCGTCATTTCGGTTTTTTCCGGCAGGTCGCTGATGATTGAGCGATCAGTCTTGAGTCGACGCAGAATGTAGGGGCCGACCAGGTTGCGTAGCGGCGCATATTGATCACGGCTCCGCTGCAAGAGTGATTTTACAAAATTTCTGAAACGTGTGGCAGAACCCAGCAAGCCCGGATTTAGAAAATCGAATAAAGACCAGAGATCCGATAAACGATTCTCCACCGGCGTGCCGGTCAGGGCGATACGGGACTGCGCCTTGATAGCTTTTACCGCCCTTGTCTGTCTGGCAGCAGGATTCTTGATCGCCTGAGCTTCATCCAGCACCAGTACTCGCCATACCTGTTCATGTAACCACGGCTGACGCATCAGTGTGCCATAGGTGGTCAAGACAACATCAATATCCTGGAGGGCGATACTGTTATTCGCCATAGCATCCATTGCTTTTTTGTTTAACTGGGAGCTATGGATAAACAGACAGCGCAGGGAGGGGGCAAAACGCTCCAGTTCCGTTTTCCAGTTACCCATCAGCGAAGCCGGCAACACCAGCAGAGAAGGTTTATCGCTGCGCTTCTTTTTTAATACCAGCAGCAGTGAGATGATCTGCATGGTTTTGCCCAGCCCCATGTCATCCGCCAGACAGGCACCCAGCCCCAGTTGGGAGAGCAACCACAACCAGTTTACACCCGCCTGTTGATAGGGTCGCAGCGTCGCTTTGAGCGCGTTACCCGGATTGACGGTCGTTATCTGCTCGGGCGATCGCAACACCCGCAGCTCGGCGGCCAGCCACTTGCCCGGTTGCACAAACGACCACTCGCGGCTTTCTTCCAGAGCATCATCCTGCTTTAGATCAACCGGCGCGCCCGCCAGCAGGCGCATGCCCTCAGCAAAACTAAGTCCGCCATTGGCCGCCTCGGCCTGTACCCTTTCCCAGTGCGCCAGAGCTTCATCCAGCTTCGCCTGATCCACCTCGATCCACTGCCCCTTCATGTAAACAAGACCATCGCCCGCCGCCATCAGTTTTTTCAACTCGGCCTTGCTCAGCGGCTCACTGCCCAGCGCAATATGCAGTTTGAAATCCAGCAGCGAATCAGCATTGAAGTTCTTCTGCTTTTTCTCACCAATGGTAATGCTGGCACGCGGTCTGCTATGTTTCTTCCACCAGTCAGGCAATCGAACCACGATGCCACACTGCTCGTACGCTGGCGCGTCTTTAAGAAAGGTATAGGCCTCCGCCGGCGTCCAGGCCAGCGGATGATAGATGTCACCGGTATCAACCAGCTCGTTGATCACGGAACTGGACTCAGCGGCAAGCTGAACGGGGGAAAGCAGGCGAATCAGTGCCTTTTTGTTTTTTGCCCCGGCATACTCCTGCAAGGCGCGGCCAAGAGGTTGATAACGAATGCGACCCTGTACTGAAAGTTCAGAGGCATAGGTCGCCATGAAGGCAAAGGGGTAATCCGGATCATTTTTATTTTCTGCCAGATGAAAACAGATCCGCCCCAGTTGATGCCACTGTGGCGCTTTTTTGGCGAGCAGCGCACCGAGTCCACCGAAAGACGATATCTGTTCACAGACCCAGTTATCGAGTTGGGAATAAATTTTCTCTAGTACCGATGCAGAGAGATACTCCGCCCCCGGCATGGGAGGGGCACTCATAAGAAGTGGTGTTGTTTCTGCGGCAGTGAGCGGCTCGACAGGCTCAGGCCGCGGTGCTTCCACCTGCGCGCAACGTTTAGTCAAATATTGACAGGCAAAGTTGCGCCAATAGTTCAATGAGGGAGAAAGATCTTCTCTGTCTTTTCTGGCCGCAAGAGCGAACAAACCTTCACCCACACTGCCTGCGAAGGCCTTGCCGATGGGGGCAATGTTAATCCCCCTGCCGGTTGAATCATCGGTGTTTACAGGAAAGCAATGCAGATGTCCGGAGGGAAGCAGACCTAAATCAAAAGAAGGCATTCAAGCATTCCTGCCAGGAGTGATTTTGAGCGTGCTAGCAAATCGTTCTATATGTTCCTGTCTCATAGCATTGTAGTCATAAGCATTCCAATTTAAGAATTCCTGCCTGGATACACATGCGCAATCATATCAAATAAAAGCGTTCATAATTATTTTATCGTTCGCAAACTCAGTCCTGAATTGGCAAAACAGAACTTCGCTTTTGTCGATCAATTCGATGATGCCATTGGTCTACAGGTTGAACATCAGGTTCCGGAACAATCTGGAAAAAGTGCAAAATAAATCTGTCCCCTTTTTCTTTTTTCCAGCAGAATAAAAAATGAACCTGTTCTGCCAAAGCAGGGTCTGATGATCGTTCTTGCCAGATTAACCCTGGAGAGATCGGACAAAAGCACCAAAACCAGGTAGCTCTGATATTGCTCAGGAGAAAATCAAGAATACTATGACGTCATCGGAAAATAGTAATCAGGCACCTGGCAGCCCAGGTCTCGCCCCCACCTGGAGCGGTGGTCGAAAAAATACCGTCGGCTGCGCCCTGGGGCCTTCACGCTTATGGTTTACCCTCGGGCGTGGAATTATTAACGAAGTTTTTTATCCCCGCGTCGACCTGCCGCAAATCCGTGACCTTGGTTTTATCATCGCCGATGGCGAGGGCTTCTGGGTCGAAGTCAAACAGATGGATAACTATACGCTCAGCCAGCCCGAACCCGGCATACCCGCCTATACCGTTGTTCACCAGCACCCGCGCTTCACCCTGAGCTTGCGAGTTACACCGGATCCACAACGTGATGTGGTGTTGATTGAATGCCGACTCGAAGGCGACGAACAGCTAAGGCCATATGTGTTACTGGCTCCCCGCCTGGGCGGAACCGGCTACGACAACCTTGCTACGGTAGATTTCTATCGCGGTCGCCGCATACTCTGGGCGCAACAGGGTCCCTTTGGTCTGGCCCTGGCCGCGGTCGATGCCGAGCAGCATGATGCCTGGCGGGAGACCAGCGCCGGGTTTAGCGGCCACAGTGACGGCTGGCAGGACTTTAATCAAAACGGAGCCATGCGCTGGCATTACGCCCAGGCCGGCCCCGGCAATGTTGCCCTCAGCGGGCGTCTGCCTCGTTATGCCGTACTCGCACTGGGCTTTGCCAGCAGCAAGGAGTCAGCCGCCACCCTGGCATTATCGGCGCTGCCGCGGCAGTTTGATAGCCCGTGGCAACAACAGATCATTGACTGGCGAAATTGGCATTCAGCCTGCAATGGCCGCTGTCCCTATTCATTGAAGTTACCCAAACATCTGCACGATGAGCTAATGATCTCGGCGATGGTATTGCGAACTCATCAGGATCAGATATTTACCGGCGCTATGGTCGCCAGTCTCAGTATTCCCTGGGGCAATACGCGCAATGAACGGGGCGGCTACCACCTGGTATGGCCGCGTGATCTGGTAGAGAGCGCGGGCGCACTGCTGGTCCTGGGCGCCGATGACAAGGCACGCGAAATTCTGCGTTACCTGGTTGCCAGCCAGCACAGTGACGGCCACTGGTATCAGAATCAATGGCTGGGAGGCAAACCCTACTGGCAAGGCCTGCAACTCGATGAAGCGGCCTTTCCCGTCTTATTGGCGGCAGCATTGCAAGAACGGGGAGCACTTGACAGCATCGAAGTACGACAGATGGTTTTTCAGGCGCTGTCATTCATCATTCGCAACGGCCCGTCCACCGATCAGGATCGCTGGGAAGAAAATACCGGCATCAATACCTTCACTCTGGCGGTATGCATTGCCGCGCTGGTTAGTGGCGCAGACTTCCTCGAAGCCCGGGACCGGGAGATGGCGCTGACGATTGCAGATTTTTGGAACAGCCGCATCGAGTCATGGGCCGTGGTACGCAATACCGCCCTGGCACAGAGCCATCAGGTCAGCGGCTATTATATTCGCACCATGCCGCCCAAGGCCATTATGGACGAAGAAGCACTGAGCAAAAAACTGCCGATCAAAAACCGCCTGCGGGATCCCGAGCTTAGCGCAGAGGAACAGATCAGCACCGACTTCCTGCAACTGGTGCGTTTCGGCCTGCGTTGTGCCGATGATCCGTTAATCAAAGACAGCATCAAGATGGTCGATGCCCTGCTCAAAGCAGAGACACCCAACGGTCCGGCCTGGCATCGCTATAATGGCGACGGCTACGGTGAACATAGAGATGGATCGGCCTTCGATGGCACCGGCCTGGGGCGTCCCTGGCCGTTATTGACCGGCGAACGCGGCCATTATGAATTGCTGGCCGGTCGGGATCCTCTGCCCTACCTCGAAGCCATGGCGGCCATGGCAGGACGCGGCGGCATGCTTCCGGAACAGGTCTGGGACAGTAGCCCGGTTCCGGCTCAACGTCTCTACCCCGGCAAAGCCACTGGCTCGGCCATGCCGCTGGTCTGGGCGCACGCAGAATTCATTAAACTGGCCCATTCGCGCGCCAGCGGCCGACCACTGGATAGACCGGCGGCTGTCTGGCGCCGTTATCATGGAAAACAATGGACATCCAAAATCACCGTCTGGTCCCCCCAGGCACCAGTTGACACCCTTCAGGCTGGCGAGGCACTTTGCATCTGCCTACTACAACCGACCAGCATACACTTCTGGCAGGATGGCCAGGCGAAACATTGCAAACAGAATACAACTGCAGGAGGTCTTGGTTTTCATCTGTTGACGCTCCCGGCAAACAAACTTGTTGCCGGTGAAACATTCTGTTTCACTATCGAAGCATCTGCGACAGGTGAAGGGACCGAACCCCCATACCGGATCAAGGTGCTGGCCGAATAGCGACTAAACAGCTGTTCCGAATACCCGCACACGTCAGGAATCGCCGTTCGTCCTGAGCTTGTCGAAGGAAGCTTGTCGAAGGAAGCTTGTCGAAGGAAGCCTGTCGAAGGAAGCTCACCACGAATGTGGAAATTCACAAATATTCGGGTATATGGAACACGTATTTGGTTGTTTAAGTTTTAGAATTCAAGCACCCGCACCATGATCTGAAAGTACAACAAGCTGGTTGATTTTGGCAAAAACTCGGGGATAAAAGCCGCATTCAACGCTATATACTCATTACCCACTGAAATAAAGGGACCGGCCACCGGAAAGGGTTTATTATTTTTGTAGTCATAACGTGTCATCAGTACGCCCGTCAGACCAATGTCCAGGTACAGTCCATCCCGATCCGATGACAGGGGAATGCGATACTTGCCACCGCCCGCCAGATAGTTTGAATCCTGATTGTTGCTGTCCCGGAAAGTTCCCCCGGCGATAAAAGAAACCCAGTTACCGGTTTGTTCAAAGTCATATTCCAGGCCGGGTCCAAGGTTTGTCTCATTATAATTCTTGCTCCGATCAAAATGATAAGAAATACCATTGAAGGCAAGGTATAACTTGTCTGCCAGTAATTCACTGGAAAACAACAGACAAATAAACACAATTGAAGTACGCATAAGACATCCTTAAGAATCCGAATCTAAACTTAAGAATGACTATCGGCCAGGTGAAACAGGACTGAAATAAATTTTTACTGTTTCAATATCTGATCACAAAATTTAACAAGCATCTCGGTTCTTCTCAGATGCACAATATAATCACCCGGTGCAAGGGCTTATAATGTTTCCGTCTACCACAAACGGTGTTGCTTATCCTTTTTTTTTATTATTTGAATTGTGGGATCTTCGAAGTCAGATACCAGCGTTCATCATTTTCATCATAATGCCATTTCTGTACATCGGTAAGCGTGCGCACAACAACACTGGCATCTTTTGTGTACTTGATTTCCACTACCTGTTCTATGCCTTCTTTGGTGATGGTCCGGCCCAACACGCGATAGCTCGTTACCTGGATATTTTTCAGTTTTTCATGCCGGGCAGCAGAAAATTCAGCCGGTTTCTGGAGAAAATCATTTGTTTTTTCCAGATCACCCCAACGAATAAGCTGTTCATAGGCGCGAGTGGTAGAATCAAAACTATTTGTTTTTCCATTACTACCGGCGCAGCCTCCCAGCAACAGAAAAAATCCCATCAGTGATATTAATCCAAGGTTTTTTCCAATGTTTTTCATTATTTATTTTTCCTCCGCTTAATTTATTCAGTGTACCACGCGCCGCTATAGTATAAATATAACCGGACCCAGGCCACAGCAATGCGTTATAATCTTGGCCTCGCGCCTGTTACTATTTGATTTGCCATGAGCAATAAAACACTTTCCCTCGCCCTGGTCCAGCATAGCTGCAACCGTAATTATCAGCAAAACCTGGATCGCAGTATCACGGGGATCCGTGAGGCCGCCGCAAAGGGCGCGCAATTGATTCTGCTGCAGGAACTGCATACCTCACACTATTTCTGTCAACAGGAACAGACCTCGTATTTTGATTTGGCAGAAACCATTCCGGGTCCAACCAGCCGCAAACTTGCTGCGCTCGCAGGCGAGTTGGATGTTGTCATAGTCGCATCCGTGTTTGAAAAACGCGCACCCGGACTTTATCACAATACGGCCGTCGTGCTGGAACGCGATGGTTCCATCGCCGGCATTTATCGTAAAATGCATGTGCCGGATGATCCCGGTTATTACGAAAAATTTTATTTCACCCCGGGCGATCAACCTGACAAGGCCGGAACGAATACTGCCTTTACGCCGATTGAAACCTCGCTCGGCAAACTGGGCGTTCTGGTTTGCTGGGATCAGTGGTTCCCCGAAGCTGCCCGCCTGATGAGCCTTGCCGGTGCCGACATACTGCTCTATCCCACGGCTATTGGCTGGGACGAAGCGGATAACAACACCGAGCAGCAACGCCAGCGTTCAGCCTGGCGCACCATCCAGCAGGCCCATGCCATTGCCAACGGCATTCCCGTCGCTGCCTGCAATCGCTGCGGCATCGAAACAGCAGATAACGGCGAAGAACATATCCATTTCTGGGGCAGCAGTTTTGTTGCCGGACCCCAGGGCGAGCTGCTGGCCGAGGCACCGACAGACAACAAGGCAGTTATTCTTGCCGAACTCAATTTGTCCCACAGTGAAACAGTGCGCCAAAATTGGCCCTATTTGCGAGATCGACGCACCGATGCCTATGCTGATCTCAGCCTGCGCTATCGTGATCATATCAAAACCAATCAAAACTGAGAGGACTCAACCGACAATGTCAGCCGAAGATGAACAGAAACGCATGGCCAAATACATGATCATCGGCATGTGGGTGCTGGTGGTGGCCTTGTTGACCCTGATGTTCAACAATATTCTCGAACGTCAGCAGAATCCCAACCAGCAACTGGCAGTACAGCAAGAAGGTACAGGCAATGCTGTGGTCCGCCTGAAACGCAATAGATACGGTCATTACGTAGCCAATGGCCTGATTAACGGCCAGCCAGTCACCTTCATGCTCGACACCGGCGCCACCGATGTTGCCGTGCCCGCCGAGCTTGCCGACCAACTGGGACTGCAACGCGGACGAAAACGATTTTACCAGACCGCCAAAGGACCCGTAACCGCGTATGCCACCGTGCTGGATCAGGTTCGCCTGGGAGACATCAAGGTACGCCACGTGCGAGCCTCTATTAACCCGGATATGCACGACCAGGAAATACTGCTGGGCATGAGTTTCCTTAAACAACTGGAATTCAGTCAGCGAGGCGACACCTTGACTCTGCGTCAACATTGAGTAAAAAACATACAGATCATACAAAGTAGCAACAAATAGTCACTGGCTCCCTGCTTTTTTTTGCCCTACACTAAAATTCAGCCTTGGCTGGCCGATAAAGACAACAATCTGACATTACTGTTAAACAAGGGAACAAACCCATGAAACGACACCATTTATCCATGGCACTGCTTGCAGGGCTATCACTATCTGCCGCATCGTTCACCGCCCAGGCTGATTTTATCGGTCTGCAGATTGGCGGCGGTGGCTGGAAACATGATCCCAGCGGGGATTTCCGCTATAACAGTGGCAGCAGCAATATATCCATCGACCTTGACAGCGATTTGCATCTGCAGACTCAAACCCAGGGCTACTTCTATATCAGCTTTGAACACCCCGTGCCCCTGTTACCCAATGTCCGGATCATGAGTACCAAACTTGAAAACAGCGGCAGCGGACAGATCAGTCAGGATTTTGTCTTCAACGGTAATACCTATACCGCTACAACCGATGTCAGCAGTATTCTCAATTTAAACCAGACCGATCTTACGCTCTATTGGGAACTGCTGGATAACGTGGTCTCCTTCGACTTTGGTTTGAACTTCAAAAAACTCGATGGCGAAGCAACGCTTACCAGCACAGCCCTTGGCACAAGCAGCACGACATTTTCACAGGTTATACCGATGGGCTATCTCATGCTGGGAGTCTCCCCCATGCCGGGGCTGCTCATTAGCGCCGAAACCAACATCATCAAGTACAGTGGCAGCACCATCAGCGACTTTACCGCCAAAGTATCCTACACCACGGATTATTTTCTGGGTATAGAAGGCGGTTATCGCAAACAGGTTTACAAACTGGATAATGTCGATGGCGTTTTCGCTGATATGCGTTTTTCCGGACCTTTCCTTGGCGCTTACCTGAAATTCTAAAACAGCCGGTTAAACAGTACACGCTCCCCACCTTGCAAGCTGCGGGGTGGGGAGCGTGCAGGTTGGCGCCGAGTAACACGAAGCCCAACAATCAAGTCAATTACCAAGTCGCGCTTGTTGGGCTTCGCCATAAAAATCATGGCTCAGCACCAACCTGCATTGGCTACCTTTCTTAGTTCTTTACTTCATAATAATGAAGGCTGAATAAATCCGAACTGTCCAGCCAGACCTTTTTCTGCTCATAACCCGCCTGCCTGGCTAATGCCTCAAATTCCGCCACTGTATATTTGTATGAATTTTCTGTATGAATGGTTTCACTTTCCCTGAATCTGAATTCCTGCTCGCCAATCGTCACCGTCTGCTCGACTGTACTGACCAGGTGCATTTCAATTCTACCGACCTTGTCATTATAGAGCGCATTGTGCTTGAAATGCTCAAGATCAAAATCTGCATTCAGCTCGTCATTTATTCTATGCAACAGATTTAGATTGAACTCGGCCGTCACGTCCTGACTGTCGTTATACGCGGCACGCAACAGCTTCTCATCTTTTTTTAAATCAACGCCGATCAACAGCCCCCCGCCTTTACCTACCACCTGAGCGATATGACGCATAAAGACGACGGCGTCATCGGGTTCAAAATTACCGATACTGGAACCGGGAAAAAAAGCCACTTTATGAATATTCGGCGGACAGAAATGAAGTTTGACATTCGCGGTAAAGTCCATACAACTGGCGTGGATATCTAACCAGGGATATTCATTCGAAAGTTGTTCAACTGCATCGAACAAATGCACGCGCGAAATATCCATCGGCATATAGGCGGCGGGCTGTATTTCATCGAGCAAATAACGAACCTTTTCACAACTGCCACTACCCGGTTCAATCAACAGGCACTGTTCGCCGATCAGCGCGGCAATTTCTTGTGCATACTGCGTTAACAGGGAAATTTCAGTTCGTGTCTGATAATATTCAGGCAGTTCGCATATCGCATCGAACAAGCGCGAGCCTTTCGTATCATAAAAAAACTTGGGCGGTATTTTTCGCGGAGACTGTTTTAGCCCTTCGATAACTTCGCTATAAAAATCATCTACTAAGGGTTGATCATCATAAAACTGTACCACTCCATGTTCCTGATAAGGCATAAAATATCCTCTGTTGATTTAATCCTGACATTAGCGGTCAATGTAAATCCGGTCTGCCTACATTGTCCATCGTTGATGCATAGTAAGAAATGAACTCTGCCACTGCAAGTTACGAACTATCCAGGTTATAGCAGCCATGCCATTTTTATTTCCCGGTTTTATCCCCTGCTGCGATTTCTAAGGTAGAATATGCTGTTTTTACCAAGGTCGTTTTACCCGCTTTATACGCATGTCTGATCCTGAACTCCTGAGTCCCCTTACCCCACCTGCGCCACTGACCGCTGGCCATGTCAGCCGCTGGGGGCAGTTATACGGCAGCAGCTTCGCGCTGCTCATTGCCCAAATGGCACAGCAGCATGCCGGGCCGCTGGTCATCATCACGGCGGATGCCGCCAGCGCCCAGCGACTTGAATATGCCATCCGTTTTTTCCTGGGTAAAAATCCGGTTCCCATGCTGTCTTTCCCCGACCGGGAAACCCTGCCCTGGGATCATTTTTCACCTCACCAGGACATTACCTCCGAGCGTTTAGCCAGTCTTTACCAACTGCCGGATCTGGACAAGGGCATACTCATTGTGCCCACGCCCACCCTCATGCACCGGCTGCCGCCGAGACATTATCTGGACGGCCACGCGCTATTGCTGGAAACAGGACAGAAACTGGATCTGGAAGGCATGCGCCTGCGTCTGGAGGCCAGCGGTTACAACTGTGTCTCCACGGTAATGGAACACGGTGAATTCGCCGTGCGCGGCAGCCTGCTGGATCTCTACCCTATGGGCAGTCGGGAAGCCTACCGCATCGAGCTGTTTGATGATGAGATTGAAAGCATTCGCATGTTTGATCCCGAAACCCAGCGTTCCGCTGATAAGGTAAACCAGATCCGCCTGCTGCCGGCGCGTGAATGCCCCCTCAACAAGGACGGCATCAGCCATTTTCGCCAGGCTTTCCGGGCAAAATTTACCGGCAACGCCCATAACTGTCCGCTTTACCGCGATATTAGCAACGGCATGGCCACCCCCGGCATCGAATATTATCTGCCGCTGTTCTTCGAACAGACCGCCACCCTGTTCGACTACCTGCCCGACAACACCCTGTTACTGAACCTGGAAAATATCGAAGCCGCCGCCGAAACCTTCTGGGACGAGATCGGCGAGCGGCATGAACAGATGCGCCATGATACCGAGCGACCGCTGCTCTCTGCCGCCGAGGTTTTTCTACCGGTCAACGAAGTCTTCGCCGCCTTCAAACGCTACCCCCGGATTGAGTTGCAACAGTTCAAGCTTCTACCGGAAACCCCGGCCAGCGGCAGTCTGCAATTTGCCACCAGTGCCCCGCCGGAACTACATCTGGATGTTCGCGCCGACCAGCCTGCCAGCGCCCTGAAAAACTTTCTGGCGGAATTTAAAGGCCGGGTACTGTTCGCCGCCGAGACCAGCGGGCGGCGGGAATACCTGCTGGAACTGCTACACAGTTATGACCTCTATCCCGCCAGCGTAGATGGCTGGAGCGATTTTCTTGCTGCCGACAATCCGCTGGCCATTACCGTGGCCCCGTTGGAGCAGGGATTGTTGTTAAGCAATCCTGCCCTGATGGTCATTGCCGAACCCCAGCTATTCGGTGCCCGGGTTATGCAACGGCGACGGCGTAAAAAAAGCTCGCGCGATATTGACAGTATCATCCGCAATCTGGCCGAACTCACCGTCGGCGCCCCGGTGGTGCATGAAGAACATGGCGTTGGCCGTTATCTCGGCCTGCAAACCCTGGATATCGCTAATCAAACCACCGAGTTTCTCAGCCTTGAATATGCCGCCAACGACAAGCTCTACGTGCCGGTCAGTTCGCTGCACCTGATTAGCCGCTATACCGGCGCTGATCCGGAACACGCGCCCCTGCACCGCCTCGGCAGCGGTCAGTGGGAACGCGCCAAACGTCGCGCCAACGAACGAGTACGGGACGTGGCCGCCGAACTGCTGGATATTTATGCCCGCCGAGAAGCCCGTAGCGGCTTCAGCTATCCCCTGGATGAAACCCAATACCGCGCCTTTTCCGCCAGTTTTCCGTTTGAGGAAACCCCTGATCAGCAGACCTCCATCGACAAGGTGCTGGAAAACATGCGCTCGGACAAGCCTATGGACCACCTGGTCTGCGGCGATGTGGGCTTCGGTAAAACCGAGGTTGCCATGCGCGCCGCCTTCGTCGCAGTGCAGGCCGGACGCCAGGTAGCGGTGCTGGTGCCCACCACTCTGCTCACCCGGCAACACATGGAGAATTTCCGCGATCGCTTTGCCGACTGGCCGGTGCGTATCGAGTCCCTGTCCCGTTTCAATTCTGCCAAAGAGCAAAAACAGATCCTGACCGATCTGGAAACCGGCCAGATCGACATCATCATCGGCACCCACAAGCTGTTGCAAAAAGATCTTAAATACAAAAATCTGGGGCTGGTGATCATCGATGAAGAGCACCGTTTCGGAGTACGCCAGAAAGAAACCTTCAAGGCCATGCGTGCTGAAGTGGATATTCTGACCCTTACCGCCACGCCGATTCCTCGCACCCTGAACATGGCCATGTCCGGGTTGCGGGATCTATCTATTATCGCCACCCCGCCGGCCAGGCGTCTGGCGATCAAGACCTTTGTCAGCGAATGGAAACCCGCTCAGATCAAGGAGGCCTGCCTGCGTGAACTCAAACGCGGTGGCCAGGTGTATTTCTTGCACAACGACGTACAGACGATTGAAAAACAGGTCAGCACATTACAGCAACTGCTACCGGAAGCGGATATTCGTCACGCCCACGGGCAAATGCGCGAGCGCGAACTGGAGCAGGTGATGTCGGATTTCTACCACCAGCGTTTCAATATCCTGGTCTGCACCACCATTATTGAAACCGGCATCGACATTCCGTCCGCCAATACTATTATCATGAACCGCGCCGATCGTTTCGGCCTGGCCCAGCTCTATCAGCTACGTGGCCGGGTGGGACGCTCCCACCATCGCGCCTATGCCTACCTGATTATTCCGCCGCGTAAAAGCATCAGCGCCGATGCCCGTAAACGCCTGGAAGCCATCGAGTCCATCGAAACCCTGGGTACCGGCTTCACCCTCGCCAGTCATGACATGGAAATCCGTGGCGCGGGCGAACTGCTGGGTGACGAACAGAGCGGACAAATGATCGAAATCGGCTTTAGTCTTTACAGCGAATTGCTGGAACGGGCGGTCAAGGCGTTAAAAGAAGGCAAAGAACCGGAACTGGATAAACCCCTGTTCCACGGCGCCGAGATTGATCTGCATACCCCGGCGCTGATCCCGGAAGACTATCTGCCTGACATTCATGAACGCCTGATCATGTACAAGCGTATTGCCAGCGCCGCTGATAAAGATACTTTGCGAGAGCTGCAGGTAGAAATGATCGATCGTTTCGGTCTGCTGCCCGAGGCGGCCAAAACGCTGTTCAGCGTGACCGAGCTCAAACTCCGGGCCACGCAGACTGGAATTAAAAAAATCGACCTGGCGGATGGTGGTGGACGCATTCTATTTGTCGAACAGCCCGACATTGATCCCATGACCATTATCAAGTTGATTCAGGGCCAGCCCGATCGCTACAAGCTCGACGGCAGTGACAAATTACGCATCATCCGGGAACTGCCGGATACCGAAGCCCGTCTGAACGCAGCCAACCATTTGCTCGATCGACTGCAAACCACGGCATGAGTCTATTTAGACAGCTAAATAACTGTTCCAAATACCAGTACACTTCAGGAATTACCGTTCGTCCTGAGCCTGTCGAAGGAAGCCTGTCGAAGGAAGCTTGTCGAAGGAAGCCTGTCGTGAATCTCATCGAACGAGGCTCACCACGAACGTGGAAAGTCACAAGTGACCGGGTATTTGGAACGCCTATTTAGGACTATGGTCTTATTCTCATAGCGAATATATGATATACAATTAGCCGTTAGCTAAAATAAAAAAACACATGCTGCAGGGAAATCGAAACCATGTTTGAACTCGCCACATCCCGCATTGCTATTATTGGCCTGGGCTATGTCGGTCTGCCACTGGCGGTAGAATTCGGAAAAAAATTCAACTGCATTGGTTTTGATATTAATAGTGATCGGGTCAGTGAACTGAAAGCAGGCAAAGACAGCACGCTTGAGGTCGAACCTGAATTACTCAAGGAAGCTGACAAGCTCAGTTTCAGCGATCAAACTGACGGAATCAAAGACTGTAATGTCTTTATCGTTACCGTACCGACCCCGATTGACAAATACCGGCGTCCGGATCTGAGTCCGCTGGAAGGCGCCAGCCGGATGCTGGGCAACATCCTGAAAAAGAACGATGTGGTGATTTTTGAGTCCACTGTTTATCCCGGTGCTTCGGAAGAAGTCTGCGTACCCATTATGGAAAAAATCTCCGGTCTTACGTACAACCAGGATTTTTTCCTGGGCTATAGCCCCGAACGCATCAACCCCGGCGACAAAAAACATCGCGTGACCACGATCAAAAAAGTTACCGCCGGTTCCAACCCCGAGATTGCTGATTTTGTGGATGATATTTATAAATCCATCATCACCGCCGGCACGCACAAGACCAGCAGTATTCGCGTGGCGGAAGCGGCCAAGGTGATTGAAAACACCCAGCGTGATCTGAATATTGCGCTGATCAATGAGCTGGCCCTGATCTTCAACAAGCTCGGTATCGATACGGAAGAAGTACTCGAAGCTGCCGGTACCAAATGGAATTTTTTGCCCTTTCGCCCCGGTCTGGTCGGTGGCCACTGTATCAGCGTCGATCCTTATTATCTGACTCACAAGGCGCAGGAGATCGGTTACAACCCGGAAATCATTCTCGCCGGTCGGCGCATCAATGACAGCATGGGCGCCTATGTGGCGGAAAGCGTGGTCAAACTCATGACTCAGCAACGCATTCATGTGGTCGATTCACGTATTCTGATCATGGGCCTGACCTTCAAGGAAAACTGTCCGGATTTACGCAATACCCGCGTGGTCGATATTATCAATGAATTTGAAGCCTATCATTCTAAAGTCGAAGTCTATGATCCCTGGGTAGATGCAGACGAAGCCAAACACGAATATGGACTGGACGTTATCACTGAACCTGAAGCAAACAAATATGACGCCATTATTCTCGCCGTGGGGCACGCGCAGTTTATTGACATGGGGGTTGATAAAATACGCCGTTTCGGTAAAACCGATAATATTCTTTATGACGTTAAATATGCCCTACCCAAAGAACAGGTCGATGGGCGTCTTTGAGTTCAATTAATTTCATTTTTGCACATTATCAGGAAAAATAACCATGAAAGTTTTGATTACCGGCACCGCCGGTTTTATCGGCTCGGCCCTGGCCATGCAGCTATTGGAACGTGGTGATGAAGTGGTCGGCATCGACAACCTCAATGACTATTATGACGTTAATCTGAAAAAAGCCCGCCTTGAACGGGTCAAGGCCTACAAAGGCTTTACCGATGTCCGCATCAATCTGGAAGATCGCGAAGCGGTAGCCGAAACATTTGCCAAACATAAACCTGATCGTGTGGTTAACCTGGCAGCCCAGGCCGGGGTTCGCTATTCCCTTGAAAACCCGCATGCCTATGTCGACACTAACATCGTAGGCTTCGTCAATATTCTCGAAGGTTGTCGCCACAACGGGGTTGAGCATCTGGTTTATGCTTCCAGCAGTTCAGTCTACGGTTCCAATACCAAGATGCCCTTCTCGGTACATGATAACGTTGATCACCCGGTCAGCCTGTATGCCGCAAGTAAAAAAGCCAACGAACTCATGGCGCATACCTACAGCCATCTGTTTCGCCTGCCCACCACCGGCCTGCGCTTCTTCACCGTCTATGGACCCTGGGGACGGCCTGACATGGCCCTGTTCCTGTTTACCAAAAACATCCTCGCCGGCAAACCGATTGACGTTTTCAACTATGGCAAACACCGCCGCGATTTCACCTACATTTATGATATCGTTGAAGGCGTAGTGCGAGTACTGGATCGTATCCCCGAACCCAACCCGGACTGGAACAGCGATGCGCCGGATTCTGCCACCAGTAACGCACCCTTCCAGCTTTACAATATCGGCAATAACCAGCCGGTCGAACTCATGCACTACATCGAAGTACTGGAAGATTGCCTGGGTAAAAAAGCCGAAATGAATATGCTGCCCTTACAAAATGGCGATGTCCCCGCCACCTATGCCAATGTGGAAGATCTGATTCGTGACATCGACTACAAACCGGATACCAGCGTAGAAGACGGTATTGCCAAATTCGTGGAATGGTATAAGGACTATTTCAAAGTCTAAGCAGAAAAAGATTTTATTTAACGCTAAGGCGCAGAGGCGCAAAGATTTTTATTTTTAGATTTGATTATTTTTAAAACTCTGCGTCTTAGCGTCTTTGCGTTTAAATTTTAAAAATCGAATCAATTATCTGCGATTAATCTGGCCGTTACGCGATTATTAAGCTGTGCAATCCGGTTCCATTGTCCGGCGGTTGCGTTGCCCGTGCGTGAAGGATATTCATATAACGCCTGCTCGCGGGGAAGGTTGCTGACTTCCAGTTTTATTCCGTTATAGTCCGTTACTGCGGTCGCCAGAAAATTGGCAAACTCCACCGATTGCTGCATGGAAACAAGATCGGAGCTCTGCACCGGGTTCATGATTTCATCACAACGGGAAAGCGGTAAATTTCCTTCCGCCAGTTGATACCCTTCTTCAACATTGCCGCGCAGACAAAACTCACCAATATGGGTTTGTAACACGATGCGACCACGAAAACCCGCCGCCTCGGCCATTTTCAGTAGTTGCCTAATCTGGGCAAGCCGCTGATTTCCCAGCGCCAATTGGTTATAGGGAAACAACAGGTTCTGATTGATGGCCCACTGCGCCAGCTTCCAGTTATGCGGCTGTGGCTGCATTTCTGTTTCTGTATTCGCGTTCTGCTGCACGGCCCAATTGTCCAGCACCGATTGCAGTGTTTCCTTTGTAACACCCGGCTGTGCTGTAGCTGACTCAATAGTGGTTATTTTCTGTTGCAGACTGTAGTTCCAGATTAAAGAGGCCAATAACAAAATAAACAGCAGGAGCAACGGCAATTTGGAGGGTGCTTCCGGTTGTGGCTGCGAATTCACCAGCGGCTGGATTTTCTCATCCAGTTTCTCAGAAAAAGACTTGCTCAACTTGCCGCTATATAATCTGAGAGAAGCTTGTATATTCTGGTGCAACACTTCGGATTGATCGGACAGATAACGGCGGATACCCCGCAATTCAGCAACCACTTTTTTCTGCGACTCGATTTTATCGGGACGCAGCAAATCAGGGTTGCATCTTTGCTTGGACGGCATCACATTCTTATCATTGACAGCGTCGTCTTCCACGCCTTCAGCAAGCACCGTTTTCGGCGAAGGCATCAATAGACCCAATCGACGCAGAGCTTCATGCAAGTGGGTAGAAGCCGTTGCCTTGGGCAGGATATCAACCGCGCCCAGAGCGCGCGCCTGACTGAGATAAAGCTCGCCGCTCTGAGAGGTAAACATGATAATCGGAATGGTCGCCGTTTCCAGGTTTTTCTTGATGTGTTTGATCGCCTCGAAACCATCCATGCCCGGCATCCGGTGATCCATGAAAATCACATCCGGTCGGTGTCGCAGAAGATAATCCAGGGCCTCTTCTGCAGAGGCAACGGTGTGCGCTCCGATGCCGTACTTTGCCAACATGCGTTGCAATACCAGCCTTGCGGAACGGGAATCATCGACTATCAGGGCACGCTTTTCTTTCATAAGCTCATCCATACGCCAGGCGTCTGTCCCTACCAGACCAGGGAGCCTGGTTCCGGAAGCGAGAAATAAAATCAGTTTAGCTCTGCCGACGACAAAGGGCAATTGCGTGCTATTTTTCCGCCTTTTTCGCCTCAAACCGGTAACGGGCATGACAATTGACGCAATTGTTCATCAATGCCGCCAGTTGTTTCAGGCTATGCGCCGGATCACCCAGTTGTTTCGCATCCAGCGCCAGCATGTCGAATTTCCGATGGGTATCAAAGCCAAGTTTTTTGAATGCTAGGGGCAACTTGCCCACCAGAGAAGCGGGCATACCCTTTTGAGCCGCGCCCCCCACCGCCTGCGCCGCTGCCGCAACCTTGTTCATATCATCCGTACTGAGACCATCGGTAATCGCCTGCACGCTGGCCAGAAAGATCCGCATTTCGGACAAAACCATATCCCGTTCCCCCATCTCCAGCAGCAAGGCCTCGCGACCATCCTTGGCCGGCATTACCGAACCAACAACAATAAATTTAAACACCATCGCTACCAGGGCGACAAATAAAAGTCCGGAAATAGACCAGCTTAATTTACACATTTTTTTACCCTGCCTTGTTAAATATAAAATAAATCAGAGATCAACAACATGGACAAAATAATCGAAAGATACCCATGCAAGTTATAAGAATATACAGGTGTTGTCTGCCATTTTTTAAACGGCAACTATTATGCAGCCAGTGCCTCGTGCTAAAATATGTTAATGTCGCATATACGGCGTAAAGTATTCATCACGCCATACTAAATTGATAATCAGGAGGCCGTCAATCATGCCCGAAGTACAGTTCAAGAATGAGTTAACCGATGAAATCAAGGTGTCCGCTGCCGCAGCCGAACAAATGCTGGCGATTATAAACAACGAAGAAGGTGTTGATGGCATTCGCATTTTTATCTCCGGCGGCGGTTGCAGTGGCATGACTTACGGTATGACTTTTGTCGACAAACCCAGTGATTTTGACGCGGTGCTAAAAAAAGACGATATCAAAATTTACGTTGACGCGGTAGCACTGGGCTTCCTTGAGGGTGTGGAAATTGACTACCAGACTCAAGGCCTCAACCAGAGTTTTGTTTTCAAGAACGTTTTTGCCAACACCGGTGGTGGCGGTAGTTGTGGTGGCTGCGGCTCGGCTGCTTAAGCAGGTGGTTCCTGTCGCAATCTGATTCCAACCCCCACTTTTTCTCGACGGATTGCCGACATCGCTCCGCGCGTACTACTCATCGCCCAGCCTGGCAGCTATCGCATTGCGCCCTATCTTGAGGCTGCCCGGCATATGGGACTGGTTGTTCAGATTGCCTCGCGTGGCGAATATTCGCTGATTTCTGAAGTCCATGATGGCTTGCATGTCGATTTTGAAAATCCACGCAGCGCCCTTGCCAATATTCTGCAACAGGCGGCAAAGACGCCTTTTGCTGCTGTACTAGGCAGTGATGACAGCACCGTAGAACTGGCGGCACAGGCAGCAGCCGAACTGGGCTTGCCTCACAACCCCCCGGCAGCGGCAAGATTAACCCGGCGCAAGGATCTGGCCCGCACCCACCTTGCCCGGCACGGCTGTGCAGTTCCCCGCTACTGGTTAATCAAGCTTGAGCACAATCTGGATTCACAGATCAGCGATATCTGCTGGCCCTGCGTCATCAAACCTCTCAATCTCTCGGCCAGCCGCGGCGTCATCCGGGCAAATAACCGCGCGGAATTTCATGCGGCGGTTACGCGTGTCCGCAAGATCATTGCAAATTCAGGCAAGGGATTCGAGCAGAAACATGTGCTGGTTGAAGAGTATATCGATGGTGTCGAAGTGGCCTATGAAGGCTTCCTGGACAACGGTATATTGACCAGCCTGGTTATTTTTGACAAGCCTGATCCTTTGACCGGTCCCTTCTTTGAAGAAACCATTTATGTCACTCCTTCGCAACTGCCCGCAGCAATGCAGGAAAAAATCAACCAGCGTGTGGCTCAAGCCTGTCGGGCCTACGGTCTGATAACCGGCCCGGTACATGCCGAGCTTCGGGTCAATGAAAAGGATGCCTGGATACTGGAAGTCGCCTGTCGCACCATTGGCGGTGACTGCGCCCGCAGTCTGGATCAGAGCAATTTTAATCTTGAGGAATTAACCCTGGCCCTGGCCATGGGTAAAACAGTGCATACACAAGCGTTGGAGGACGCCCGAGGAGTAATGATGATCCCGGTCAAACAAGCGGGTATTTTAAGGCGAGTCGAGGGGCTGGCGGCAGCACAAAAAGTCGAGCATATTGAAAGCATCGACATCATCATACGCGAAGGTCATGAACTCATCCCCCTGCCCGAAGGTAACCAGTATCCCGGTTATATCTTCGCCCGCGCTGAGACACCGGATGCTGTGATTGCGGCGTTACACAAAGCCCATGCAAAACTAAATTTTGTCGTTGCACCCGCCATCCGTCTGCAACGAGAGTAAAACCGGTTTATTTCTTGCCGCCAGCGCCCTCATGGAAGCCCGCTGGCATCTGGCCATAATCACCTTCATCAAACAGGAAACCCAGCATGTGTTTCTCAATCAGTTCGAGATTGCGCACATCGGCCGTTGACAGACCATTTTCATTGATAATAACGGTTAGACGCTCCAGCCACTTTTTCCAACCCTGTTTGGAAACATGCTCATAAATACGCAGCCCAAAATCTCCCGGATGCGGCGGCCTATCCAATCCTTCTGCTTCTTCTTTCAATACCACACACTGTACCATTCTTGTCATAACCAACCTCGAAGTTCTGTTTCCAAATATTTAATTCGTTTTTAAATAAACTACCCCGCCGCAGGCGGCGGGATTATTTAGTTCTGTTCATATTTTTTCAATAATACGCCATCATCACCACAACAGTCAGCAGCGCATACTTTAAGCTGATGAATCTGTTCCCGGCTGCCATTGAGATAGGTCTCGATCGGTAAATTCTGTTTGGCACAATCACAGCCTTTGTCATTATACACGTAAACATGCTTCAGTCCGGCGCGTAGCGCAGCGTCCTGTGCTGCAAACAGCATCGCATCATCCGTTTCCGGCAGGTGACTTAATTTATAGACGGGAAAGAATTTTGTAATATGCCAGGGGCTGTCCGCACCCAGATTGTCACGAATCCAGCAGGCAATACGGTAATGCTCATCAGCGTTATCATTTTTCCCAGGAATAATATTAGTGCGCGTTTCCACATGTATACCCAGTTCGCTGGCTCTTTTAATAGAATGCAGCACCTGTTCCACCTTTGCCGGCTTGCAGATCTCCTGATAGAAATCATCGCGCAGGCTTTTGATATCTGAGCACAACACATCAATATACGGTGCCGCCAGTTCCAACGCCTCATCGGTGACATAACTGTTGGAAACATACACTGTGTAAAGTCCGGCTTCATGTGCCAGTTGGCTAACATCAATAATATATTCAAGCCAAACTGCCGGCTCGGAATAGGTAAAGGCGATCCCGTGCACCTCAGCGCGCAGAGCCGCATCAACCAGCGTTTCAGGCGCTACCCAGGCTTCCGTGGACTGGCCCTTCGCCAGTTCATCCAGTGCGGTCACGCCCCATGAAATATCCAGATTATGACAGCCGCCACAACGAAAACTACAGCCATAGCTTCCTACCGACATAATGCGAGTTCCCGGACGATAGTGCTTCACCGGTTTGTCTTCAATAGCACCAACTTCCATTGCCGACAAAATACCATAAGACAGATTATACAGAATGCCATCACGATTGACATGCGCCTGGCAGAAGCCGCGTTGTCCATGCCCAATCTTGCAGCGCCATAGGCATAAATGACAACGACTCATGCCATTATCCAGTTTTTCCTGCAGGCGGGTTTTAACAAGCTGGTACTGGCGGGGAGATGTGTGACGCATATATTTATATTACCGGATAATAAATTAAATAAACATCATTAACTGATCCATCCTGGCAGGAAGCGTTATGGCATTGAGGCATGATCATTATGTCTGTTTTTCACCCCATCTGGTGTGACAAGGCTTTTGTTAATATCCATAAAATACGACATAAGCTGCCATCAATGTTGCCTGATTAATGTTCTCCTTGCCCATCTAAAATTACCAACGAACCCATTCAGATAACTTTAGAGAAGCGTTGTTCTGTTTTGTTGCGCAAATAAATGTCGAACACCATACAGATGTTGCGAATCAACAGTTTGCCGGGCGAGCTGACTGTGATGTTCTGCTCACCGAGCTCAACCAGGCCATCATCCATCATGGGTTTGAGATCGTCCAGTTCACGGGCAAAATAATCTTTGAAGTTAATGTTGAACTGTTTTTCAATATCGGTGAAGTCGAGCACAAAATTACAGATCAACTGGTTGATTACCGCCCGCCGTAACATATCATCGGCTGACAGGCTTACGCCGCGAAAAATAGCCAGTTCATTGTTGTCGATACGAGCCGTATAATCATCCATAGGCTTGAGGTTTTGTGCATAGCAATTGCCGACCATACTGATCGATGTCACCCCTAATGCCACCAGATCACAGTCGGCATGGGTGGAATAGCCCTGGAAGTTTCGATACAGCAAACCATTGGCCTGGGCTATCGCCAGTTCGTCATCCGGTTTGGCAAAATGATCCATGCCGATATACACATAGCCTGCGGCCATCAGCGTTTCAATCGTGCTTTTCAGAATCGCCAGCTTTTCATCCGGTTGAGGCAGGTCGCTTTCATTAATGCGCCGCTGCGGTTTGAAAATCTCGGGCAAATGCGCATAATTAAAAACCGACAATCGATCCGGCTTCATGGCCAACACTTTTTCCAGGGTGGCCGCAAAAGTCGAGCTGCTCTGATGTGGCAAACCATAAATCAAATCCAGGCTGACAGAATGGAAACCTTCCTTACGTGCGGCTTGCATAACCGCGTAGGTCTGCTCTTCCGACTGGATCCGGTTGACCGCCTTCTGTACCTCCGGATCAAAATCCTGCACTCCGAGACTCATGCGGTTGAAACCGACTTCGCGTAAAATAGCGATAGTCTCGGCCGTCGCCTCGCGCGGATCGATTTCAATCGAGTATTCGCCTTCGCTATCATCAACCAGGTTGAAATATTGGCGCGTTACCGTCATCAGCTCGCGCATCTCGGCATGGCTGATAAAGGTGGGCGTACCCCCGCCCCAGTGCAACTGCCTTACCTTGCGATCCGGATCGACCAGTTCGCTCTGCATGGCCAGCTCTTTATAAAGCCTGCGCAAATAGGGTTCAGCCCGACTTCGATCCTTGGTGGCGATTTTGTTGCAACCACAATAAAAACAGATGGTGTCGCAGAAGGGTATATGAAAATAGAGCGACAGATCGCGGGCCAAGGCATTGCTGGCCTTGAGCTGGGCTTTATAATCATCCACACTGAAGCCGGTATGAAACTGTACCGCAGTGGGATAAGAGGTATAGCGCGGACCCGCCTTGTCATAACGGCGAATCAGATCAGAATCAAATATAATCTCGGACATAATACTCTTCGAAGCCAGGGAGAATGCCTCAGTATAGCAGGCGAGAGGGCGTACGTTTAGTGGCGGGGATTATTCTTCGGCTGTTTCCAATCCCTTCCTGTGTGTGTTGTTAATCAGGTTGAGTAAACCTTTAAAGGGCAAAATAAGATTGCTCTGGCCTCTTACAATAGTCATAAAAGGAAGATCTTCATCTGTAAACTCATAACGTTCTTCTTTCAGACTTGTGAGTAAACCGATTAACTGCTGTTCCAGAATACCCACAAAATTCAGTGCACCTTCCATAAACTCTTCATCAAACTCAACAGAGAAACGCAGTTCCTCAACCTCAAACAAGGCCTGTTCAACCAGATCGATATATTTCTCAAGTGTTGCGGGCCGCTTCATCATTATTTTATTCTCCAAAAAAAACAGGTCACTCTTACAAGCGCGTTGCTGCTTCAGCAAAGTCCGTATGATAATCGGAAAGCTGGCGGGCTTCGAGTAAAAATATACCCTCGCCTCCATATTCGAAATCCAGCCAGGTAAAGGGAACCTGCGGAAACTGTTGGCTTAACGCTTCGGCGCTGTTACCCACTTCGACGATGATCAGCCCTTCGGGCTGCAAATACCCGGGCGCATCCCGCAGCATGGGGATGACCAGATCCAGCCCCCGGCTACCTGCCATCAGTCCCAGTTCCGGTTCACGCCGGTATTCCTCCGGCAGTGCGGCCATATCCTCCGCATCCACATAGGGCGGATTGGAAACGATCAGATCATAACGCTGCCCGCCCAGCGCACTGAACAGATCCGACTCGAACAGATGCACCCGATCCTGCAAGTTATGCTCACCAATATTGCGCCGGGCAACATCCAGCGCCGCACCGGAAATATCACTGGCATCTACCTGTGCTTGCGGCAAGGCACAGGCGGTGGCAATGGCGATACAAGCACTGCCGGTACATAAATCCAGCACCCGCTCGACCCGATCCGGCACCAACCAGGGGCGGAATTCACTGGCAATCAGCTCGGCTATGGGCGAACGCGGCACCAGCACCCGCTCATCCACAGAAAAAGGTAAACCGGCAAACCAGGCCCGACCGGTAAGATAGGCCGCTGGCAGACGTTCCTCTACCCGCCGCCGCAGGAGTGCACAAACCGATACTTTCTCTGCTTCACTCAGGGAATGCGACAGGCTTTCTTCGGCAAAATCCGGTGTCAGACCCAGGGCATGAGACACCAGCCAGGCCGCCTCGTCCAGGGCATTGTCCGTACCATGGCCAAACCAGACACCCGCATCGTCAAGATAGGTCTGCGCGGTCAGAATCACATCGCGCAGGTTGTCTGCCGTATCTAGATTCAAGTCATCCATATGTCCCTGCTCAGGCCGGTTTCTTCGCATGTTTGGGGCGAAAAGCGCTAATCACGGCATCATCTGTTTGCAGATAGGGGCCTTCCAACAGGTCGATACAATAAGGCACCGCCGGGAACACTGCATTCAAGCAGTCATCAATGGCCGAGGGTTTGCCCGGCAGATTGATGATCAGGCTCTGGCCGCGGATTCCGGCCATCTGCCGCGACAGGATCGCGGTGGGCACAAACTTCAGCGACACCGCCCGCATTTGCTCGCCGAACCCGTCGAGAATCTTGTCACATACCGCCTCGGTAGCTTCCGGCGTGATATCACGCCGGGCCGGACCAGTGCCGCCGGTGGTCACGATCAGGCAACAGCCCTCCTCGTCCGCCAGCTTTTTCAGCGCCTGCTCCACCTGCTCCTGTTCATCCGGCACTATTTGCGTCCGCGCCTCCCATTTACTGGTCAGCGCCTTTTCAAACCAGGCCTGCATCGCCGGGCCACCCAGATCCTCGTATTCACCGCGGCTGGCGCGGTCAGAAACCGTCACCAGACCAATGCGTATTGTCGCGTGTGTCATGCCTACCTCATGTTAAAACCAGTACAGACGCTATCTTACCCAAATTCAGTTTTACGCACCTCCCCAAATTAATAAAGCACTTACCTTGAAACCTGGATATAACATCTATACTGAGTGGATATGGAAGAACTTATTCGACAGGCGGCCGTGGCCGGGAGTTTTTATCCTGCAGACGGCAATGAACTGAACTTGATGCTGAAGCAGTTTCTGGCCCAGGCCGAACAGCAGCAGCCAAGGCTGGCCTATGCGCCCAAGGCCATCATTGCCCCCCATGCCGGTTATATCTATTCCGGGCCGGTGGCCGCCAGTGCCTACTATAGTTTGTACGTGGCCAGCGACAGCATTAACCGCGTGGTGCTGCTCGGCCCCTCCCATCGTGTTCCTTTCCGTGGTCTGGCGAGCTGTAGCGCCAGTCATTACGCAACCCCCTTGGGACTGATTCCGCTGGATCGGCCTGCTCTTGAAAACATAGAACGCCTACCTCAGGTAAGCGTAAACGATGCCGCACATATACCTGAACACAGTCTTGAGGTACAGCTGCCCTTTTTACAATACATCCTGGATGACTTTGTACTCACGCCACTGGTGGTCGGCGATGCCAATGAAAACGAAGTCGCCGAGGTGCTGGAAATGCTCTGGGGGGACCGCCACACGCTTATTGTCATCAGCTCGGATCTCAGCCATTATCATGATTACGCCACTGCGCAGCGGCTGGATCAGCAGACTTCCCGCGCCATTGAAACGCTTAATCCGGCGGAAATTCAGTATGAAGATGCCTGTGGCCGCAATCCCGTCAACGGCCTGCTGCATGTCGCAAAGCGCCGGGCCATGCATGTAGAAACCGTAGATTTGCGCAATTCGGGCGACACCGCCGGCCCCCGCGATCAGGTGGTGGGTTACGGCGCTTATCTGTTTTTCGAACATCAGGCCTGACTCATGCTCACTCATGAAAACCAGAATATTTTGCTTGATATCGCCCGTGCTTCGATCGCTAACGGTCTAAGCCTGGGCCGACCTCTGCGGATCAACCTGGGTGACTACCCTTCAGTCCTGCAACAGCCGCGCGCCAGTTTCGTGACCCTGCAAATCAACGAACGTCTGCGCGGCTGCATCGGCAGCCTGGAAGCCTTCCGGCCACTGGTGGCAGATGTAGCGGAAAATGCCTTTGCTGCTGCCTTTCGTGATCCACGTTTTCCGCCGCTAGATGAGCAGGAGTTTACCCGGCTCAATTATCATATTTCCATTCTCAGCCCCAGCGAGCCGATTGAATTCAAATCGGAAAATGATCTGCTGAATAAAATACGCCCCGGCATAGACGGTCTGGTACTGGAAGAAGGGGGTCGGCGCGGCACCTTCCTGCCCTCCGTCTGGGAAAGCCTGCCTAACCCCCGGCAGTTTCTGGCCCAACTGAAAGTCAAAGCCGGACTGCCGGCGGATTACTGGTCGGACAGTATCAAAGTAGAACGCTACACGGTGGAGGACATCAAAAGCGGCGGCTAAGAAGGATTGATGAAAATCTAACGCAAAGACGCAATGGACGCCAAGAAATCATATACTTTTTCTTTGCGAACTTCGCGCCTTTGCGTTATAAATTAACCCTATCTCACAGTCTGAACCCTGCGACATTCGCCCACCGAACCCGCAAGGCAGGTGCGTCCATCTACCCAGATGGCATTGTCCAGCCGCGCACCCGCAAATCTGACCTCCTGCATTTTCGCGCCGCTAAAATCAGCATAACTCAAATCAGCGCCGGTAAAATCAGCATAACTCAGATCAGCGCGCTGCAGATTGCTGCCCTTCATATGCGCCTGCCTGAAATCCACATAGCTGAGATTCGCCATACTTAAATCGGTATACATCAAACTTGCACCGGATAAATTCGAGCCAAACAGGTTAGCACCATTAAGATTGGCACTGTCGAGATTAGCGCCCTGCAGATCCGAATTTAACGACTGCAGACCCGCCATGCGACAGTTACGCCAATTCACCCCGGGAGCGGCTGCAGCAGCACAATCAGGCTGTTCAATTTGTATTTCGGGCGAAAAATGAAAGCCGGCATAAATCAGCCCACTCACCATGAGTAACACCAATAAAGCCTGTACAACTGAAAATTCATGTCGCTGTAAAAAATTTTTATAGACAGACTCCCGATGACTGCGGTACTCCAGTAAATCATCCGGTTCAGGTGAACGACGCAACTCGGCATAGTTTCCATGTTGAGGTCGACGTTCATCAGCCCAACGACGGGCAGCCATGAGCCGTTCCTGCGCAAGTTCATCCCTGGGCTCCTCCTCCTGCAGCACCTCGGGTAGCAGATCCGGGCGGGACTGAATCGTTACCCAGTTTTCCCTGTCCTCGCTAACGTCATCGCTTACGCGAAAACGTCCTAACAATAACGACTGCGAAATTTGTCTGGGAGGAAACGGACCAAGCACTTTACCGTTTTTACGCACATAGAGTGGTGAATGTTTTGTCATACCGGGTCTATGCCTGCATTACTTTCGTTGGCCATTGTTATTTCAGGTTTTTGCAAAACATGCTCCATTATATGCGACCATACAGAAAATTCATCAACAGCCGTTATACTGTTATCGGCATATTTCTATGGATATTAAAAAATCTGGCGGCCCACCGCTTCCGCAACCCGAATCCCTGCTTGCGATTGACAAAAGCGGCGCTCTCCCGCGCCCGGCAATCAGCCCCTCAGCAGCTCAACCACTCTGGCAAAGCGGACAAATTCTGCAGGCGCTGGTACTCAAAACCACACCGGAACAAATACTGCTCAATATTCAGGGCCTTCAGGCCAGCGTTGCTCGCCCACCGCGCCTGAACCTGCAGGTGGGGGACCGGCTGCAACTCGAAGTCCTAAAAAATACGAGTCCGCCGCCGCAGCTTAAACTGCTTGAGCGACAGCCCGCAACAGGCACGGTTATCAACCGCGCCCTGCGCACCAGTCTGCCCCAACAACAGACCCTACCCCCCCTGTTGGCCAATATTGAATACCTCAGCCGCCATCCAGCAGGTGCCCATCTGCTCGATCGAGCGGTTCGCAATGCCGCGCAACAACTCTATTACCAATTGCCATCGCAGCAATCTCTGCGCCAGCCACAGGCACTGAAACAGGCGCTGGAACTCAGCGGCCCCTTTCTTGAACACCACCTGCATACCCCTCAACAGGCCCCCGCGCTAAACCTGCAACAGGATCTGCGCCTCAATCTGCTGCGCCTGGCTACGCAACTGCAACATTATATTGCCCGCGAGACAGATCAACCGCAAAGCGCCACAAGCGCTGACGCCCGTCGCGCCCAACCAGGTTCGGCGCCGCCTCCCCCCCCCTTCCACAGCAGCAATCCCACAACTCAGCCTGCTGTTGCCGCCAATCTGACGGCCAATAAAACTGCCGAACAATTGCTACAACAAACCGAAGGTGTGCTTGCGCGTTTGCATATCCACCAATTACACCATCTTAAAAGCGAGGAAGCGGGTCGCCCCGCCTGGTCGATGGAACTACCCGTCCGTAGCGAACAGGGTATCAACTTGTTCGATATCCGTATTCATAAAGAATCGCCCTTCCCCAACCCCTGGAATGAGGAAGACGAACAACACAAACAGCCACAGGCAGAACCGCGCTGGAGTGTCCGCCTGGCCTTTGATCTGGAAGGCCTGGGGCCAGTACAGGCGGTGATCGCTCTACAACAGGAACGCCTGTCTGTGCATTTCCATGCCCAGGAAAATCAAACCAGTGTGCTTTTTAATAAGCATATGGATATGCTCAGTAGCCGCCTGCGCCAGGCCGGACTCGATGTTGCCACGATTGACTGCCGCCAGGGTCAGGCTGAACCCGCTGCGGAAATAAGCGGCTCTCCCATTCTGGATGAACAGGCATGAGCGAACAAACCCACACACCAACACTGGCCGTTGCCCTGCAATACGATGGCGAAACCGCTCCCAAGGTCACCGCCAAGGGTGCCGGTGATATCGCCGAGCAGATCCTGGCCATTGCCCGTGAACACGATGTGCCGCTACAGGATAATCCGGAACTGGTGAAGGTATTATCGAAAATAGAACTGGGCGATCAAATTCCCGAAGCACTGTATCTTGCCGTCGCCGAAGTGATCGCCTTTGCTTATATGCTTAAAGGCAAGGTGCCGAAGGGGTATGAGGAATAGCGTGCCGATTATATGATGGGTTTCGTTTCGTTCTACCCACCCGCCTCTTTTTTGCTATCCACAACAGGATGGGTAAAACGAAACGAAACCCGTCAATCAAGCCTCCGGCCTCATGTGAGGAAACAGGAGCACGTCGCGGATCGAGGGGGAATCGGTAAATAACATCACCAATCGGTCGATGCCAATACCTTCACCGGCGGTGGGGGGCATGCCATGTTCGAGGGCGGTAACGTAATCCTGGTCGAAGAACATGGCTTCATCGTCACCGGCTTCTTTTTCCGCCACCTGATTCTGAAAACGTTCGGCCTGGTCTTCGGCATCATTCAATTCCGAAAAACCATTGGCGATTTCGCGCCCGCCGACGAAAAATTCAAACCGATCGGTAACGAAGGGATCATCATCGTTGCGCCGCGCCAGGGGCGAGACTTCGGTGGGATAGGCGGTAATGAAAGTCGGGTCCATTAACCGGTGTTCCACCGTTTTTTCAAATATCTCAATTTGCAGTTTGCCTAGTCCATAACTGTCTTTTAATACAATCCCCAGACCTTCAGCGATAGCGCGTGCTTTTTCAATATCATCCAGATCGGCTTCGCTAATATCCTCATTGAAGTGCAGAATAGATTCCTTTACTGTCATGCGGGTAAATGGCTTGCCAAAATCATACTCTTCACCCTGATAGTGAATCCGGGTTTTACCGATTACATTCCCGGCAATCGAACGCAGCATTTCTTCGGTCGTATTCATTAAATCATGATAGGTCGCATAAGCTTCGTAAAACTCAATCATGGTGAACTCGGGATTGTGCCGGGTGGAGAGACCTTCATTACGGAAGTTGCGGTTGATTTCAAATACCCGTTCAAAGCCCCCGACCACCAGGCGCTTTAAATAAAGTTCCGGTGCAATACGCAGGTAAAGCTCCATATCCAGCGCATTATGGTAGGTGGTGAAGGGCCGCGCGGTAGCGCCACCAGGGATCACCTGCATCATGGGCGTTTCAACTTCGAGAAAATTTTTATTAGTTAAAAACTCACGGATATGACTGATGATTTTTGAGCGAATCATAAACGTATTGCGTGAGTCCTCATTCATAATCAAATCGAGATAACGTTGCCGATAACGGGTTTCCTGATCCGACAGACCCTGAAATTTTTCCGGCAAGGGACGCAGAGCTTTAGTAAGCAGGCGAATATTATCAACCTTGACCGATAGTTCACCTTTATTGGTTTTCATCAACTGGCCTTCAGCGCCGATAATGTCACCCAAATCCCATTTTTTGAATTGCTCGTTATAAAAACCTTCCGGCAGCTCATCACGGGTGACATACAACTGGATCCGACCCGACATGTCCTGCACGGTGGCAAAGCTGGCCTTGCCCATCACCCGCTTCAACATCATACGACCGGCAATGCTGACACGAATACCCAGTTCCTCCAGCTCTTCCTTGCTCTTCTCGTCGTATTCCGCATGCAGCTCACCGGCCATCACATTGCGTCGAAAATCATTCGGAAACGCCACGCCGCTTTCACGCAAAGCCGCCAGCTTTTCTCGCCGCTGGGCGATGAGTTTGTTTTCGTCGATACCGGCTTGCGGTTGCTGTTTTTTATTGTCTGTCATTACCTTGCTTCTCAATTCATACTTGGCTGAATTGTTGGGCGACCAAAGGAAGTACCTGTGGTGCTTCGTTTTTACTCAGCCCAACCTACGTCTGTCTAAATAGCTGTTCCAAATACCAATACACTTTTGGAACAACCGTTCGTCCTGAGCTTGTCGAAGGACAAGCAGATTAAACACTCGATTCACAGTGTTTCCACGTTCATGGTTCGACAAACTCACCACGAACCTGGAAACTCACAAGTGATCTGGTATTTGGAACACCTATTTAGATAAATTTCATTTAACTGCAAAGGGCGCAAAGTCTGTGAATATTCTTTGCGAACCTTTGCGTCCTCTGCGGTTAATCTATTGCAATCCAGCTTTCAGGCTGGCTTCAATGAAGGCATCAATATCGCCATCGAGTACGGCCTGGGTGTTGCTGCTTTCCACACCAGTGCGCAAATCCTTAATCCTGGATTGGTCTAACACATAGGACCGGATCTGGCTGCCCCAGCCAATATCGGACTTGGTTTCTTCCAACGCCATTTTCTCGGCGTTCTGTTTTTGCAGCTCCATTTCATATAACTTCGCCTTTAACTGCTTCATGGCGTTGTCTTTGTTCTGGTGCTGCGAGCGTCCGCTTTGACACTGTACCACGATACCGGAAGGTTCATGGGTGATACGAATAGCCGAGTCGGTTTTATTAACATGCTGACCACCGGCACCGCTGGCGCGATAGGTATCGATACGCAGATCAGCCGGGTTGATTTCGATTTCGATATTGTCATCAACCTCGGGCGAGACGAATACGGAGGCAAATGAGGTGTGTCGGCGGTTGCCCGAATCAAACGGGGATTTTCGCACCAGACGATGTACGCCGGTTTCGGTACGCAGCCAGCCATAGGCATAGTCGCCCGTGTATTGAATCGTCGCGCTTTTTATACCGGCAACTTCGCCATCGGATACTTCGACCAGTTCGGTCTTGAATCCACGCCGTTCTCCCCAACGCAGATACATGCGCAACAGCATGTTGGCCCAGTCCTGCGCTTCGGTGCCGCCGGAACCCGCCTGGATCTCGAGGAAGGCATTATTGGCATCCATTTCACCGGAGAACATGCGCTGGAATTCCAGTTTCGCCAGCTCGGCTTCCTGCTGTTGCAGATCCTCGCGGACAGATTTAACTGCGTCCTCGTCATTCTCCTCGGCGGCCATATCCAGAAGTTCGCGGGCATCGACCAGCGTTTCCTCCAGCCTGACAACGGTAGTAACTACCTGTTCAAGCTGGGCACGCTCTCGTCCCAAGTCCTGCGCACGTTTTGGATCATCCCAGACTGAGGGTTGTTCCAGTTCCCGACAGACCTCATCCAGCCTTTCACGTTTGATGTCGTAGTCAAAGATACCCCCTGAGCGCATCGACGCGCGTCTGTAGATCCTTGATTTGCGTGAAAATTGGATTGAGTTCTAGCATTTTTCGACCACCCGCAAAGAAAAGTGGCGATTATACCGACTCTGACCTCATCCGTGTAGCATTTTGGCCGCAGGAACAAACTGCTCTACAAGCCGGATAAATACTCTGATACCGCCTCAATATCGGCATTGCTCATTTTTATGGCCACCGCCGCCATCATACCGGCCGGATCATTGGTGCGTTTCTTCAATTTGAAATCTTTGATAATTTTTACCAGATAAACCTTATGCTGCCCGCCAATCACCGGAAAAAAGGGATTCGTCTTCGAGGCACCTTTGCCATTCTTGCCATGACAGTGCACACAGGCATAGATGCCCCGGGCAGAGTCTCCCTTTAAATAGAGAACCTTCCCCCGCGCTGCTTTTGCCGACTTGACCGGCCTACCTTTCATTTTTTTCTGGCTGGCAAAAAACGCGGCAATATCGGCCAGATCCGTTGCACTACCCGCGGTTGCCGCCATTCCACTCATAATCGGATCGCTACGCTTGTTATGCAAAAAATCATTGACCTGCTTGACGATATAATCCGCATACTGGCCGGACAATTTGGGGAAATTAGGTGCCTGACTGTTACCATCCGCACCGTGGCAACCCGCACAGGCCGCCGATTTGGCTTTGCCTTTGACCGGATCGCCTGCAGCCTGAGCCAGGCTCCCGTAAGACAATAAAGTAAGCGTAGATAGCAGCAAAATTATTTGTTTAAAAGCAGACATTCTCATCCCTCATATTTTATATTAGTACACGATAATAATGCGATTTCCCGATTAATTCCAGTGTTCACAGCAGGGTCTATTCCCGATCATTGTTCAACAAAATCTCAGCATTAATCTCAGGTACAAGATGCTGAACAATAAACTGCAACTTGCGTTCGTTTCTGAATTCATTGATCTCCAGCCGATAGGCCACTCTCAGCCGTTCAACATTTTTCGGCCAATGGCTGTCGCCAGCATTAAAAGCAATCGCATCAATAGCCCTGCCATTTTCATTTTCTAGCATCATCTTCAGATGTTTTTCGCCCACGATCCGAGTTTGCAACAAACGAAAACAGCCCTCAAACAGGGGCTCTTCAAAACCCTGCCCCCAGGGACCGGCCTGGCCCAGCAATTCCGCTGTCTCGATAGTTTGTTCATCCGCACACAACTCCCCATCACTTTCAATCAGCCCCTGCAAGCAATCGGCGTCGAGATGACGACGGATCTCCTCATCAAAGGCCTGCGCGAATGGCTCATAATGTTCTTCCGTAAGACTCAAGCCGGCAGCCATAGCGTGACCGCCAAAACGACTCAGAAGATCGGGATGACGCGCTGCCACGGCATCCAGTACGTCACGAATATGTACCCCCTTAATCGAACGCGCCGAACCTTTAATCTGATTATTTGCCGTGCGTGCAAACGCGATCACCGGCCGATGTAAACGCTCCTTGATTCTGGAAGCCAGAATGCCCACCACACCCTCGTGCCATTCAGGCTCGAACAGGCACAAACCTACAGGCAAATTTTTATCATTGTCATTCAGCCGCATATTGGCCAGCAGATTCAGCGCCTGCTGTTTCATTTCATCTTCAATTATGCGGCGTTCCCGATTCAACTGATCCAGCTGTTGCGCCAAAGCCTGCGCCGTTTGCTCATCCGTTGTTAACAGACATTCAATCCCCAGACTCATATCATCCAGGCGACCGGCAGCATTGAAACGCGGCGCGATCGCAAAACCGATATCACTGCTGGAAAGAGAGCCTAACTGCCGCCCGGCTACCGTTGCCATGGCCTTCAGGCCGACACATAATTGACCGGCGCGCATGCGCGCCAGCCCCTGTGACACCAGGATCCGGTTATTATGATCCAGCGCCACCACATCCGCCACCGTTCCCATGGCCACCAGATCCAGCCACTGGGCCAGATTCGGTTCTTTAATATTGTTTTTTTCAAACCAGTCCTGTTCACGCAGGTGCGCACGCAAGGCCATCAAGACATAGAACATGACGCCGACACCGGCGAGATTCTTACTGGCAAACTTGTCTCCCGGCTGATTGGGATTGACGATGGCATCGGCCAGCGGCAATTGCGTCCCGGCCAGATGGTGATCGGTCACCAGCACCTGCACGCCGTTTGCTTTCGCTGCTGCCACGCCTTCGATACTGGAAATCCCGTTATCAACCGTAATGATTAAATCAGGTTTATATTTGAGCGCTACCTCGACGATCTCGGGAGTCAGGCCATAGCCGTATTCAAAACGGTTGGGAACCAGATAATCCACTTGCGTAAAGCCAAAGGCGCGCAGCCCCTTTACTGCAAGCGCCGTACTGGTTGCACCGTCACAGTCAAAATCCCCCACCACCAAAACCCGTTTTTGTGCCGTAAGCACGGCACTCAATATCTGTATGGCGGCATCCATGCCTTTAAGCTGATCGAAGGGAAGTAACTGGCTGACACTGTAATCCAGTTCGGCGCTGCTTTTAATTTGCCGGGCGGCATAGATGCGTTGTAACAGGGGCGAAATGCCCTCTAGTTCCGGCAGGCTGTCGGGCAGGGGTCGGCGTTTTATCATTGTTTTCATAATTTGCAATTGATGATTAATGGGTTTCGCTCTCGCTCTACCCATCAACAAAAATTTCCGTAATCGGTTTTGTCCGCCGCCACCAGCGTTTAAGCCTTTTTCTGTTCAAGCTGAACTGTATGCCGTTGCCGACAAGCAGAACGACCGAATCAAGTTCTCCTGCGGCGAGCAGCCTTAATAATACACCGGTCCAGTTATGCTCTAACTGTTCCAGTACCTTGATCCAGGCATCGACATCTTGCTCCTGTACGATTGATATAAATTCATCGCTTGCCAGCAATATTTTGCCGTTGGGTTTATCTATCACCAGCTTATCGTGAATGCTGATGGCCTGTCGCTCAGCGCTGCTCCAGCCTGCCAGCGCGTCCAGCAATTCACCCTGGCCAAAAATACTTTGCCAATCAGCCATCGTCTTATCCGGCAATACACCCTCACCCCAGAGCCAGAGGCTATTAACCGGCAGCTTGCCATGCGTTTCGCGTTTTTCATTCAGGGGATGGGCGAACAACAACATCTGGATTTCATTCTGCATGCGCTGCCAGTACCGGCTGTCCACCCCCTGAGGAAGAGCATGGCTAATCGCCTGTCCCCTGATTCGAGCAAGCGGTGTGGTGTCAAGTACCGCGGCCTGTTCCAGCTTCATTATCCAATGATGAGCTGAGAGCACCTCAAGCGACCAGCTTTCATCAATAAAATGCGTATTGATAGCGACAGCCAGTTCACGTGCATCATCCAGTGAAAGATCCAGTTCCTCATGCGCCAGCAACACCGCGCTGTTTAGATCCGGCTGGATATAAACCGGATCGGCACATAGATAAAAAATGTTTTTTTCGGTTGTCCTCGCAAACTGTCGGTAACGCAGTTCGGCAACCGACAGTTTTTCAAGTTGGAACAGAGAAGCCAGCCCAGTATGCCAGTCATAAATATTGACTGATTTTTTTTCGGCGCGGGAAAGAAAGCGTTGAAGATTTTTTAATCCGGGAATATCTCGCTCTGGCAGGTGTTTGAATGCTTCAGTCAAACCCAGCAGACCCGGAACAAAAAGTGTGATAGATTTCAAGTGAATAAATAATTTTCTATTTGAAGCGCACCATGAAATACACCAAGAATCACAATATCCTTTTCCTGGCTTATGAGATACGTTATTCGGTAGTGGCCATAAAGGAGTATTCTTATATCCTCTTCTGATTCATGCTCGTATTTATAGCCCATCTCAGGTTGTTCCAATAATATCTGAGCCTTGTCATAAATTTCATCGACGACATTTGCTGCCGCAAGCGGATTATTTCTGGCAATGTAATCGTATATATCCTTTAACCATCTTTCTGCTTCACTGGTCCATGTTATTTTTGCCATGTTTGAATTCTTTTTTTCATCTCCTCATTAGAAACAAGTTTGCCCTCTGTAACGTCAGTCATGCCTTTATCAAGCATCCGCTTGAATGCCAGCTCTCTGAGAATTTCGTCATAGGAGCTGTCATCAGGTTGATTTTCAAGTATCTGTTTCATTAATTCTTTCGCTGTTATCATAATCATAACCTACGCAGATTAGAGTCTCTAACCTGGATAAACCACAAGACTCTTTTCAGTGCCCCCTTGGGGGTATAAGTACCTTCACGAAATAATTTTCTACAAAATGCGCAGAAAATTATTTCTAAGGTACTAATCTTAGTCCATATTATCCAGAATCGCGGCCTTTACCTTGTCCAGCGTGGCATCGATGGTGATCAGGGGACGGGTGCTTTGCTTGATCGCGGTGTCCGGATCTTTAAGACCATGGCCAGTGAGAGTGCAGACAATCCTGCTGCCTGCCGGGATTTTGCCCGCATTAATATCCTTGATCGCACCCGCCAATGAAGTAGCTGATGCCGGTTCGCAGAAAATCCCTTCCTTCTCGGCCAGTAATTTCTGCGCCGCAAGAATTTCATCATCGACGCATTCGTCGAACCAGCCTTTGGACTCTTCTTTGACTTTCCAGGCTTTATCCCAGCTCTGCGGATGACCGATGCGAATCGCGGTGGCCACGGTTTCGGGATCATCGACCATTTCGCCACGCATGAAGGGCGCGGAACCCGCCGCCTGATAGCCCAGCATCTGCGGACGATTGTTAACGATGCCATTTTCGTGGTATTCGCTATAGCCCATCCAGTGTGCAGTGATGTTGCCGGCGTTGCCCACCGGAATACAATGGAAGTCCGGTGCGGTGCCTAACTCTTCAATAATTTCAAAAGCCGCCGTTTTCTGCCCCTGAATACGGTAAGGATTGATCGAGTTAACAATCGTCACTGGTGCTTGCTCGCCAACCTCTTTTACCAACTGCATACCGGCATCGAAGTTACCCTTGATCTGAATCACCACCGCACCATGCATCATCGCCTGCGCCAGTTTTCCCAGAGCAATCTTGCCATCGGGGATCAGGACAAAAGCAGTAATCCCCGCACGCGCGGCATAAGCCGCCGCGGCTGCCGAGGTATTGCCGGTAGAGGCGCAGATAATCGCCTTGCTGCCCTCTTCCACCGCCTTGGTCACAGCCAGGGTCATGCCACGATCCTTGAATGAGCCGGTCGGGTTCAGGCCTTCGTACTTGACATAAATATCGACATCCGTACCCAGATGGTCGGGGATATTATGCAGGCGGATCAGCGGCGTATTGCCTTCGCCGAGACTGATGATACGGGTGTCATCATGCACCGGCAAACGGTCGCGGTATTTATCGATCAAGCCTGTGTAGCGATTACGAAACGGCATGGTGTTTACTCCTGAAATTTAAAAATTCTATTTTTCAACGCTAAGACGCAGAGGATGCAAAGTTATGCATTCCCACGCAGGAGCATGGGCACGAGGGACAGTGCAAAGACGCAGCGTTTTAATGAAACAATCCATATTCTTTTCTCTGCGCCTTTGCGACTCAGCGTTCTCTGCGATCAATATATTCAACTTGCGTCCAATGACTCCATACGGATGCGGGTGACCTCGCCATGAATGCTGTTCAGCGCTTCGATGTTGGCAATGGCCTGGTTCATCTGTTTTTCCAGCACCGAATGGGTAAGCATGATGATGCTGGCTTTATCCGAACCGGCTAGTGGTTCTTTTTGAATCATGGCTTCGATGCTGATCCCAGAATCACCCAGAATACGGGTAACGTCGGCCAGCACACCAGGGCGATCATCAGCCTGCATACGCAAGTAACAGGCGGTTTCCACCTCATCCATGGATAGAATCGGCAAATCGGACAGGGCATCCGGCTGGAAGGCCAGGTGTGGCACCCGGTTTTCCGGATCACTAGTCAGCACCCGCACCACATCCACAATATCGGCAACCACAGCAGAAGCTGTGGGCTCATCCCCGGCACCGGCGCCATAATAAAGCGTCGGCCCCACGGCATCGCCCTGCACCAACACGGCGTTCATAACGCCATCGACATTGGCGATCAGCCGTCGTTCCGGGATTAGAGTAGGATGCACGCGCAGCTCCACCCCCTTGTCTGTGCGGCGGCTGATGCCCAGATGCTTGATGCGATAGCCCAGCTCTTCGGCAAAGTTCACATCTTCGCGGGTGATGTTGGTAATGCCTTCGGTGAAGGCCGCCTCAAACTGCAACGGCAGACCAAAGGCGATGGAGGCCAGGATGGTGAGTTTGTGCGCGGCATCGATACCTTCCACATCAAAGGTTGGATCGGCTTCGGCATAGCCCAGTTCCTGGGCTTCTTGCAGAACATCGGCGAAGTCTCGTCCCTTGTCGCGCATCTCGGTGAGAATGAAATTACCGGTGCCGTTGATAATACCTGCCAGCCATTGAATTTTATTACCGGCCAGGCCTTCGCGAATAGCCTTGATAATCGGGATGCCACCGGCTACTGCCGCTTCGAAAGCCACCATTACGCCCTTTTTCTGGGCGGCGGCAAAAATTTCGTTGCCATGTTTGGCGATCAAGGCCTTGTTGGCGGTCACTACATGCTTGCCCTGGCCGATGGCAGCCATCACCAGCTCTTTGGCCAGGCCATCACCGCCAATGAGTTCGATAATGATTTCGACTTCCGGATCATTAATCACTGCCATAGAATCCGTGGTCAGGGTAATGCCGTCCGTGTCGCAAATACGCGGCTTGCTCAAATCCCGCGCGGCGGCATGGGTGATCACAATTCCGCGTCCGGCGCGACGGGCAATTTCTTCCATATTGCGCTTCAATACATTGACTGTGCCGCCACCGACGGTGCCCAGTCCCAACAATCCAGCTTTTACCGCATCCACTATATTTTTCCTCTCATCTTTCTTCCGCATCTTTTTTAAACATATCTCGTATACCGCGAATAGCCTGACGGGTGCGGTGTTCATTTTCAATCAGGCCGAAACGTACATGGTCATCCCCGTATTCACCAAAACCGATACCCGGTGATACCGCCACTCTTGCTTCTTTGAGCAACAGCTTGGAAAATTCCAGCGAGCCCATCTCGCGATACGCCTCCGGAATCGGTGCCCAGACAAACATGGTGGCCTTGGGCTTTTCGATATTCCAGCCAATAGCATTGAGTCCATCGCAAAGCACATCACGGCGACAGCGATACATTTCCGTAATTTCCGCCACGCAGTCCTGCGGCCCTTCCAGGGCTGTGATCGCCGCCACCTGAATCGGCGTGAACATGCCGTAATCCAGGTAGGACTTCATCCGCGCCAGGGCCGCCACCAGGGTAGAATTGCCGCACATGAAGCCGACGCGCCAGCCGGGCATATTGTAACTTTTCGAGAGCGAGTAAAACTCAACCGCCACATCCCGTGCGCCCGGAACCTGAAGAATAGACGGTGCTTTATAGCCGTCAAAAACAATATCGGCATAGGCCAGATCATGGACCACCCAGATTTCATGTTCACGACAAATATCCACGACCTTTTCGAAGAACTCCAGCTCGACGCATTCAGTAGTCGGGTTGCCGGGAAAATTCAGTACCAGCATTTTTGGCCGCGGCCAGGAGTCCTTGATGGCTTTTTCCAGTCCTTCGAAAAAGTCCACTCCCGGAATCATCGGCACATGGCGAATGTCTGCCCCGGCGATGATAAAACCGTAGGGGTGAATGGGGTAAGCCGGGCTGGGCACCAGCACTGCGTCACCCGGCCCCACGGTGGCCAGGGCCAGATGCGCCAGGCCTTCCTTGGAGCCGATGGTGACAATGGCTTCCGTCTCTGGATCAAGCTCGACATCGTAGCGGCTCTGATACCAGTTGCAAATGGCCCGCCGCAGCCGCGGAATACCGCGAGAGAGGGAGTAACGGTGGGTATCCGGGCGCTGGGCGACTTCGACCAGCTTGTCAACAATGTGCTTTGGGGTGGGTTGATCCGGATTACCCATGCCGAAATCAATAATATCTTCGCCGCGCGCCCGCGCAGCCGCCTTGAGTTCATTGACGATATTGAACACATAGGGAGGCAGGCGCTTAATTCTAGGAAAATCGTCGATCAAAGGGCTATCCGGCTCAAATTGAATTTAATGTAAAACCAGGCTCCAAAACCCAGCAAAGCTGGTAACATTAACGGGTGAGCGGGCAACCTGTCAATGTGTCGAGGCCGCACAGATTATATTAATTTAACGCATTCTTATATTGTTGGGGAATAGAAGTGAAGTTTGTCGAGGAAAAGCAGGAAGGCCTGCGTATTTATGGCTATGATGACCGATGTATTAACCTGCTGATTCCCCGTGAACTGCAGCTGGATGTACCGGTCGATCCTGAAACTGGTCTTAACCCACTCGCCTCCAGCTTTATTATCACCCGCGGCCAGCTTATCATCGACTGGCCGGTTGCCTGCTTTGAGGATCTCAATGCCGCCAGCATGGAGCCCCTATGTCAACTCGCTCCGGAGCTGATACTATTAGGAACAGGATCAAAACTGCGCTTTCCCGCCAATGATATCACTCTCTCGATACGCGAAGCGGGAATCGGCCTGGAAGTAATGGATACGCCCGCCGCCTGCCGCACCTTCAATGTACTCTCGGCAGAAGGCCGGCAGGTGGCGGCGGCGGTGATTATCAAATAGTACCCTTTTATTTAAACAAAGCATCCACCGAGTAGCCTTCTTTCTCCAGTATGTCGCGCAGTTTTTTCAAGGCTTCGAGCTGGATCTGACGCACCCGTTCGCGGGTCACACCAATGGTGTTACCGACTTCTTCCAGGGTTGACACATCGTAACCATGCAGGCCAAAGCGGCGTTCCACCACTTCACGTTGCTTGTCACTCAGTTGCGCCAGCCATTGTTCGATATTGCCCTTGACGTCGTCATCCTGCAACAACACCACCGGGTCAACATTATTTTCATCCGGGATGGCGTCAAGCAGGGAGTTGTCGGCATCAATTCCCAGGGGGCTATCCACCGAAGCAATGCGTTCATTCAGACCCAGCATACGTTTGACGTCTTCGATGGGCTTATCCAGCTTTTCGGCAATTTCTTCCGCGCTGGGTTCATGATCCAGAGTCTGGGAAAGATGTCGCGCGGCACGCAGATAAATATTGATTTCCTTAACCACATGAATCGGCAAACGAATAGTACGGGTCTGATTCATGATCGCGCGTTCGATGGTCTGACGAATCCACCAGGTAGCATAGGTTGAAAAACGAAAGCCGCGTTCAGGATCAAATTTTTCCACTGCCCGAATCAAACCAAGGTTGCCTTCTTCAATCAGATCCAGCAACGCCAGTCCGCGATTGAGATAACGCCGCGCAATCTTCACTACCAGGCGCAGATTGCATTCGATCATTTTCTTGCGACCGGATTCATCCCCTTTTAACGCCAGACGGGAATAATGTTTTTCTTCATCTGCAGTCAGCAGCGGGGTAAAACCAATTTCCCCCAGATACAAACGCGTGGCATCCATTTGTCCATCAGGAATACTGCCTGCCTGATATTTTACCTGCGCACTATTTTTTTTATTATCCTCAACTTCGATGTCAGGATCATGCTCAACATCGTTTGCTTTATTCTCTTTCAGGATAACAATATCGTTTTTATCTTCCATTGCTTCAGAAACGGCTTCCACGTTGGCTGGCTCCATTTTTTCGTTGTTGAAAGGATGCTTTTCGTCATTGCCCATGATGCAGGTTCAAACCTTCATTAACGTTTATCTGGTAAATACCGCAAGGGGTTAGAAGGTTTTCCGTTACGTCGGATCTCGAAATGCAACATCGGCCTGCTGGCCTCACTATTACCCATATCGGCAATTTTCTGGCCTAACTTTACCTTTTCGGCTTCTTTTACGAATAAATTACGGTTGTGCGCATACGCACTAAAGTAAACTTCATTATGCTTGATAATAATAAGGTTTCCATAGCCACGAAGACCATTGCCACTGTATACGACTTCGCCACTTGCAGCGGCATATATCGGCTGTCCCATGCGACCTTTTATATCCAGGCCTTTTTTACCGGGGTCCTTGTCTGAGTAGCGACTGATGATCATTCCATTTGTGGGCCAACGCCATTTTATTTTTATATTCTTCTTGTTATTCTTTTTCTGTAACGCTATATGGTTTTTATGTCGGCTATGCATCACAGTCTGATGTTTAGATACTACCTTAGTTTTTGTTTTAGGTGCAGATTTTTTTTTCTGATTGATTGCCAGTTTTATTTTCTGTCCCGGGAAAATCGTATACGGACGATAGATATTATTCCAGACCGCCACCTTACGATAATCAACATTATGCTGCCAGGCAATGGAATACAGCGTCTCACCTTTGCGCACTACATGTATGGTCTGCTGGTATTTTTTTGAATAACGGCCATCGCCATAGTTTACAAAACGACTGCTGCAGGCTGCCAGCAACAAAGCCGCCAGAACAAAGATTATCAGGCGAACTTGCATTCGTCGATGCATTAATTTTTCAGGGTAAACCAGGCTACCAGAACGGCGACCACCAGCACCCAGCCAATACGATCGATATAACGGCGTAAGGCCTGTTCCATTTTTTCGCCCCCCCATACCATCAATCCAGCCACCAGAAAAAAACGTGCGCCACGGCCCACAAATGATGCCAGAATAAAAGGCAGGAAACTCATATTCACCACCCCCGAACTAATGGTGAAAACCTTGTAAGGGATGGGTGAAAATCCGGCCAGTAACACGACCCAGATACCCCAGGTATCAAACCATGCACGCGCCATCTCATAGCGTTCCCAGTAACCCGCACTGTGTAGTAGTGGTGCGACCAGATCAAAGGCAAACATCCCGATGGCATAACCGGCCATGCCACCGACCACCGATGCCAACGTGGTGATCATGGCATAACGCCAGGCGTGCGTGGTTTTGGCCAGCGCCATCGGCGCCAGCATCACATCCGGCGGCACCGGAAAAAAAGATGACTCGGCAAAACTTAAGCCTGCCAGATACCAGGGAGCATGGCGGTGTTCAACCCAGCGCATAACCATTCCAAACAGACGGGAAAACACCTTCACTACTCTCTCCTTTCTTTTATAAGCGGGACAAAACTGACCCGGTCCAGCAGGGTTTCACTGAAACTGTCGCCACAACGAATAATTAAACGCAGCCGCTGGGCATCGGCACGACCACTGGGAATAACCAGTCGCCCCCCCTCGGCCAACTGAGCCAACAACTCCTTCGGCACCTGTTCCGGCGCCGCCGTGACCATGATCCCGTCATAAGGTGCATACTGTTGCCAGCCCCAGCTGCCATCACCGAGCTGGAAATGCAGATTTCGAAGCGGCAGCTCTGCCAGGCATTTTTTTGCCCGGGCAAGCAGTTCAGGAATGCGTTCAACCGTATAAACCTGCTCCACCAGTTGCGTCAGCACGGCAGTCTGATAACCGGATCCGGTGCCTATCTCAAGGACTTTGTTACGTGAACCTGCATTGAGCAGAATTTCGCTCATGCGGGCAACAATATAGGGTTGGGAAATAGTTTGGCCATAGCCGATAGGCAGGGCCGTATCTTCATAAGCACGACTGGCCAGAGCTTCATCGACAAAAATATGCCGGGGCGTGGTGCGCATGACATCCAGTACTCGCGCATCTTCAATTCCTTCCTCTCGAAGACGGGCTATCAGCCGATCACGGGTGCGCTGCGAAGTCATGCCGATACCCGCCAGCTTGTTTGAGAACAACGATTACAACTCCTTAAGCCAGTTTTGTAAAGGTTCAACGCGTTCATGATGGGTCAAATCAACCAGAATTGGCGTCACCGACACATAACCATTACGCACGGCATGAAAATCCGTTCCTGGTCCGGCATCCTGCTCCGCTCCAGGCGGCCCCACCCAGTAAATAGTCCGCCCGCGTGGGTCCTGATCCCGCACCACCGGCTCCGCCTTATGCCGATGCCCCAGGCGGGTAGCCTGAAAACCTTTGAGTTTGTCCCAGGGAGAATCAGGGACATTCACATTGAGAATGGTATCCCGTGGCAACGGCTCAGTCTGTAACTGTATGATCAGCGTCCGCACCACCTGCGCCGCCGTCTCAAAATGCTGAAAACCAACACCATTGCCGGCCAGCGAAACAGCAATGGCCGGCAGACCCAGGAAGCGTCCTTCCATCGCAGCCGCGACCGTACCCGAATACAGCACATCATCACCCATATTGGCACCGGCATTGATGCCCGAAACCACCATGTCCGGCTCCGTTTCGAGCAGGCCGGTGATGGCCAAATGCACACAGTCGGTCGGCGTGCCGTCGACACGGATGAAGCCGTTGCTCGCTTCGCGTGCGCGGATGGGGAGTTCCAGAGTTAGGGAGTTGCTGGCGCCGCTACGATCACGCTCGGGTGCGACAACCGTGACCTGTGTCAGTGATTCAAGCTCACGAGCCAGGGCAGTAATTCCCGGCGCTTCAAATCCATCATCATTGCTTATCAAAATATGCATATCGTTATCTGTTGCCCATAAAAGCGAATACAAGGCAGACTTATAGCTTATGTTTTTGTAACTATTCAGCCACATCTGTTGAGTTGGCACCTTGCTCAGCGCCAACCTGAACGCATTGCCCACGCCCTCGAATAACTTAAGCCGGGCTATGGTTGGAGTCCCCCTGCAGACAGGCTTACTATACTCGAAATCAGGAAATCACACACTTTATAAAAAATAATGCGCCCACAGTTCGAATGAATGGTGCCTGAAACAGGCTTCGCGTATTATCCGCTTTCTGACAGCACCTGTTCCAGCACTTGTCTGATGTTTTTACGCTCGAAATTCTTCTCCAGCGCAGCGCTGAACCCATGCTCCTGATAATGCGCCATTTCCGCTGCTTCCGTATGACCACTGGCGACTATGATTTTAGCCTGCGGATTCAGTCCGTGTATGCTCTCTGCAATCACCGCCCCGCCCATGCCACCGGGAAGGCTGAGATCCAGGATAACAGCGTCAATCGCCTCACCGCCGTCCAGTGATTGCCGGTAGAGGGCGACAGCTTCTTCACCATTGCAGGCAAGCATGACCTTGCAACCTAATCTTTCCAGGTTGAGTTTAAACAGATCCCGAATATCCTCTTCATCATCGACTACCAGGATGCTACGCCCAACAAGAATATCTTTTGAACTGTTTGTATCTGATAGATTCACCACTTTGTCTGTCCCCTCATCGAGCACCCGTCGAATTCGCTGCGCCAGATCGGCCTTGCGGTAAGGTTTGTTGAGTAGATAAACTGCAAAGCGTGCCAGGCCATTGTGAGCTACGGTTTTTGAAGTAAACCCTGAACTCAGCAGTACCTTGATATGGGGCCAGAATTCCGTTACCTGCTGCGCCAGTTCATACCCGTTTATGCCGCCAGGCATCACCACGTCACTGAATAACAGGTCAATCCCCTTTTCTTTCGCCAGTATCTCCAGAGCCTGCTGCCCATTCTCAGCAAGATGGGTCTGATACCCCAGATCATTCAGATAATATTCAGCCAGGTGCAACAAATCGATTTCATCATCGACAATTAAAATAGTTTCGCAGCCCCTGGGGAAATCACTCTCATCGGTATTGTTAATCACGAGAGCCGATTCATTCGCCGATGAGCATGGCAAATACAAACGTATGCTGGTGCCTACGCCAGGCTCTGAATAAATCTTGATATGACCACCGTAACGTTTGACAAAACCATAGACCATAGCCATCCCCAGGCCCGTCCCTTTGCCTTCGGGTTTGGTAGTGAAAAACGGCTCAAAAATGCGTTCCAGCGTTTTACCATCCATTCCCGTGCCAGTATCACTCAGCATCAATTGCACATAATCTCCGGTTTCGACTTCAGGATTGAGAACCACATAATCGGCATCCAGACTTGTATTGCTGGTCTCAATAAATAACTTGCCGCCATCAGGCATGGCATCGCGGGCATTGATTGCCAGATTCAGAATGGCATCCTGAAATTCGCCCGGGTCAATCTCGGTCAAGCACAGATCCTCGCTTAGATCATACTCTACCTCTACTTCAGGTGTCACCGAACGGGAAATCATAATCTCCTGTTCTTTCAAAACCTTGTTGATATTGACGACCTTCTTTCCCGCACTTTGACGGCGCGAAAAAGCCAGTAACTGGCGGGTCAGGTCCACACAACGCAAGGTGGCATTACTGGCTGTTTTTACCCACTGTTGGGCCTCATCACCATCTGCGAAACAATTTTTCAGGAAATCCAGATAACCGATAATAACCCCGAGCAGGTTATTGAAATCATGTGCAATACCGCCGGAGAGCTGACCAATAGCCTCCATTTTCTGCGAACGACGCAGGCTCTCTTCAATCTGGTATTGCTGACTGACATCACGGAATACCAGAATGACCCCCAGAACCTCTCCCTTTTTATCCTTAATCGGCGCCGCACTATCAGCAATCTGATATTCCGAACCATCCAGACTAATTAACAGCGTATGGTTGGCAAGGCCAATTTTTCTGCCCGTGCGCAGTACCTTTTCCACCGGACTAGCCACGGCTTCGCGGGTCTGGGCATTAATAATCCTGAAAACCTCCAGCAGGGGACGGCCCATGGCTTCCGAGGCCCTGCATCCGATCAACGCCTCGGCCACAGGATTCATGCGGGTAATATTTCCGGCCCTGTCGGTAGCAATGACAGCATCACCGATACTATTGAGCGTAGTGGTAAGATTTTGTTCCCGTTCCTGCAAGTGAGCAAACGCCTGGCGCCGCTCATCGCTTACAACCTGAAAAACTGTTGCCAGCTGGTGGATTTCCTGGGTATCTTTTTTCAGGTTACTAAAATTTACTGGCTGGCCTGCACCAAAGCGCTGGATTTGATGCGCAAACTCGGCCAGCGGCGCAGTAATTTGCTGGCTCCATATATAGCCGATCAAAAAGGCGAATAGTGTAATGAGGCCACTCATCATCAGTATGTACTCGCTATTTTGAGCCAGTTTTTCTGCAATTTCAGATTGATTAAAGCCAATATGTAATATGGTATCCCGGCCTGGAATCAGGACTTCGGTATACTCATAGATAAGACCATTTTTAGTCTGATATTTGTGCGCAAGATGAATGCCCGGGAGTTCACGGGAACTATCTTTTTGATGACGTATATAACCAGGAAATCCTTTTTCAAAAGAATGCGCAAAAACACCACGTCCATTACTTGTCACATAAAGAAACTCAATCGGGTTATCATGCTCCTTTAAATTTCGCAATAAAGTAGTTACCCGCGACTTATTGCCCTCGATAACATCCTGCACCAAAGCATCGCGCAAGGATTGAACCAGCGTTTGTGCCAGCATTTTTTCTGAATTATTGTGCAGGGCTTCCTCCTGATATTGTGTCAGCAGAAAATTCGCCAGGCTACTCAACGAGATGATCATCAGAATAAACAAAAAAACACGGTGAGTCAGCTTCATGGTTTTGGGTCCAGGCTATGATATTCTTTCAACAAGCCAGGCAGGATCGACTTCTGACTTAAATCCATATAATCACTTTCTTTTGCACCCACAAAACCTTTGGCCTTTTCGTTCTGTCCCCGCTGAACAGGAATATTGTCTGATGTGCAAAAAACCAAGGTATGCAATCGCAACAACACTGGAAAACGGTGTTTAGCACCTTAGAAATAATTTTCTGCGCATTTTGTAGAAAATTATTTCCTGAAGGTACTTATCTTGTGATTTGTCCAGGTCAGGTTAACTCAACTAATGTAGATTTAAAATAAGTATAGAAACAAGGTCTATCAGGGAAACAACTAATAAGCAAGCACTTCGGCATATACCGCTAGTTAACGTGATATTAACCGCAAAGGCGACAAGGACTTCATGACATGGACTCATCATCAAGTACCCGTCGAATACGGCGCGCCAGATCAGCTTTGCGATAGGGTTTACTTAGAAGATGAGCGGCAAAGCGGGCAAAACCATTGTGCGCAAGAGTTTTTGAAGTAAACCCCGAACTCAGCAGTACTTTAAGATCAGGCTGTTGTTGTGTCGCCTGCTGCGCCAGTTCATAGCCATTCATGCCGCCAGGCATTACCACATCGCTGAATAATAAATCGATCCCTTTTTCTTGTGCCAGTATTTCCAGTGCCTGCGCAGCATTCTCGGCAAGATAGGTGTGATAACCCAGATCCTTCAGATAGTGTTCAGCCAGTTGCAGCAAATCGATCTCATCATCGACAATCAGAATGGTTTCTTTACCGGTGGGCAGTTCATCGTTGTGAATATCATTTACAGCAATAACAGGTTTACAAGTTGTAGAGCGTGGCAGATACAGACGTATACTGGTCCCCACGCCAGGCTCTGAATAAATTTTGATATGACCTGCGTAACGTTTAACGAAACCATAGACCATCGCCATACCCAGGCCTGTTCCCTTATCCTTGGGCTTGGTGGTAAAAAACGGCTCAAAAATATGTTCCAGTGTCTCCCTGTTCATGCCAATGCCGGTATCACTCAGCATCAACTGCACATAATATCCAGCTTTAACGTCAGGATTTCGAACAGCATAGTCAGCATCAAGATATTTGTTACTGGTTTCAATAAACAACTTGCCGCCATCTGGCATGGCATCACGGGCGTTGATTGCCAGATTCAAAATAGTATCCTGAAATTCACCCGGATCTGTCTCGGTCAACCACAGATCCTCGGCCAGAAAATACAGCACCTCCACTTCAGGCGTTACCGAACGGGAAATCATGGTCTCCAGCTCATTCAGCTCCTCATTAATATTCACCACCTTTTTCTCCCCACTCTGGTGGCGGGAAAATGTCAGTAACTGGCGGGTCAAATCGATACAGCGCAGGGTGGCATTGGTGGCGGTATCGACCCATCGGCGCGCTTTTTCATCTTCTGGAAAATAATTTTTCAGAAAATCCAGATAACCGATAATGACCCCAAGCCGATTGTTAAAATCATGCGCGATGCCACCGGAAAGCTGGCCGATAGCATCCATTTTTTGCGAGCGACGCAGGGCCTCCTCGGTCTGGTATTGTTGGGTGACATCACGAAAAACCAGAATAACCCCTAAAATCTTGCCCTCTTCATTCTTGATGGGCGCTGCACTGTCAGCAATCTGATATTCCTTACCATTCCGCGAGCGCAAGACGGTGTGATTGGCCAGACCGACCACCACACCTTCCTCAATGACACGTTTTACGGGATCATCCGCTGTCGCATTTGTATCTACATTAAAAATCGGGAATACCTCGGATAGAGTCTTTCCCTGCACTTCATCACTGTGCCAGCCAGTCAGCTCCTCAGCTACCGGGTTTAGCTGCACAACTCGCGCCTGAGGATCAGTTACAATCACGGCGTCACCGATAGACTTCAATGTGGTCTGAAGAAAACGCTCGCGTTCCTGCACCGCATTCAGTGCCTGCTCGACCCTTGCTGTCATGTGGTTAAACTCTCGTGCAAGTACCGCAATTTCTCCGCGCCCACGTACTTCTATGCGGGCGCCAAATTCACCCTCAGCCAACAGTCGGGAAGCGAGCATTAAACTGCGCAAGGGACGCACGGCATAATACTGTATCAGCACAAACAGAAGCAGCAAGGCCAATGTCATCAGGCCTACCTCTAGTCCGGTCTGGTTAAGTACCGATGCAAGTACCATGCTACGCTCATAGCTGTAATCATAATCAAGAACCAGGCCCCCCAGGCGCGGCTTGCGTAACTGGCCCGCTTCGGTGCCCAGACGAACGGGGGAATAGCTGGTAATATGTTTACGCTCGTTATCAGCAATTATCGTTGATTCTCCCCGCAACGCTTTTTCAATGGCCATCATGGATAGTCCCGGCAACAGAATCTGACTGATTACCCTACCCTCAAAAGCCGCATGGTTTGCTACCAACACATGTCCCGTTTCATCAATAAGCATCAACTTTTTGATATGTACATCGGCAAAATAATTAGCGTATAAATCAGCCACTGTCGAAAGACCCAGCCCGGTCGATAATTCACTGGCGATACTTTTTAACTGCTGCGTATAAAACCGTACCTTGTTTTCTCCGTCCTGCTGTATTTTATAATTTATCTCCCCGAACGCCAGAGCGAACACAACTCCCTGGACAGCCAGCATGCTCAGTAACATTATAAACGGGAGCCAGAAACGTAAACTGATGGACTTCAAGGAAGGCATTTATCTTTTACCCGGCAGGTATTGTGAGTTCGCCAAATGAGAGTCGACGGCTTGATTGAGCAGGGAATTATTGAGCATTAACGTCTGCAGACGTCCGGCCAGGCTATTCAGTTCACCGTGTTCGAGAAATTTACGATTCATTTCAAGATCGGCCATCTGCACACCTCGATAAGAATCAAGAACTTCATCGACTGAAAGATGCAGCCGGGGTGCAATATGTTCCGCAGCTTCCCGCTTGTGCATGCGCATGTAATCAAGCGATTTAAAATAGGCGGCTACCAATAACCGTATCTGCCGCTGATGTTCACGTTTGTTCATATCACTACGCACCGCCAGCACATCGACAATCTGCCCGGGAATAAGAGAGCTATCGAAAATCTGCCTGGCTCCCTGTTTAAGCAAACGCGTGCGGGTGGGCTCAAACGTGACCACAGCATCAATCTTGCCCTGTAGATATGCAGCCTCGTGGTCACTGACTTCCAGCGGCACAAGCTTGACATCGGCAACTTTTAATCCAGCCGCTAACAATGCGCCTTCAAGTAACATGGCACCCACAGCCATATTTTCAACGCCGATCCGCCGACCTTTCAGGTCGTTGAGTTCAATACCTGGGCGCGCCAGTAGAACATCTGCACCATTGGAGATATCGATCACCGCAACTACCTCCAGGGGGACACCGTGCTGGACGGCAGTCAGAGTTTCATCAAGGGTGAGCATGCCCCCCTCAAGATTGCCACTGGCCAGAAGCTCCAGCACCTGGGAAGCCGACCGCATCTCGACCAACCAGACATCATCCTCGCTCAGATAACCCAGCTCTCTGGCCAGATACACTGGCTCATAACCCAGCCAAAGGTTGCTGCCAATTCGAAGGGGAGGTTGAGTTTCACTCCTGCAGGCCAGCAGCAGAAAAAAACAAAGGAAAAATCCGTTTCTAATAAATCCATTCATGAAAACACCGCTAAATGCTTCCCCTGTTGACTGAAGATGGTGGATGGCAGTACAGCATAACCCCAACAACATACTAAACTTGACACGGGCAACCAGTAACAATGAAAGCCTTATTTTTTATGCTACAGTACTGAAATCACAGAAAAAAACCCTCGGAACAGACTATAGTTTACGTAGACCTTGCTGTCGATGACATAACCATAGCCTTCGCACGGGGAGCAAATCAATTCAAGCTGTGTCAAACTTCATTTCTGTTCAGAACAACTATTATGATCTTTTGCTTCTGTCTCTAATCTGCGTCATTATCGACCCTCTGCCAAGCTACATTTTTGCCCCTTATAATGAAAAAAAAGAATTATATTTCGGATCATGATCGCGAGCTATTTCAGAAAAGCGTGGCCGGCACACGTAAATTGAAGACTGAAATCCGAATTACGCCGCTAAAAAAACGCCCCCCGCCCCGCCCGCTACAGCAGGAAAAAGACAATCAGCAGGTACTTATGGATATGTTGTCTGATCCGGTGGATCCGGCGGATATGGAAACCGGCGAGGAACTCCTGTTCGTGCGCAACGGCATCCCCCAACGGACCCTGAAAAAACTCAGGCGGGGAGAATTCAGCATTGAGGCAGAACTCGATCTACACGGGCGCACCAAGGTCGAGGCCCGTGAAGCCATTGTCGAATTTCTTTATTTCTGCCACAGCCACAGCCTGCGTTGTGTGCGCATCATTCACGGCAAGGGCCACGGTTCACAGGGCAAACGTCCGATCCTGAAACAGTACGTCAATCACTGGTTGCGCCAGCGAGATGATATTCTTGCTTTCAGCTCGGCACGCCAGATAGATGGCGGCACCGGCGCGATTTATGTGTTGTTGAGAAGGAAGGGTTGATATCGGCCCCTGCCCACGTTAAACGCAGAGGACGCTGAGGCGCAAAGACGCAGAGATTAATTAATGAGTACTAAATTTTCATTAAAATTCTCTGCGTCTTTGCGTCCCCTGCGTTATTTACACACAACTGACAAGTTCACGCAACACAACCGTAGCGTAAGCCCCGGCGGGTAGTTGAAAAGACAATGCCAGTTGTTTCTGCTCAGGTCGGTATGTCCATTCCAGCTTTTCGGGAAACACGCGCAGGGCGCGGCGGGATTGACTCAGCCCAGCCTTTTCCAGGCCCTGACAAAACAGGGGGAATTCCTGCGCCAATTCTGCTTCCCGTTCTGCAGCTTCGTTTTTGCTCTCGGTTTGACCCCGTCCCCAGAGAACGCCGCTGGGATGGATGTCAAACGTCTCGACTCGCTGACGAATATCATTATCAACTTCATCGATTACAAAAAAACTATTGGAACCCGCCAGCAACATAACGTCACCGGGGATCGCCTGATTCCAGTTCTGTTGCTCTACCCTCTGCGAAAGGACATGGTTAAACAACTGGGAACGGGCAGCGGAAAGATACATGCTACGCTGGTGACGTGACTTGATGCGTTTGCCCTCGAACATGGCGCGCGCCTGTTGCAGATTTGAGCCATCGATACCGAAACGTTGCTCGCCAAAATAATTCGGCACACCCTGCTGTTTTATGTTTTCGAGCCGCGCCTCCAGCCAGGCCGGTTCACATGATAACTCTCGAACCAGAAGCTCAAAGCGGTTGCCTTTCAAGGTACCGCGACGCAGTTTACGCCGGTGACGATGAACCTGAAGCACTTCAAATTCATCACTGTTCAACTCGTTCCAGTCCGGTTCATCCCTGCCTGCCAGACGCACACTAAACCATTGCGTGGTCACTGCCTGGCGATCTTTCATACCCGCATAACTAACATCTTTTGCCGCTACCGAGGCCAGTCGCGCCAGTTGTTTCGCCAGCCACTCGGTATTGGAATTACGTTTTCTGATCTGCAACAATACATGCTCACCTTCACCGTCCGGCTCGATGCCGGAGATTTCATCGACTCTGAAATCTTCCGGGCAATGGCGAATGACGCCACTGCATTCGGGCGCACTATACGCGTATGGCAGAGACACAATCCTGGAAATAGACATAAGACTTAAACCAGCAACACCACCGCCTGCACGGCGATGCCTTCGGCGCGTCCGGTGAAGCCCATTTTTTCTGTAGTCGTGGCCTTGACGCTGACATTCCCGACAGCAGTCTTCATATCAGCCGCCAACACTTCGCGCATAGGATCAATATAGGACGCCAGTTTCGGTTGCTGAGCAATGATCGTAATATCAACATTGCCGATCCCATATTCACGCTGTTCCATCAAGGCGACAACCTTGCGCAACAGAATACGGCTGTCGATCCCCTTGAACTCGTCACTATTATCTGGAAAATGCCTGCCGATATCCCCCAACGCCAGCGCGCCCAGAATCGCATCGCACAGCGCATGGATGACGACATCGCCGTCAGAGTGCGCCTGCATACCCTGATTATGGTCAATCTCGACCCCCCCCAGCACCAGACGCCCATTCATTTTAAACGCATGGGCATCAAAACCCTGTCCGATTCGCATTATGAAGCGCCCTGTTGTTGCAGATAGAATTCGGCCAGAATTAAATCTTCGGGCCGGGTGATTTTGATATTGTCGGCATGAGCTTCGACTAACTGCGGTTTATATTGCGCACGTTCCATAGCCGAGGATTCATCCGTCACTAAGGCGTTATTTTCCAAGGCCTCGGCCAAGGCATCCCGCAACACGCCGAGGCGAAACATCTGCGGCGTCAGCGCATGCCAGAGGTAACTGCGATCCAGCGTGTCCACGACGGTATTCCTGTCACTGGCGCGTTTCATGGTATCGCGCACAGGAATCGCCAGCAGGCCACCAACAGAATTCTCATCGATACTATCAATTAACAGGCTGATATCCTCGATTCGAACACAGGGCCGCGCGGCATCATGCACCAGTACCCAGTCATCATCATGCGCATGAGTGGATAATACATGCAGGGCATTCAGTACCGAGTGACAACGCTCCACCCCGCCTGCTGCCCGCCACAGGGGTTTATCAATGGAAAGATCCAGATCCTGCCAGTAAGCATCATCCTCGGAAAGCGCCACTACCAGACCTTTAATCTCGGGATGTGAAGCCAACCGCGCAATGGTGTGCGCAATAACCGGCTTGCCGCACAACGGCAGATATTGTTTGGGAACATCGCTACGCATACGCTTGCCGACACCGGCAGCGGGAATAACAACCCAGTGGTTTTTCAGGGACGAGGGACGAGTGACAAGGGAGGAGGACATATTATCTAGATCTGAGTTCCAAATTAAATATACTCATGAATCGTTCCTGGTTCCACAGGTTGGGCTGAGTAAAACGAAGCCCAACAGGAAATTTCGTCATCATTATCAGGGGGCTGCCGATGTTGGGCTTCATTTTATTCTGCCCAACCTACATTTAGTCACTCGTCACCTGAACAAACGTCTCACCTTTTTTGATCATACCCAATTCGCTGCGGGCGCGTTCTTCAACTGCGTCCAGTCCCTGTTTGAGATCCTGCACGTCAGCCGCCAGTGCCGCATTGCGTTGTTTCAGTTTTGCGTTTTCCAGCTTCTGGCTCTGCACGGCCTGTTGCAAATGATGTACCGTGGCCATGCTGCCATCCCCCACCCACAAATCATATTGCAGGAGTAGAAACAGGAACAGCAGAATGGCCGCCAGTATTTTCATCTGTATTTAACCAAGCAGATGAAAAACCTGTTTACCTGGATAAACGGCTTCCTTACCCAGACCTTCGGCAATACGCAGTAACTGGTTGTACTTGGCAATGCGATCGGAGCGGGACATGGAGCCGGTTTTGATCTGGCCGGCGCAGGTGGCCACAGCCAGATCGGCAATGGTGGTATCTTCCGTCTCACCGGAACGGTGTGAAATAACGGCGGTGTAACCCGCTTTTTTCGCCATCGCAATCGCATCCAGGGTTTCGCTTAGGGTGCCAATCTGATTCACTTTGATCAGGATGGAATTGGCAATCCCCCTATCAATGCCCTCTTTAAAAATTTTGGTGTTAGTGACATACAGATCATCGCCCACCAATTGTACTTTTTTACCCAGTCGTTCGGTCAGCAGTTTCCAGCCGTCCCAGTCATCTTCAGCCAGACCGTCTTCGATACTGATAATCGGATATTTGTCCACCCAGGATTCCAGCACATCGATAAATTCACTGGCACTCAGTTTTCTGTTTTCCGAGGCCAGATCATACAAGCCGTCTTTATAGAACTCGCTGCTGGCAGCATCGATGCCGATGAATATATCTTTGCCCGCCTCAAAACCCGCCTTGTCGATAGCTTCGAGAATAATCTCGATGGCCGATTCATTGGACGGCAGATCAGGCGCAAAGCCGCCTTCATCACCCACCGCAGTATTCAGGCCTTTGTCATGCAGGACTTTTTTCAGGGTATGAAAAATTTCCGCGCCATACCGTATCGCTTCGTTAATGTTGGGCGCACCGGCAGGGATGATCATGAACTCCTGCAGATCCACGCTGTTGTCAGCATGCGAGCCGCCGTTGATAATATTCATCATCGGCACCGGCAACTGATAACCTTCGCCGGTATTGAGATACTGGAACAGGGGCACACCCAAGGCCCGCGCAGCCGCATTGGCGCAGGCCATGGACACCGCCAGAATAGCATTGGCGCCCAGCTTGCTTTTATTCTCAGTCTCGTCAAGTTTGATCATGATCTCGTCGATAGCACGCTGCTCTCTGACATCCATATTCATCAGGGCATCACAAATGGGACCATTTACGTTGGCCACAGCCTTGAGTACGCCCTTGCCGCCATAACGACTTTTATCGCCATCACGCAGTTCAACTGCTTCACGCGTACCGGTCGAAGCACCGGAAGGCACGGCAGCGCGACCCTTGACACCGGAAGCCAGGATCACATCGGCTTCAATAGTCGGATTGCCGCGTGAATCGATGATTTCGCGGGCAATGATGTTTTTGATTTCAATTCCTGAAATTGACATTTAGCTTTTTCTCTCCAAATTTAAAATACATTTTCAACGCAAAGATGCCGAGGCGCAAAGACCGCAAAGAAATCACAAAAACAAACACTTTGCGACCTTTCCGATCTTTGTACCTCTGCGTTAACAAGGTGTATCGATGGGTTTCCCTTCTGAACTTCGCGCTTCGCTCTAGCCTACTTTTTTTCGCTGCAAGCAGCAGGGAAGTAAACCCACAGAGATTCAAATCATATCTTCAATAAATGGCTGTTGTTTGACGGTTTTATCGATCGTAATCAAAACTTCCAGCAATTCCTGCATGCGATCCAGCGGCCAGACATTGGGTCCGTCACTTAATGCTTTATCCGGATTGGGATGGGTTTCCATAAACACACCGGCAACCCCCGCGGCAACGGCGGCGCGCGCCAGTACCGGCACATACTCTCGCTGACCACCTGAAGTGGTTCCCTGACCACCGGGCTGCTGTACCGAATGAGTGGCGTCGAACACTACCGGGCAATTCGTTTCGCGCATGATGGCCAGCCCGCGCATGTCGGATACCAGGCTGTTGTAACCAAACGAGGCGCCACGCTCGCAGACCATGATCTGATCATTACCGACTTCACGCGCTTTATCGACCACATTTTTCATGTCCCAGGGCGCCTGGAACTGGCCTTTTTTGATATTTACCGGAATACCCTGGCGGGCGACATTCTGAATGAAGTTGGTTTGCCGTACTAAAAAAGCAGGGGTCTGCATCACATCCACTACCGAGGCAACTTCATTCAGAGGCGTGTCTTCATGCACATCGGTCAACACCGGCACGCCGATCTGATCCTTGACTGCCTGCAGGATTCGCAAGCCTTGTTCCAGTCCCGGACCACGGAAACTTTTGCTTGAGGTGCGATTGGCCTTGTCGAAAGAAGATTTGTAAATAAAGGGTATGCCCAGCTCGACGGCAATAAGCTTCAACTGTGCAGCGGTATCCAGCGCCAGTTGTTCACTTTCAATTACGCAGGGACCGGCAATTAAAAACAGGGGCTGATCAATACCGGCCTCGAAGCCACACAGTTTCATACGCTAACACTCTCCTGCAGCTTAGCTTTTTCCTTCAGCGCACGAGCAGTGCTGACAAAGCCGGTAAACAGCGGATGACCTTTACGCGGGCTGGAGGTAAATTCAGGATGGAACTGACAGGCGACAAACCAGGGATGCTCGGGAATCTCCACCACTTCAACCAGGTTGCCATCCTCAGACAACCCCGCAAATTGCAGACCGGCCTGTTGCAACGACTCACGATACTGGTTGTTGAATTCGTAGCGGTGACGATGACGTTCCATGATCTGATCCTTGCCGTAAAGTTCACGTATCTTTGAATCCGGCTGTAATTTGCAGATCTGGCCACCCAGGCGCATGGTGCCGCCCAGATCAGAATCGGCATCCCGTTTTTCAACCTGGCCATCCGCTGTCGGCCATTCGGTAATCAGGCCGATCACCGGATCAGGTGTATTGGCGTCAAATTCTGTGCTGTGCGCCTGTTTCAGTCCCAGCACATTGCGCGCATACTCGATTACCGCCACCTGCATGCCCAGACAGATACCCAGGTAGGGAACCCGGTTTTCCCGTGCAAACCGCACGGCTTCAATCTTGCCTTCCACGCCCCGCTGGCCAAAGCCGCCGGGCACCAGAACCGCATCTACGTTTTCCAGACAGGCGGTTCCGGATTTTTCAATGTCTTCCGAATCGATATAGACGATTCGGATTTTTGTATAGGTGTGCAAACCGGCGTGAATCAGGGCCTCGGACAGGGACTTATATGCCTCGGTAAGTTCGACATACTTACCCACCATGGCAATACTAATCTCGCCAGTCGGGTTAGCCTGCGCCTCGGTCACGGCGATCCATTCGGACAAATCAGTCGAGCCACAGTTCAGATGCAGTTTCTCGACTATGATCTCGTCCAGTCCTTCTTCATGCAACATCTGCGGAATTTTATAAATACTGTCGGCATCCTCGGCAGAAATTACTGCCCGTGCCTCGACATTGGTAAACAGGGCAATTTTGCGCCGCTCTTCTTCTGGCAGAGGCCGATCCGCGCGACACAATAATACGTCCGGCTGGATACCGATGGAACGCAGTTCTTTTACCGAGTGCTGGGTCGGCTTGGTCTTGATTTCCCCGGCAGTCGGAATATAGGGCAACAGGGTCAGGTGCATGTAAAGCACATTGTCATGGCCCATTTCCACGCCCATTTGGCGAATGGCTTCGAGAAACGGCAGTGACTCGATATCGCCCACCGTGCCGCCGATTTCGACCATGGCGACATCGGCATCGCCTGCCCCTTTGATAATGCAGCGCTTGATTTCATCGGTGATGTGCGGAATCACCTGTACCGTACCACCCAGATAGTCACCGCGGCGTTCATTGCTGATTACATTGGCGTAGATGCGCCCGGTAGTGAAGTTGTTGCTCTGCTTCATGGTGGTATTCACGAAGCGTTCGTAATGACCCAGATCGAGATCGGTTTCAGCCCCGTCCTCGGTGACAAAGACTTCGCCGTGCTGGAAGGGGCTCATGGTGCCTGGATCCACGTTGATATAGGGATCCAGTTTCAATAAGGTTACATTAAGTCCGCGCGACTCGAGAATCGCCGCAAGAGACGCGGAGGCAATGCCTTTTCCTAGAGAGGAAACTACGCCACCGGTAATAAATATATACTTCGTCATGCAATCGCCAGCATTAAGGAGTGAATGAATTTCCTGTCATTTTCCCGCATTGCAGGGGAATTATTAAAAATGCATCAGGAATGTTTGCTGGGGATGCATTGTCGCTGTTTTCGCCCGTTGTTTCAATCACTGCAGAAAAACTTATACCTGTTCTGTGATGATCAGCCCGGCTTCATCCGCATTGGCTTGCCAGGGTTCACAGATACAGTAACCGACTACCTGGGCGATCTCCTCGCCCACATAAATCAGGGGTATTTTATGCCGTTGCCAGGGCGGCACCCTCCACTCCTGCCAAAGGGTTTTTAATCTGTGTGTCTGTTTTCGCCCCAGCGGACGACAGACTTCGCCCCCCTTACGAAACCGCACCGACACATCCGTCCGTCCCTGGAGGGATGCTTTCAGCCCGGCCCCCGGTCGCCGTTCGAGCTTTAAACAACGACCATCCGCCAAATACCGTTCCATTTTCAAGTCCCAGCTTAAAAACTCACCTTTATTTTGGTCTGATTTTGCTGATACTAGATACAGATCATCCCGATAACGCCGAACCATGCTATCCGCCCAGCCCACCTGCGGCTGCGCGTCTTCCCGTGCAGAAACTACTTCGTTCCGGACACGCTGCAACTGTACGCTGGACGGCATGGATCCCCCCTGCTGGCGTATCCAGTAGCGTAACAGGTTGTCCTGACGCTCCCGGCTCAATGTATTCAGGACCCCCATAGAAAGACAGCCCGTACGGCTTCCCTGCGCGGCCTGTAAATCTGCCGCCGCCTGCTCGTCCAGCAAACGACTCGCCGCCGACTGGTGACGCGCTGCGCGCGCCAGCGTACGTGTCAATGCCGGCCAGCGTGGTAGTAAATCCGGGATAATATCGTGGCGCAAAAAATTTCGATCAAAGTCCGGCGACTGATTGCCCGGATCCTCGATCCAGTTTAGCCCGGCTGCCTTCGCATAGTCACGCAGATGCTGGCGGGAAAGCCCCAGCAGCGGGCGACCCAGCCAGCCTTTAGCGAAAACCGCATGCTCGGGCATAGCCGCTAAGCCGCGCACCCCCGCACCGCGAAACAGTTGCAGCAGCAGGGTTTCGGCCTGATCGTCCTCGTGATGCGCCAGCAGCAGGCCATCGCCCTCGGCCATTTGCTGTGCAAAAACATGGTACCGCGCCTGGCGGGCCGCCGCTTCCGGACTCTCGCCCGCCTCGCCCAGGCCATCCACCGGCACGGCCTGAAAAGCCACACCCAGTCCGGCCGCCACCTGTTCACAATGGGCAGCCCAACGATCAGCCTCCTCGGCAAGACCGTGATTGACGTGCAAAGCGGATATGGTCGTGGCCGGAAATTGATCCTGAATGGCAACAAGGGCATGCAACAGCACATGGGAATCACAGCCACCGCTGTAGGCCACCCGGTAATGACGGGCAGGCGGAAATTGTTTCAATTGAGCCAGCAGGGTGTTAAGCAGCAGATCCATTATCCCTGTTTACCCAATTCGCAGATCTTTTATTCACGCAGAGACGCGAAGACGCAAAGTTTTTCAGGCTGTATTGATAATATTTAAGGAACATCTGATTAATCCCGTTCGCCCTGAGCCTGCCGAGGCTAAATAGCTGTTCCAAATACCAGTACAGTTTTGGAAAAACCGTTCGTCCTGAGCGTGGAAACCCGAAAGTGTACTGGTATTTGGAACGCCTATTTAGCAGAGTAATTTATCAATTCCATCTCTGCGCCTCTGCGTTAAATACCCAGCCTATTCAAACCTATTCGGTAAAGTTACCGTAACTGAGCAGTTTCTCGTAGCGCTGGTCCAGCAACTTGTCCAGCGCGATGGATTCCAGCGTTTCCAGGCTGTTAAGCAGCGCAGCTTTAACATTGGCGGCGGTCATATCAATATCCCGATGAGCCCCCCCCAGGGGTTCATTGATAATGGCATCAACCAGGCCCAGTTCTTTCAAACGTGGTGCGGTCAACCCCATGGCCTCTGCCGCTTCGGCGGCCTTGTCGGCACTTTTCCATAAAATAGAAGCGCAGCCTTCCGGCGAGATCACCGCATAGGTACTGTACTGCATCATCAGCAGACGATCGCTCACGCCGATGGCCAGTGCACCGCCGGACCCTCCCTCGCCAATTACCGTACTAATGATGGGTGTCTTCAGCTGTGACAACATCAACAGGTTGCGGGCAATCGCTTCACTCTGGCCTCGCTCTTCCGCGCCCAGACCAGGATAGGCGCCAGGCGTATCGATAAACGTCAGCAGGGGTAATTTGAAGCGCTCGGCCATGGTGAACAGGCGCTGAGCTTTGCGATACCCTTCCGGGCGCGGCATGCCGAAGTTGCGGCGAATTTTTTCACGGGTATCACGGCCTTTCTGCTGCCCCATGATCAACACCGGTTTGCCTTCCAGACGCGCCAGCCCAGCGACGATCGCGGCATCATCAGCAAAGGCGCGATCACCGTGCAGCTCATCAAAATCAGTGAAAATATGTTCAACGTAGTCCAGGAAATAGGGGCGCTGGGGATGACGTGCCAGCTGCGCAATCTGCGCGGATTGCAGGTTGGAAAAAATAGACTCAGTCAGTTCGCGGCTTTTGCTCTGCAAACGGCTGATTTCTTCGCTGATATTGATCTCATTGTCAGAACCCACGTAACGCAGTTCTTCGATTTTCGCTTCCAGCTCAGCGATGGGTTGTTCAAAATCCAGAAAATTCAGGTTCATAAAGTGCCCGATACAGTCAAAACAGAAGTCAGGGGAAAATAAGAACCCTGATCATACCGTAGATCATATGGACGCGCCAAACTACTCACGTCTGCATTTTCTCAACTGTGCGCCGCCGCCTGGCAGACCTGGTTACGGCCTTCCTCCTTCGCCTCATACAAGGCCTGATCGGCGGCGGCTATGAGCAATTCCTCGCCTCTTCCTGGGCTCGAAACCATGGTCGCCACGCCCATGCTGATGGTAACAACATCGCTGACCCTGGAAAATTCATGTTTTATTTTCAGCTCTCTGATCCTGATACAGAGTTTCTCGGCAATGCCCATCGCGCCTTCCTCCGGGGTGTTAGGCAGAATGACGGCAAATTCCTCACCGCCATAACGGGCAAGCAGATCACCAGATCGACAAAGGGCTTTTTGCAGGGCCGCCGAAACCTGCTTGAGGCAGTCATCGCCGCCCTGATGCCCGTAGTTATCGTTGTAGAGCTTAAAGAAATCAATATCGATCATAATCAGGGATAATTTCATGTTCCCCCTGCCGGCGCGGTGCCACTCCTTGCTAAGCACTTTATCAAAATGACGGCGGTTGGCAATTCCCGTCAAGCCATCCATGGTGGACAGGCGATCCAGCTCTGCATTGCGCTGTTGCAACTGCATATTGGCCTCTTCCAGTTGCTTCTGCATGTTATGCAGTTCTACAAATGCGGCATCACGCTCCAACTGCGCCATGAAACTGCGGGAGTGGGCCTGGATACGGGCCACCAACTCGACTTTGTCAGGCAATTTAACCAGGTAGTCGGTCGCGCCGTTATTAAAAGCGTCACTCTTGATTTTGGGATCATCTTTACTGGAAAGTACGATAACCGGGATATTCCGGGTTGCCGGATGATTGCGATAAAAACGCACCATGGTTATACCATCTACATTCGGCATTACCAGATCCTGAAGAATGGTGGTCGCACCGATATCCTGCGCAATCCGAATGGCGGCTTTGGGATCGCTGCAATAATGGAATTCCATTGCCTCATCCACCAGCATACGACGTATACCTTCGGCGACCATAGCCTGATCATCCACCAGCAAAACCACGATCCTGCTTGTCGGCTCTTCACTCAGGAATGTTTCGGTGGGTACTGCCATAGCGTTCATTCAGCCTGACGCGCAAGCATGACGGGAAAGTGTTTTAGCAATACCGGCACGATCTTCTCCAGCGGCAAAATTTCCTCAACCGCACCCAGTTGAACTGCCGCCTTGGGCATACCATAAACCGAACAGCTGGCCTCATCTTGTGCAATAGTATGAAAATCGCTTTTGCGTAACGCTAACAATCCCTGCGCCCCATCCCGGCCCATACCGGTGAGTAATACACCGATCGCCCTGCCATTCCAGTGCAAGGCTACACTTTCAAAAAACACAGTCACCGAAGGCCGGTAAGGATAGCTCTCAGGTTCTGTGGTATAATCCAGACGACCATTTTTCCTGAGTACAAGATGTTGCTCTCCCCCCGCGACCAGCACCTCGCCCTGTTGTGGAATATCATTGCCCTTCGCCCGCCGCACAGGCAAGCTACTTTGCAGATTAAGCCAGTCAACGAAACTGTCGGTAAACTGTTCATCCACATGCTGAACAACAACGATGGCCGCCGGAAAACCAGATGGAATAGCTGCCAGAATAACTGCCAGCGCCGCCGGGCCGCCAGTAGAGGCGCCAATCACCAGCATCGGCGGCATAGTCACTGATCTCGTGCTACGTACTTTTAGCGCGGGCAAGGATGCCGTCTTTTCATTAGCGGCAATGAGGCGGCCAATGGTTCTGAGTTTTTGCAACAGGGCATCACGTCCTTCACCCGTACCAGATGCACCCAGCACCGGTGTGTTGACAGCATCCAACGCGCCCGCGCCCATGGCTTCGAACACCTTACCTGCGTTGCCCGTCACCGTCGACGTTACCACCAGAATGGCGCAGGGTGAGGTCGCCATGATCTGCCGGGTTGCTTCTACCCCATCCATTACGGGCATGATCAGATCCATCAGAATGACATCAGGACACAACTGCGCACACTGCTTCACTGCCTCCGCACCGTCATAGGCAACCCAGGCCAGCTGATATTCCGGGATCGAAGTGACCACCCGGCGCAAACTTTCCACTGCCATTTTCGTATCGTTGACAATCGCTATTTTCATCAAGAGCATCCATTACTGTTTATTATTTATAAGCTTATTCAGACTTCACCGATAAGATCCCGCACCGCGTCCAGCAGGGCCTCATCATGGAAACTGCCTTTGGTCAGGTAATAATCGGCACCCGCATTCAGACCGCGGATGCGATCTTCTTCCCGATCCTTGTAGGAAACGATCATCACGGGCATTGATTTCAAACCTGAATCTTTTTTTATCCGTTCGACAAATTCAAAGCCGTTCATGCGCGGCATGTCGATATCGCTGATTACCAGATCGTATTGATTGGTCCGCACCGCGTTCCAGCCATCCATACCATCCACCGCCACCTCAACCCGGTAGCCTTTCGCTTCCAGCATGCCGCGCTCGACCTCACGCACGGTAATCGAGTCATCCACCACCAGAATACGTTTGCCGGGTTTGCTAGCATCGGAGTCCTGAATCGAACGGCTGATTTTATCCAGCCGACCACCGGAAATAATGATGTCGGTAGAACGCAACAAATCATCCACGTCCAGAATCAGGCACAGGCTACCATCATCCAGAATGGCCCCCGTACTGATATCTCTGATCTTGCCCAGGCGGGGATCCAGTGACTGCACCACCAGATTGCGTTCACCGAGAAAACGATCGACCACCACGCCGTAACAGTTCTGGCGTTCCCCCAGCATCACCACGGCAACCTCATCTTCTTCGCCGCTTACAGCCGCACCCAGCTCCAGAATTTGCTGCGCAGAAACCAGACCGACGTGCTGATTGCCATAGGTGAAATACTGGCGGCCTTCCAGCAAATCAATACTCTCGCGGGGCAGTTTCAATGTGTGTTCAATTCGTGCCAGAGGAAAGGCATAGGCTTCACCCGCAATCTCGACCAGCAGCGCCCGAATCACCGACAGGGTAAGCGGCAACTGCATATGAAAGCGCATACCTTTGCCTGGCTCGGAGGTTGCCCGCACCACGCCGCGCATTTCCTGCACTACGCTATGCACCACATCCAAGCCCACTCCCCGACCTGAAATTTCGGTCACGGAATCGCGGGTAGAAAAGCCCGGCAAAAACAAAAACTCCATCAGCTCGCTTTCCATCATGTCAGCCGCCATTTTCTTACTGACCATTTTTTTGCTGACAATTTTCTTACGCAAGCTTGGCAGATCGATACCCTGGCCATCGTCCTTGACACTGATGGAGAGCATACCTGAACTGTGCTTGGCTTCGAGACAGAGCGTCGCCTGTTCCGGCTTGCCCGCCTGCCGTCGTTGTGCGGGATCTTCGATACCGTGGTCGATGGCATTGCGTAATAGATGGTTGAGCGGCGCTTCAATTTTCTCGAGGATATCGCGATCCACTGGCGTATTCTTACCGCAGATAACCAAGTTGACATTCTTGCCCAGTGAACGCGCAAGATCGCGCAGCATACGCTGAAAACCTTGCACGCCATCCATGAATGGCCGCATACGGCTGCTGATGACCTCGCTATTGAGCCGTTTTGCCAATCCCTGACTACGACATTCGTAATCATCCAGTTCACTGATCTGCTTAGCCAGAAATTCACGGCAGGTGGCAGCCTTATGCTGAACCTCGGTCAGCAGGCCAGAAACGGATTCATCACCTTTCAGAACATTGCCCAAGCTGTCCAGAGTGGCAATCAGTTCGGCCTGATGCTGCTTGAGATGCAAAAGAGAATCATTGAAGGGTTTCAAGCCCTGCGCCACCAATTGCACCTCACCCGCCAGTCCCATCAGGCGGTTCAGATTTTCTGCCGAGACCCGAATGGCAGTATCCTGAGCCTGGCCTGTTGTACCGACCCGTAGTGAAGTTTTTGCCTTGGCAGAAATAGAAGCCGAGCGGGTTTGCTGGCCTGCAAGTGGTACGGGTTTTATTTCAGGCGAGGGTGCATTTTCTGTCGCCGCTATTGTTGAAATAGGTTCCGATATTGAACCGGTGCTTGCCGTTTTTCCCTGTGCCTCTCCAGCAGGAATGGCTGAGAGCTGATTGACCAGCAAATTCACCTCATCTGCCAAGGCCGCAACTTCGCCCCCGCTTGCGATCAAACTCAGCGTGTCGACGCCCTTGAGTAAAACATCAATATGTTCTCCATCGAGGCTGAGTTCACCCTGCTGGGCAGCGACAAAGCAGTCTTCCATCACATGCGCCACACGCACGGCGGCCTCCACATCCACCATACGCGCCGCACCCTTGATCGAATGTGCCGCACGCATCAGCTCCTCCAGATGCATAGTCTGCCCCGGTTCCTGCTCTAACTTAAGCAGGCCGCTGGTAAGAATACCGGCCTGAACCTCCACTTCCACACTGAACAGCTCCAGCATGGAACATTCTTCAAGTACCTGGGGCTTGATTGTCGTGTTGTCCGGCTTGTCAGCCACATCTATATCGAACCGCCCTGGCGCAACCTCTTCCTGCCCCCCGGCAGAAAATGTTATCGATAGTTTCACCAGCAGTGATTCATCTTCATCTGTGGCGAGTACTGGACCATTTTCAGTTGCAATCGAAACCAGTCTATCAACACAGCACGACAGCATATCGATATGCGTTGCATCCAGTTCAATTTCCTCCGGCTGCACAGCCGTGAGACAATTTTCCATCCTTTGCGCCAGACGCACTGCAACCTCGGCATCCGCCATATAGGCCGCGCTTTTGATCGCATGCGCCGCCACTATCATATCTTCCAGATCCGCCGCTTGCTGTTCAGACTCTATCAGAGTCAGCTTTTGCAAAGCATGCTTAAAAATAACTGCCTGGGCTTCCACTTCCATATGAAACAGATCCCAGAGGGAAAAGTCACCTAGGTTATTACTGCTTTTGTCCATCATTGCAGTTTCTTGCTCAAAGAATAAAACAACAGCTCATTATCCAGGCAGGCGACGTGCCTGTCCTTCCACTTCAGCATCCCCTGGGTATAGGTGGCCGTTGCTTTTGAGACGGTGACAGGAACCTCGCCCAATTCCTCCTCCTGATACTGATGAATGCCATGTACTTCACTGACCGGGAAAACAAACTGACCAGTATCAGCGTGTGCAATAATGATGCGCGCAAATACAATATGCTCTCTAACCTGGGAAACCGAGGCATTTTCCAGCCCCAGAATCTCGCCCAAAGAAACGCAGATCTTCAACTCACCGCGAATATTTACCAGACCTGTTACAATACGGTCGTCAACATGCGGCAAACGATGAATGGATTTCATTCTTGCAACCTCGTCAATCAGTTGCGCGGCGAGAGCAAACCATTCCTCACCCAATCTGAAAATCAACACCGAACGAAAACGACCAGGCTGTGGTAACTGTTCCTCGCGGGCATAAACATCGGTCCATTGCTGCTGATACCCGGCGGGGAAATCCTGTTCCAGAATATTGCGGCTGGCGCGGGAATACACCTCACAGTTATGACAGTGAATGACCCGTTCCAGTTCAGGGCAGCGTTTGTCCACCCTGGCCCGTATACCGATCTGATTCCAGCAATCGTTGATCTCCATGCGCAACGCCTATGTGCCGGTGTAGGAACGATGTTGAGTAGCGGCATACTGCTCAGCAGCGCGTTGCGCACGCTGATACAGGACTTCCGCCGCCGCTGTATCCCCCCTCTGCTCCACCAGTAGTGCCAGATGTATCAGCGCCTCCTGGTGATCAGGTTGCAGATAAACGGCCTTGCGCAAATATTCTTCCGCCTGTTGCCCACTCCCGGCCGCCTCACGGATCAAACCCAATAAATAATAGGCTTGTACGCAAGGCGCATTGTGCTGTAACCAGTCTTCACACAGGCTGGCAGCTTCAGCCAGACTGCCTTCATTCGCCAGGCGAAAAGCCTGTTCCAGGCTGGCATCAGACAATCTCTTTTTCTTCGCCAGCGGGAGGGCCTGAGGAAATAGCTGAGGCGGGGATGCGATCGCGGATCTGATTTTTTCTTTATGAGAAAGATCATGCAAGCTGAATCCAGGTTGATAAGCGGGCTGTTGACGGCCAGGCGTAGTGCGCAGTCCAGATTCAGTTTCAAATCTAGCCTTGCGAAAAGCAAAGGCCCTGGATACATGCTCTGACACATAACCATGATTCAGGATCATGCTCGATTCCGCATGCCCGACAAACAGAATGCCCGTTGCTTTCAACAGACGGCTCAGCACCGCAACTGTCTGCGTTTGCGTAATCCTGTCAAAGTAGATCATGAGATTGCGACAGAAGACTACATCGTATAGCCCCTGTCCCGGCATCAATGCCGTATTCAAAATATTGCCCTGGATAAAATTGACATTTTGCCTAATCGTTTTATCCAACTCATAACCAACATCCTTACGTTGGAAAAAGCGTTCACGAAAAGCGATATCATTATCCCTAAAGGCATTGTCACCATAAACAGCACGTCTGGCCCTGGCCAGGGCCTGCACACTGATATCCAGCGCATCAATATGAAATCGTGCCACCGGCAAACCGGCATCCATCAGCGTCATGGCGATGGAATAAGGTTCCTCGCCTGTCGAGCAGGGTAGACTCAATACGCGCAATACCTCCACGGTATGATTGGGCAGCCATTCCTTGCACACAAAATGCTGCAGAGCATCAAAGGCCTTGCGCTCTCTGAAAAACCATGTTTCCGGAATCACCACAGCCTCGATCAGGGCCTCAAGTTCTCTCTCTGAAACAAGCAGTTGTGCGAAATAAGCATCGGCACAACTATCCGCCCGCGCGGATATCCGTCGCTGAACAGCACTACTAATGGCCGAGGAACCAATAGAGGCAGAATGCAAACCCATCGTTTCTTTGAGGATAGTTTCAATCCTGCCAAGTACCTGGGCAGGAATCGTCACAGCTTGATATTGTTCCCGCAATATTTCACCTTGCATAATTTTATTCTGCATAAATTCATTTCGCATAATTCCGCCTTGCCTGACAGATACCCGTTATGATGCTGCACTGAACAGACTGGTTCGCAGCATCTTTGGCAGTAAGCCGTCAACATCTATCAGTTGCAACATACCTTCACTATCTTTTACAAAATCCCCCAACCAGGGTGCGGCGGTAATTGAAATATCGGATGATATCAATGCCGCCGGGTCCTGTTTTACAGTTTCAGTAACCTGCTCGGCCAGCAACCCCAATATTTTCCGCTGGCCATTTTCTGCTCCATAATTCACTATGATAATCCGGCTCGTCATACAGACTTTGCAGCTCTGTTCACTGCTAAGACGGCATAGATCGATCACTGGCACCGGACAACCACGATAATCGAACAGACCAGCGATATAGTCGGGTGTCTGTGGAATCATTTTCAGACAAACCAACGGTGCCACTTCCACAACCTGGCTGGCCTCCAAGCCGTAACGTTCATCTCCAACCCGAAACAGTAGCAACAACATCAGGACTTAACCCTGAAATGGGAAACCCCTTCCTGCAGCCCGTGAGCGGCTTTATTCAACTGATCAATGGCGCTGTGGGACTGACACAGGGATTCGGCTGTCTGATGTGCGCTTTCGCTTAGTTGAATCATCGCTTCACTGATCTGTTCAGCACCCTGTGACTGTGACTGCATACCATCATTGACTTCTTCGAAACGCGGGATCAATGTCTGCACCTGCTCGATCACCTCGGCCAGTTGTGAACCCACAGTACGCACATCATCGACCCCCCGATGCACCTCTTCGGAAAACTTGTCCATTCCCATAACACCCGCAGATACCGCTGATTGCATTTCTTTAACCATCTGTTCGATATCCCAGGTTGCCACCGCAGTCTGATCCGCAAGCCGACGTATTTCAGTGGCCACCACTGAAAAACCAACGCCGTATTCACCGGCTTTCTCGGCCTCAATAGCCGCATTCAGTGATAGCAAATTAGTCTGATCCGCAACCTTGGTAATCGTTGTAACTACAGTATTGATATTGCCCGCCTTTTCACTCAAAACGGCCAGCTTCGAACTGATGCTGGCCGTGGCATCCAGCATCTGCTGCATGGTTCCCGCCATGCTGTTAAGCGAAGACTGTCCCTGACTGGCGCTTTCTGATGTTTTCCAGGCCACACTGGTCACCTCGTTCATGGTGTTGACCAGCTCCTTGGCGGTAGCGGAAATCTCGGTAACTGTCGCTTTGATCTGGTTAGTGGTGGCAGCCTGCTCCGTTACGGTGGCTTCCTGCTGTCTCGCCGTAGCGGCAATTTCCGTCGAAGAAGATGTCACTTGAATCCCTGATTTCTGAACCCGCGCAACCAGGGCATTGAGATTATCCAGCATGGACTGAATGCCAACACTTAATTCTGCGATAACATCCTGTTCCCGGTAGATCATCATTTCCCCGGTAAGATCGCCTTGTGCAGCCATGCTGACCACATCCATGATCAGTTCCACCTTGCCCTTGATATCCTCGCCCTGCTGACGTTCATGCTCGATACTGTCCTGGATCTTCTGCGCCATTTTGTTAAACGCTTCGGCTAACTCACCAATCTCATCATGGTTAACGACTGTGGCGCGAACACGGGTATCGCCCTTACCCAGAAGTTTGACTGTTTCCCGCAACGTATCCAGAGGCAAAAACGAACGCCGCAGGTACCAGAACAGAGCCGCAATGGCCAGCATCACGCAAATCATAATGGCGGCATAGGCGATGAGCTGAATACGCCGCTGAGCCATAAAGCCATCGGTGGTGTCATTGGCGCTGACAAGATAGGCTATCGACTGATCCTGGTGATCAAGAACAGGCAGAACAGAAATGCTGTAAACCCTGTCATTCAGCTTGCGATGCAGTGTTTCTTGTTCGCTTGTGATGGTCGCCGGATCCAGCTTAAGCGCGCTGAACAAACCTTCATGGGTACTGTATTCAAGCCTGCCGGACTGGCCGATTATAAAAACTTCTGCCGCTTCTCTTTGCTTGAACGTATTCAGCGCATTATGCAAATCACGGGCAAATACCCCCACGCCAATCAATTGGCCCTTATCGATCAGAGGCAGGACGACCAGGGCAAGCGGGCGAGCATTATTGTCTTTCTCAATACCACGCGAAAACTTCCGGCTTTGTATCACCTTATTTACCAACGTCCGATCACTGGCAACGGAAATACTGGTGGAGGAAGAAAACAATATTCTGCCTGCGGGATCTACAATCTGCATATGAGAAAAAGTATCATCCGGCCGAGATTCAAAAATACGGGTTGCAATCATCTGTATTTCTTTTCTGTCACCCGCTTGCATGGCCGCATACAAACCTGCGCCCCTGAATACATCAGACACCTCGGCACGCGCATTGCTGGTCAACTGCTGCAAATCATTAAGCACAATCTCTTGCCAGAGCATCTGTTTCTCATGCACCGCCATCTCGGTAAACTGTTTTACTGTCTCACTATGGCGAAGCTGCTCCGCCATCAAGACCGCCAGCGCCACTAATACCAACGTTACAACGGTTATCAGGGTAAAACGGGTTTTCAATGTCATTGTTTACACATCCATCTGTAGTGGCAATAATTCTCCCCGCACTCAAAATGAGTGCTGACAGAAGTATCCTGACCAGAATTATCGGTATTTACGAAGTAATAACGACAGATTGCGCAAAATATTTAATTCCATTGAAAAAATGAGTTCTCTGCGCCTTAAATATCACCTTAGCCTTATATATGCCTTGACCTCAGCCTGTGACTTCAATACCATCTAAATGATATTGATTCACATTTAGATTGATTTTAAGGATACGATTATGACTGTGCGCCTTTTTCTTCCCAAAACCGCCCTCCTGGTACTTTCCCTGTTTGCCGCCAGTCAGGCCTGGTCGCGGGAATACCCTGCCGGGGTGCCGGAACAGCGCAACGGCATGGAAATCACCGCCATCTATCTACAACCGGTCCGCATGGAACCCAGCAACATGATGCGGCCCTCAGAAAAATCTGATGTTCATCTCGAAGCCGATATCCGTGCCCTGGACATCAACGCCAACGGTTTTGCCGAAGGCGACTGGATCCCCTACCTGCATGTGAAATACGAATTACGCAAGAAGGGTTCAGACAAGGTGATCCGCGGCGACTTCATGCCAATGGTGGCTAATGATGGCCCGCATTATGGTGACAACGTCAAACTTATGGGTCCGGGCAAGTACACACTTAAATTCACCATTTACCCGCCCAACGCCCCGGAAAATCCTGCCGGTAAATACTTCGCCCGCCACACCGATCGTCTCACGGGTGTACGTCCCTGGTTCAAGACATTTGATGTGAAGTACGAGTTCATTTATGCCGGGATTGGCAAGCGTGGTGGTTACTAAATTTATGTCGCCGTTTCGCCGTCATGCAAAAACAGTCATCGCAGCTCTGCTGTGGGCCGGGATCAATCTGCCCGCAATGGCAGACGACACAGGCGCGACGATTAACCAACGACTGGAAGCAATGGAAAAACGAATCCAGACACTGGAATCAGAAAACAGTCGCCTGAAGAAGTCACTGGATCAACCTTATATCAGTGACAGTGAACCGGAAATATCCGCCCGTCTGAAAGCTATCGAATCCCAGGTTTACAGTTACCGAAAAGCGGCGCGCACGGTGGAAAGCCTGGACGGTATCAAAGCCGGTGCTGGTCTGACTATGGCCGTGCAACGTCTCTCCAGCATTCCTCTCAATAGTAAAAAATCCGCCGAACTAAACTATCGCGGCGATGTTAACGTAAGCCTGCCGGCCGGTAATATCGGCGCATCAGAAGGTTTTATTTTTACTCACTTCCGCATGGGTCAGGGGCTGGGACTGGAAAATCCCGGCAGTGCTTTTTCATCCTTTAACAGCACCAGTTTCCAGCGCCCCGGTACACTCACTGCCGACAGCACCGTACTACTGGCGCAAGCCTGGTATCAGCTCAATATTCCCCTGCCCCTGGGTGGCAATCCGGATCTCTCGCGTCAGCATCTGGAGCTGAACTTCGGCAAAATCGATCCTTTTATATTCTTTGATCAAAACACGATTGCCGATGACGAAACCCGCGGCTTCATGAATCAGGCCTTTGTACATAATCCCCTGCTTGATGTCGGCAGCGATATCGGCGTCGATGACTTTGGTTTCTCGCCCGGCCTGCGTCTGGCCTGGTTCAATGATAATTACCGACCTCAACGTTATGGCCTGTCTATGGGGATCTTTGGTGCGGGCAAGGGCGCCCGCTTTGAGGATTCTCTTTCAAAACCCTTTATTATCGTACAGGCTGAAACTGGGCAACGTTTTTTCGGCGGCCTGGAGGCGAACTACCGTCTTTATTACTGGCGTAACGGTCGCGGCAAAGATTTCGATGGCAGCGAAAGAAACCATGCCGGTTTCGGTCTGAGCCTCGATCAAAAAGTAGCCGACTACACCACCGTCTTCGCCCGCTTTGGCCAACAAACCCAGGGCCGGGTAAGGTTTGACCGCGCTCTGACGGTCGGCGCCAATTTTGGTGGCAGCTACTGGGACCGGGGCGGGGATGCTATCGGCCTGGCCCTGGGCTGGTTGACCATCAGCAAAGACTATCAACCCGTTTCAAACAGCATCGCGGGCTTTGACGCCAGCGGCGCCGAACAAATCACCGAACTTTTTTATCGTTACCGTATCAATGGCCAGTTCGAACTTTCTCCCAATCTGCAACATATCCGTCGGCCCGGCGGCAACCAGGCCGCCTCGACCATGATCGCCTACGGCCTGCGAGCACAGCTTAACTATTAATTCTAAAGAGTACTCACATGAACAAAATCCGTCTTGTCTCGTTACCTGTCACGTCCTTACTCTTCATCGGCAGCCTGCTGCTCTCCTTCGGCGCTCAGGCGGCTCTGCCAGCCTATAAACTGATCATCAAGGATGGTCGCTTCGAACCGGAAACCATTACCGTCCCGGCCCGCACTCGCTTCAAGCTTGTCATAAGCAACCAGGGGCCGGGAGCGGAAGAATTTGAAAGCAAGCGACTGCGCAAGGAATCAGTCATTGCCGAAGGAGTGACCCGTTCGATCGTATTCGCCCCGCTAAAACCGGGACGTTATCGTTTCTTCGGTGAGTTTCATCCCGACACGGCACAGGGACATATTGTAGCAAAATAAACTGAGTAGAAAAATCGCGGAGAAGAATTATGGGCAGCACAATATTTATTGTCTGGCGTGAAAGCATCGAGGCCATGCTGGTGATCGGCATTCTTTATACCTGGTTGAAAAATCAGCCTGATACCGGTCGTGGCATGCACTTTCTCTGGGGCGGCGTACTAGCAGGCATTGTCCTGGCTGTGGGCCTGGCCTTCATTATGCTGAAGGTACAAAGTGAACTGGCGGGGACAGCACTGGAATATTTCCAGGTTGCCATCATGCTGATTGCCGCAGCACTGATCACCCAGATGGTACTCTGGATGCGCCGTCACGGACGCACGCTCAAACGCGATCTGGAAGCCGGAATGCAACGCGCACATGAACAGGCTAACTGGTGGGGCATGGCCGCACTGGCCGCCATTGCGGTTGGCCGGGAGGGTGCCGAAACCGTGATTTTTCTTTATGGCACCGGTCTAACACAAAGCGGCAGTGCCCAGCTGCAATTCATAGCCGCGGCTGCGAGCGGCTTTGTTCTCGCTTTTTTCAGTTTCTGGCTGCTGTCACTGGGTAGCCGTTTTTTCTCCTGGAAAGTGTTTTTCCGTTTCAGCGAAATCCTGCTACTCTTATTAGCCGCTGCCCTGCTGGTCGATGGCGTGGATCGCATGATTGGCCTCGGCTGGCTGCCCGCTCTAGTTGATCCCATATGGAATAGCCGTTTTCTGCTCGATGACAGTAGCCGTCTGGGTGGACTCATCGCCGCCTTCACCGGCTACCGCGCCCAGCCCGCGCTGATGCTACTGTTAATCTATGCTGCCTACTGGCTGTTGATCAGCTTCCTGCTACGCCGGCCAACCGAACACCGTTCCCCTAAAGTCCCAATACAAAAAGTAAACCTCAAGCCTGGAACCCTGCCTCATGAGTGAAATTGCCGAACATCTGGCGCTTCCCCGTCGCCCCTGGCTGCAACGCCTGGGTGACGTCATGCAGGCCAGGCGCAATCTAATCCAGGCCATTCAATGGACCGTAGTGGTTTTTTACCTCAGCCTCTTGATCTGGCCAGCCTTTCTGCCCCTGCCCAAAGACTACGTACATTTTTACGAAAATCTGGTCCTGTTCGCCCAGTTTCTATTCTGGGGGATCTGGTGGCCCTTCGTCATGCTGAGTATGATCCTGATGGGACGGATCTGGTGCGGCGTATTCTGTCCTGAAGGCGCCTTGAGTGAATGGTCAAGCCGCTACGGACTGGGACACACCATTCCCCGCTGGATGCGCTGGGGCGGCTGGCCCTTCGTCGCCTTCGTACTCACCACCGTCTATGGCCAACTGGTAAGCGTCTATGAGTATCCAAAGGCTGCCTTGCTGATCCTTGGTGGCTCTACCATTGCCGCCATGCTGGTCGGCTTTATTTATGGCCGCGGCAAACGGGTCTGGTGCCGCCACCTGTGCCCCGCTAACGGGGTTTTCTCTTTGCTCTCACGCCTAGCACCGATACATTTTCAAGTTGATCGGGAAGCCTGGAAACAAGCACCCCGGCGCACCCCGGCAGTGGACTGCGCACCGCTGATCAACATCCGAGCCATGACCGGTAACAGCGCCTGCCACATGTGTGGTCGCTGCAGTGGCTACCGCAATGCCGTCAGTCTGGAGATCCGTTCACCGAATACGGAGATTCTTTCTACTGAAAAGAAAGAGGCTAACCACTGGGATATTCTGCTACTGCTATTCGGCATGCTCGGTGTTGCCACTGGCGCTTTCCAGTGGTCCGCATCCCCCTGGTTCGTGCAAATGAAACAGAGCATCGCGGGATGGTTGATCGAACGGGACAGTTTCTGGATGCTAAATGACAACGCGCCCTGGTGGTTGCTGACCCATTATCCCCAAACCAACGACGTCTTTACCTGGCTGGACGGCGCCAGCATCCTGCTTTACATTGGTGCTATGGCTTTATGCATCGGCGGCCTGATCCTCACCGGACTCTGGCTGGCCGGACGCATTCTTAAAGAAGACTCCCTACCCTGGCGTCTGGGTTATTCCCTGACACCGTTGGCCGGACTTAGTATTTTCCTCGGCCTGTCCTCACTAACCCTGAGTATGATCAAGGCAGAACACATCGAACTGTTCGGTATTCCAGAGTTGCGTGCCAGCCTGTTAATTCTGGCCTATATCTGGAGCGCATCCCTGCTCTGGCGTCTGCTGATCCAGTATAAAATAGCCCGCTGGCGGCAACTAACCGCCTGGAGCATTATCATGGGCAGCGCCAGCCTGGTTGGTTTAAGCTGGGTTATGATGTTTTATATCTGGTGATTCAGAAAAAAGCATAGACATCCACTTTGTGGACACTCAATAACACTTATTTTTATTTACAAAAAATATCTGGTCAGTAATTTTATGAAAAATGTTGCAGAAAAACGTATTCATTCTATTCAGAATATTCATATCTGACATTTCACTTTTTAAAGACAAGCGAAAGCACAGACAAATGTCTGTACGCAGTTTTTTGCAGGGCTTGATTTAAAATTGATTAACTGGAAAACAATCGTTCACATTCTTTGATGCCTTGCGCCCATTGCTGGCCGAGCCGTTCACAGGCCTGTCGCATTTCATGCACCGCTCCCACCAGATTTTTGAACGGACTTTCAAACTGTGTTGTTAAATAATGCCAGTGTTGGGGATCAATAGTTAAGCGTTGCAGAATAGGGGGGATATCTTTTGCGATATGACCTTTTTTGTCTTCTCTGATAATTCGACCTGTCCAGTCGACCAGCTCCAGATAATCAGTGATTCGAAAGGGTAAGCCCTCAGGCATGTTTTTCCTTGGGTTACCGGCAAAAGGATATAACGGCTTAACTTGTTGGTTTGGATGGTTGGGGGTCGTTGTAGTTTCGGCTTTCTTTATACGCACCTGGATACTGGTGTGGTGGGAGGTTTCTGGGGTTTTGGCCATCCTGGCACGAATGGGGTTTAAATCCACATAGGCCATACAGGCCATCAGCGCCTTTTCATC
>UOFZ01000113.1_pt1 | contig 101246 bp, 90 predicted proteins | sample 1989551 | NCBI WGS metagenome assembly UOFZ01 (sample SAMEA4712198, study PRJEB27164) | hydrothermal vent metagenome | biome: marine basaltic hydrothermal vent biome; feature: marine hydrothermal vent; material: mineral | place: Pacific Ocean | collected 2011-06-14/2011-07-23 | depth 1691 m
ATCAATCGAGTCCGGACTGGTGCCGATAATTGGTGCACCGGCGGCTTCCAGATCGCGCGCCAGTTTTAACGGCGTCTGTCAGCAGTACTGAACAATTACGCCTTTGGGTTTTTCCAGATCGATCAACTCGAGCACGTCTTCCAGTGTCAGCGGCTCAAAATAAAGTCGGTCAGAAGTATCGTAATCGGTAGAAACAGTTTCCGGATTGCAATTGACCATGATGGTCTCAAAACCGTCGTCGTGGCAGGCCATGGCCGCATGCACACAACAATAGTCAAATTCGATACCCTGACCGATACGATTGGGTCCGCCCCCCAGCACCATAATTTTGTCTCTGTCTGTGGGTGCCGCCTCGCACTCATCTTCATAAGTGGAATACATGTAAGCGGTGTTGGTGGCAAACTCAGCGGCGCAGGTATCCACCCGTTTGTATACCGGCCGCACCTCCTGCTCATGACGCAAAGTGCGCAGTTCCTGTTCGCCGATGTCCAGCAACCTTGCCAACCGGCGATCAGAAAAGCCCTTGCGTTTAAGCTTACGCATGCGCACCTTATCCAGCGCTGTCAGACCCTGCTGCCGGACTTCATTTTCCAGTTTCACAAGCTCTTCGATCTGCACCAGAAACCAGCGATCGATAAAGGTCAGATCAAACAGATCATCTACACTCAGGCCCATGCGGAAAGCGTCTGCCACATACCACAGGCGATGCGGGCCGGGTGATTTTAGCTCCTGTTTGAGCACATCCTGTGCATCGTCGGCTGCATGATCCAGAATTTCATCAAAACCATCAACGCCAATTTCAAGCCCACGCAGGGCTTTTTGCAATGACTCCTGCTGAGAACGACCAATGGCCATCACTTCACCCACCGATTTCATTTGCGTAGTCAGGCGGGAATCGGCTTTGGGAAATTTTTCAAAGGTAAACCGTGGAATCTTGGTGACCACATAATCGATGCTCGGCTCAAACGAAGCGGGGGTCGCACCAGCGGTGATATCGTTGGCCAGCTCATCCAGCGTATAACCGACGGCCAGCTTGGCAGCAATCTTGGCAATGGGGAAACCGGTGGCCTTGGAAGCCAGCGCCGAGGAACGCGACACGCGCGGATTCATTTCAATAATAATCATGCGGCCGTTAGCGGGATCAATCGCAAACTGCACATTGGAACCGCCAGTATCGACGCCAATCTCGCGCAACACCGCCAGTGAAGCGTTGCGCATGATCTGGTATTCCTTGTCAGTCAGCGTCTGCGCCGGTGCCACCGTGATGGAATCACCGGTATGCACGCCCATGGGATCCAGGTTCTCAATCGAACAAACAATGATGCAGTTATCCTTGTGATCCCGCACCACTTCCATTTCATATTCTTTCCAGCCGAGAATGGATTCCTCAATCAGCAACTCATTGGTCGGAGAAAGATCCAGCCCGCGTTCGCAGATATCGACAAACTCTTCCTTGTTATAGGCAATCCCGCCGCCACTGCCACCCATGGTGAAGGAAGGACGAATAACCGTGGGAAAGCCCACCTGCGCCTGTACCTGAAAGGCTTCTTCCATGCTGTGCGCAACAGCCGCACGAGGCATATCCAGACCAATTTTTTGCATTGCAGTGCGAAACCGATCCCGATCCTCCGCCTTGTCAATCGCATCACGGCAGGCACCAATCATTTCCACGTTGTATTTTTCCAGCACCCCTTCACGCGCCAGATCCAGGGCACAGTTAAGCGCCGTCTGTCCGCCCATGGTCGGCAGGATGGCGCCCGGGCGTTCTTTTTCAATAATGGTGCGAAGCGTTTTCCAGTTGATAGGTTCGATATAGGTCGCATCGGCCATATCGGGATCGGTCATGATGGTGGCCGGATTGGAGTTCACCAGAATCACCCGGTAGCCCTCCTCTTTCAGCGCCTTACAGGCCTGTGCCCCAGAGTAGTCAAACTCACAGGCCTGACCAATAACGATCGGACCGGCGCCGATGATGAGGATGCTTTTTATGTCGGTTCTTTTTGGCATATTTTTTTCAACGCAAAGACGCAGAGGCACAAAGGACGCAGAGATTAATTAATAAGAAAGCCATATGTCGATTTTCCTTCGCGTTCTCTGCGACTTCGCGTCTTTGCGTTAGATTTTTTCCATCAAGGTTATAAAACGGTCAAACAAGCCAGCCATGTCATGTGGTCCGGGGCTGGCTTCGGGATGACCCTGAAAACTGAAAGCGGGAATATCGGTGCGCTGTACGCCCTGCAGGGAACCATCAAACAGGGAGCGATGGGTAGCCTGCAAATTCTCGGGTAGGCTGTCTTCGGCCACGGCGAAGCCGTGGTTCTGGCTGGTAATCATCACCTGTTTGCCCTGTAGATCCTGCACCGGGTGGTTGGCGCCATGATGTCCGAATTTCATTTTTTCGGTTTTCGCGCCAGATGCCAGTGACAATAACTGATGACCAAGACAAATTCCGAACATGGGCACAGCCTTTGTCGCCAGTTCCTGAATTGCGGCAATTGCATAGTCGCAGGGTTCCGGATCGCCGGGACCATTGGAAAGAAACACGCCATCCGCTTTCATCGCCAGCACCTCGGCTGCTGGCGTTTGCGCAGGCACCACCGTCAGACGACAGCCCCGGTCCACCAACATACGCAGAATATTGCGCTTGACGCCAAAATCATAAACCACCACATGCAGAGGCAGTTTTTCCTCAATGGGATGCGGCGCCTCGGGCAGACCACTTTCCAGCGTCCAGCTGCCCTGCGCCCATTCGTAAGGCATATGGGTAGTGACCTGCTTCGCCAAATCCATGCCTTTGAGGCCGGGAAAGGCTTTTGCTGCCGCTAATGCAGTCTCTTCATCCAGATTATCTCCGGCCATGATACAACCGTTCTGCGCGCCTTTTTCTCGCAGGATACGGGTCAGCTTGCGAGTATCGATGTCAGCAATGGCAACCACCTTGTTACGCAGCAGATAATCGTCCAGACTTTCCTGTTTGCGCCAATTGCTCGCCAGTAAGGGCAGATCACGAATCACCAGGCCACTGGCATGAATGGCCGAGGATTCTTCATCATCCTCGTTCGCACCGGTATTGCCAATGTGGGGATAGGTGAGCGTGATGATTTGCTGCGCATAGGAAGGATCGGTAAGGATTTCCTGGTAACCTGTCATGGCGGTATTGAATACCACCTCACCTGCCGTCTGACCATCAATACCAATGGACTCACCATGAAAAATAGTGCCATCTTCAAGTACAAGCAGGGCCGGTTTTCTCAAGTAAACCTCCATTATCAGGGCGCACAAAAAGCGGGAGACGCCCGGCTGGAGGTCTCCTGCTAAAATCAGGGTGGTCGGAATATTTCAGACCGGGGAGATTTTACTGGAAATACGCACGCGTAGCTAGTACCCCGTCCATCCTGGCGCTCATCACAATACCCTGGTTATTTCGCTCCCGAATACTGCCTGCAGACATTTTTCTGCCACTAAAGCTGGATTTTACGGACTTAACAATCTAATTTATCAGGATAATGTTTCATAATAAGGCTAAAAAATCCCGTTATTTTCTGTTCATCGCCCTGTTTGGCATCATTATATTCGTTGCCACCATCTTCATTCAGAACATTCCGGAACATATCCAGCGGGGCCAGCAGGGCATCACGGCGATTCAATTGCTGGATGCCATCCGTAGCCCCCTGCTGGCGATTGAAGCGGCTGAGTTACAAAAGGCTGAGGAAGCTTCCGGCAAAACCAGCACCAAGACAAACTTTGAGCAGCGTGTGGCAGCTGCCCAAAGGCTGATAAGGCGCTATCAGGATGCCAGTCGCTACAACGCCGAGCTGGCAAAAAATGTCGATGCGCTAGCGGTTCTTATTAGTGGCTGGGTTGATGCCGAACAGGCCGAACGTAAACACCCTGTAGAGGACAAATCCTTTGCTTCTGATTCCCGCCGCATGATCGAAGACCGTCGGCGTCTGCTTGATGCACTCACACTTCTCGCTGCGGGCGAAGCGCCCATCCATAGTGATATCGAGCAGGGCCGGGCTGCCGAGCACCTGCTGCAATGGAGCGGCATAACCCTGATCATCTATTTGTTCCTGCTGATTATTTTTTCCCTGCGCGTCCGTCAACGGGAAACGCTAAGCGCCTATCAGGCAGTGGAACAGGCCCGGAACGAGCTCCACCAGCGGGAAAACTATCTGTCCCTGACGCTGAACAGTATCGGGGACGCTGTAATCGCCACCGATAAACAGGGTTATATCAGGCGCATGAATCCGGTAGCGGAAACCCTTACCGGCTGGCGACAGGAAGAAGCCAAGGGACATCCCTTGCCGGATGCTTTCAGGATTGTGAATGCGCATAGCCGTCAGCCGGTTGATAACCCGGTAGAGAAAGTTTTGTCCAGCGGTCAGATTGTCGGCCTGGCCAACCATACGGTACTCATCGCCAGAGATGGCAGCGAGTACCAGATTGCTGACAGTGGCGCGCCGATCATGGATGAACAGGGGAAAATCCTCGGTGTGATCCTGGTGTTTCGTGACATTAGCGAAGAATACCGGCAACAGGAGGCTTTATATAAAACCCAGCGCAATCTTGCCGAGGCCCAGCAACTTGCACATATCGGTAACTGGGAGCTGGATCTGGCTAACGATACCCTCACATGGTCGGATGAAATTTTCCGAATATTTGAACTTGACCCCGATGAATTTCAACCTTCCTATGCAGCCTTTCTTGACAACATCCACCCTGACGATAGGGAACAGATCGATCAGGCCTATATGGATTCACTAAAAAACAAAGCTCCTTACGACCTTACTCACCGATTATTGATGAAAGATGGCCGAATCAAATATGTCCATGAATATTGCAAAACGCTCTTTGATGACGATGGCAAGCCATTACGCTCCTTCGGTCTGGTACAGGATATTAGCGAGCGCAGGAAGCTTGAGGATGAACGGAGCAGAACAGCATCTGAATGGAAGCAGGCTATGGATTCTATCGATGACGCCATTTATCTAATCGATCTCGATGACCGGATAATACGCGCCAATAAAACGTTCTATCAGCTTACCGGCTTGCAACCGGAGCAAGTTATTGGCCAGGATATTAACCACATCTTGCATCCTAAAGGCGAACCCGTCCCCTGTCCGGTATGCCGGGCCAGAAAAGCGCGTAAAGACACCCAGCTTATCATGGAGGCAGATCATCCTGACAATCCGACTGGACGTCCCATTGAAATTATGCTCAAGATTATTCGCAATGAGCAAGAAGAGCCTGTCAGCATTCTCATGGTAATTCACGATTTAACCACGCAGAGAGAGATCGAGAACAAGCTTCGTCAACATCAGGACTATCTGGAAGCTGAAATTAAAAAACGCACGGCTGATCTAAGCCTGATCAACCATGAACTGGAATCTTTCAGTTATTCAATATCACATGATCTACGCGCGCCGCTGCGTAGCATTAATGGTTTTGCTGCCGCACTCAGTGAGGATTATGCCGATAGTTTTGATGGCACTGCGAATGACTATCTGCACCGCATATCTGCGGCTGCCAACCGCATGTCGGAACTTATTGATGATTTGCTAATGCTGTCACGCATCAATCGCCAGGAACTTAACAAAAGCACTTGCAACCTGAGCCACATGGCAAATGAAATCCGGCAACAACTTGCTGAGCAATATCCGCGTGATAATTTGCAATGGCGGATTCAGGGGCAACTCAACACAAGCTGTGATGCAAACTTAATCCGCATTGCGCTGGAAAATATGTTTGGTAACGCATTAAAATATTCCAGCAAGAAAAACCATGCCGTAATCGAATTTGGCTGTGAACAGAAAGAAGGTAAAAATATATTTTATATCCGCGACAACGGTGCCGGGTTTGACATGCAATATTTTGACAAATTATTCGGCGCCTTTCAGCGCCTGCATGGCAAGGAGTTTGAAGGAACGGGAATTGGTCTGACCACCGTGCAGCGGATCATCCATCGGCATGGTGGAAAAATATGGGCCGAGGCCGAAGTGAATAAGGGCGCAACCTTTTATTTCACCCTTGATTAATTTGTAGGTTGGGCTGAGTACAACGAAGCCCAACAGTCACCACGAGGATAAATTGTTAGGCTTCGCGTTGCTCTGCCCAACCTACCCTAAAACCCTGATTTTCCGCGTGGACACAAAAATCGTGCCCACCCTGCACAATCTACAATAACTTAGCTGTCCCGCAGGCCCAGCACATCCTGCATGTCGAACAGTCCCCTGTCATGCTGCATCAACCAGGCCGCAGCCCGCACCGCGCCGTTGGCGAAGGTCATGCGGCTGGACGCCTTGTGCGTAATTTCAACCCGCTCGCCGATATCGGCAAACATTACCGTATGTTCGCCGACGATATCCCCGGCACGGATGGTTTCAAAACCGATGGTCTGGCGCTCCCGTTCTTCGTTGCTACGGCCTTGCCGCCCATATACGGCACATTCTTTCAGATCCCGCCCCAGCGCCTCGGCCACCACTTCACCCATGCGCAACGCGGTCCCTGATGGCGCATCCAGCTTGTGCCGGTGATGCGCTTCAATAACTTCAATATCCACATTATCGCCCATGATACGTGCGGCAATGTCCAGCAACTTGAAACACAGATTCACACCGACACTCATGTTCGGCGCGAAAATCACGGCAATATCCTTTGCCGCATCGGCAATCACCCGTTTCTCGTCCTCGCTAAAACCCGTGGTGCCAATAACGATGCGTCTGCCGGTAGCACGACAACTTGCCAGATTGGCCAATGTGACTTCCGGGAGGGTAAAGTCAACAAGTACATCGATATCGTTAATGACTTTTTCAAGATCATCGACAATCGAAATATCAAGCCTGCCGACACCGGCAACGTCACCGGCATCCGTACCCACCACTGAACTGCCAGGACGTACAATAGCCGCCCCGAGCTTCATGCCGTCCGTATTTTGCACCGCTTCAATCAAGGCCCGACCCATGCGGCCGGATGCGCCTGTGATTCCTACTTTTATCATGGATAAACCTTTATGTTTTGTCTCAGAGAATAGCAAGGCTGCAGTGTTGGGCTTCACTGCGTTCAGCCCAACCTACCTGTTCTCCCGCTACTCGTCACTCGTTCCTCGTCCCTGATTTCAAGGTTTCATATCTTCAAAAAATTTTTTTACTCCATCGAGCCAGGTTGCCGCTTTGGGGCTATGTTTAACTTTGTCACCCTGCATGGAGCTCTCGAATTCTCTAAGCAATTCTTTCTGTTTTTTAGTCAGGTTTACCGGGGTTTCCACCGCAATGCGGCACAGCAAATCGCCCACCGCGCCACCTCGTACCGCCTTGACGCCTTTTCCTCGCAGGCGAAAAAGCTTGCCGCTCTGGCATTCGGGCGGAACTTTCAGATTCACCCGGCCATCCAGCGTGGGCACTTCCAGTTCACCCCCCAGGGCTGCGCGAGTCACACTGATGGGGACTTCACAGTAAAGATCATTTTCATCACGGGTGAAAATAGGATGCGGTTTAACATTAATATGGACGAAAAGATCTCCTGGCGGTCCCCCATTTTCGCCCGCCTCACCTTCACCACTGAGACGAATGCGATCGCCGGTATCAACACCAGGCGGCACTTTTACCGACAGGGTTTTCTGTTTCTCGACCCGGCCATGGCCGTGACAATGGTTGCAGGGCGTTTCAATTCGCTTGCCGCTGCCGTGACAGTGCGGGCAAGTCTGCTGCAGGGAGAAAAAGCCCTGTTGCATGCGTACCTGACCATGCCCGCCGCAGGTGGTACAGGTGGTAGCGCGGGTGCCTTTACGCGCGCCGCTGCCACCGCATTCATCACAACTCACCTGGGTCGGTACACGAATATTGACCGATGTCCCCCTGACCGCATTTTCCAGTGATAATTCAAGGTTGTAGCGCAAATCAGCCCCGCGATAGACCCGCTGTCCGCCACGACTTCCACCACCGCCGCCGAAAATATCGCCGAACACATCCCCGAAAACATCACTGAAACTGGCGCCGCCCGCACCCGCACCCATGCCTGCAGAGGAATCGACACCGGCATGCCCGAACTGATCGTAGGCTGCGCGTTTTTGGGAATTACTCAATATATCGTAGGCTTCCTTGGCTTCCTTAAATTTTTCCTCAATATCGTCCTTGTTATCACTATCCTGATTTCTGTCAGGATGATATTTCATTGCCATGCGTTTGAAGGATTTCTTGATTTCAGCTTCAGTCGCGTTACGCGAAATACTGAGAACTTCGTAATAATCTCGTTTTGCCATAATTTCTTTTACTATTTTTAACCGTGAAAATGACGTCTATTCACTCTTGATTCATAAACGGCAAAAATCCGGGGCAGGAAATTCCTGCCCCGGATCCAGTTTGCAGCAACCAACGTTTACTTCTTGTCGTCGTTGACTTCCTCGAACTCGGCATCAACAACGTCGTCGGATGATGTACCGGATTCAGCAGCACCTTCTGCGGCTTCTGCCCCAGCGGCCCCAGCCGCTCCCGCTGCACCCTGCTCGGCATACATGCGTTCCGCCATTTTCGCAGAGGCTTCGCTGAGCGCCTTGCTCTTCGCTTCCACTGCGGCGATGTCGGTTCCTTTGAGTGCTTCTTCCAGATCCTTGATGGCCGCTTCAATCTTGCTCTTTTCATCCGCTTCCAGCTTGTCGCCCATTTCTTCCATCGACTTGCGTGTAGCATGCACAAGGGCATCCGCCTGGTTACGCGTATTCACTTCTTCCTGGAACTTCTTGTCCTCATCCGCATGGGCTTCAGCATCGCGAACCATCTTATCGACTTCCTCATCGGACAGACCACTGGAAGCCTTGATGACGATCGACTGTTCCTTGCCGGTCGCCTTGTCTTTCGCAGACACATTAAGAATACCATTGGCGTCGATATCCAGTGCCACTTCAATCTGCGGTACTCCACGTGGAGCCGGCGGAATATCCGTCAAATCAAAACGACCCAGCGACTTGTTGGCATCGGCACGTTCACGTTCACCCTGCAACACATGTACTGTCACTGCATTCTGGTTGTCATCGGCAGTCGAGAACACCTGGGTAGCCTTGGTCGGGATCGTCGTGTTCTTTTCAATCAGCTTGGTCATTACGCCACCCAGGGTTTCAATACCCAGTGACAGTGGAGTCACATCAAGCAGCAGTACGTCCTTGACATCGCCACCGAGTACACCAGCCTGAATAGCAGCACCCATGGCTACGGCTTCATCAGGATTAACGTCCTTGCGGGGTTCCTTGCCAAAGAAATCCTTGACCACTTCCTGCACCTTGGGCATACGGATCTGACCACCGACCAGGATCACATCATCGATTTCCGAAGCCGACAGGCCGGCATCTTTCAGCGCCAGTTTGCAGGGTTCAATCGAGCGAGTGATCAACTCCTCTACCAGTGATTCCAGTTTGGCCCGCGTGACCTTGATATTCAGATGCTTGGGACCGGATGCATCGGCGGTAATATACGGCAGATTAACATCGGTCTGCTGCGTGGACGACAGTTCAATCTTGGCCTTTTCCGCCGCTTCTTTCAGACGCTGCAAAGCCAGCGGATCATTACGCAGATCAATCCCCTGCTCACTCTTGAACTGTTCGACCAGGTAGTCGATCAGGCGCATATCAAAATCTTCACCACCGAGGAAGGTATCACCGTTGGTAGACAGCACTTCGATCTGATGTTCGCCATCGATATCGGCAATTTCGATAATAGAAATATCGAAGGTGCCACCACCCAGGTCATACACCGCTACCTTGCGATCACCTTCCCGCTTGTCCATACCAAAGGCCAGAGCCGCCGCCGTTGGCTCGTTGATGATGCGCTTGACTTCCAGTCCGGCAATTCTGCCTGCGTCCTTGGTCGCCTGACGCTGGGAGTCATTGAAATAAGCCGGCACGGTAATCACCGCCTCCGTCACTTCTTCGCCCAGATAATCCTCGGCGGTTTTTTTCATTTTTTGCAGTATCCGTGCCGCAATTTCCGGCGGCGCCATTTTCTTGCCGTTGACTTCGACCCAGGCATCATCGCTGTTATCCGCCTTGACGATTTTATAAGGCACCATGCCAATGTCTTTCTGCACTTCTTCATCCTGAAAGCGGCGTCCAATCAGACGCTTGATAGCATACAGGGTGTTATGGGGGTTAGTGACTGCCTGGCGTTTGGCCGGCTGCCCCACGATGACTTCATTTTCGCTGGTAAAGGCGACAATAGAAGGCGTGGTACGATCACCTTCGCTGTTTTCAATGACCTTGGGCGTTCCATTTTCCATCACGGCTACGCAGGAGTTGGTGGTACCCAAGTCAATTCCTATAATTTTTCCCATTTTTGTCGTTCTCCAAATCAGGGGTTATTTGTCTAAATTCTTAGTTGAGATATAAATAGGGGCTTTTGCCCGAAGTTCAAGCCTTCTCATCAACATTTGCACCCGTTTTTTCCGTATCCTCTGCGGTTTTGGAAACAATCACCATGGCCGGACGCACCAGGCGATCATTGAGCAGATAGCCTTTTTGCATGACATTCATGACTGTATTGGGCGCATGTTCAGCGGATTCCTGCATCGACATGGCCTGATGCAGTTCCGGATCGAAGGGTTCACCTTGCGGGTGTACCGCCTTGATGCCAAATTTATCAATCGTCGAGAGCAACATTTTCAGGGTGAGATCGGTGCCTTCCTGCAATTTTTCCAGGGTGGCGCCTTCGGCCATGCTCGCATCACGCCCCATTTCCAGGCTATCGATCACCGGCAGCAGGTCCTGCACAAAACGCTCAAGCGCGTATTTATGGGCATTTTCCACTTCACGGGCCGAACGCCGGCGCAGATTTTCCATCTCAGCTTTCAGACGCAATATCTGGTCCTGCGCCTCCACAAGATTGGCTTGTGCCTGCTGCAGACTTTCCACCATGTCGATATCATCGACGGTGATATCCTGCTCATCCTGTTCCTCCTCACTCGAAGTTTTAATCTCATCCGCTTTCACGTCGTTGTCGCTCATAATTGCTCCACGCTTAAAAATTGTTGCTGGCGGCTGGTGATCGGTAATTAGTGCAGGTTTCGACTACCACTAACGATTAACCACAAGCCCCCTAAATCCAGCCATATCTGGGGACGATTACTCAGAACTCAAGAGGGAACCCAGAATTTTTGCGGTCACGTCCACCACTGGAATCACCCGATCATAAGCCATCCGGGTTGGACCAATCACCCCCAGCACACCGACTACCTGGTCTTCAATCCGATAAGGGGCCGTCACCACCGAACATTCGCCAAAAGCCGAATAGCCAGACTCCTCACCAATAAAAATCTGCATGCCTTGCGCATGAATGGAATGATCCAGAATATGCAGTATATCCTGCTTGGCATTGAAGGCATCAAAAAGCTGGCGCAGCTTGTCCATATCCGCCATTTCCGAATATTGCATCAGATTGGTTTCACCGGCAATCACCAGATCATCCTCAGCAAACTCAGCCAGCACCGTGTCAGCCATATTCATCGCAACCTGCATAATCTGTTGCATATCATCACGCACGGCCTGCATGCTGTCATGCACGCCTCTACGAATAGACGACAATTCACAGCCGCTAAATTCACCATTCAGATAATTCGCCACCCGCTGCAGCTCATCCTGGGTATAGCGACGCTCGGTATGGATAATACGGTTTTGCACTTCCCTTTCATTGACAACCAAAATCACCAGGATACGGTTATCTGACAGAGGAATAAATTCAATCTGTTGTAACAACACCGAGCCTAGACGTGGCAACATGACCACACCCGCCATGCCGGTAGTGTGAGACAGTAGCAAGGAGGCAGAATCGATCAATTCCTGTGGCCGGACGCCCTGATCCAGTTGCAGCTTAAGTTGGTCGATAAGCGTATGTTCTAATGGTTTGACGGCAAGCAGGGTATCCACAAACAGGCGGTAGCCCTTGACGGTGGGAACTCTTCCGGCTGAGGTATGCGGTGACACCACCATACCGCGCGCCTCAAGATCGGCCATGATATTGCGAATGCTGGCCGGACTCAGGCTAACGCCACTTTCCTGTGCCAGCGTTTTGGAACCCACCGGCAGGCCCTCACTGATATAGCGCTCAACCAGAATTTTTAATAAAGAAAGGGAACGCTCATTCAAATCAGTATGTGCAACCACGGGAAACTCTTCAGCAACAGAAATAAAAGCAATTCATTTTTCAACAGACACCCTATATTATAGGGAAAGTGCAACCAGGGGAATGTCAAAATTACAATGAATAACTGTTTTAATAAAATCGGTCTGATTGGCAAATACGGCAACCCCCATGTGGCAGAAACTGTGCGTGAACTCGGTATGCTACTGCAAAAACGGGGCTGCGAGATCATGCTTGAGCACGCCACTGGCCAGCTTCTCACGAGCAGGGATCTGCCCTGCGCCAGTCTGGATGAAATCGGCCGCAACTGTGATCTCACGATAATAGTCGGTGGCGACGGCACCCTGCTGGCGGCGGCCCGCACCCTGGTGGAATATGATATTCCCATTCTTGGTGTCAATCTGGGCCGACTGGGTTTTCTGGTGGATATATCCCCCGATGACATGGAAGAACGCATCAATGAAATTCTCGACGGTAACTATGAGGAGGAACACCGAATCCTGCTCAATGCTGAAGTCCAGCACAAAGACTCGCCACCCAGCGAAAGCGATGCGTTCAATGATGTTGTGGTACACAAATGGGAAGTGGCACGCATGATCGAGACTGAAACCTGGGTCAATGGCCGTTTTCTCAACAGCATGCGTTCTGACGGCCTAATCGTCTCCACCCCCACCGGTTCCACTGCCTATGCCCTTTCCGGTGGCGGACCGATCATCGAACCGGGCGTAAACGCTATTCTTATTGTACCTATCTGTCCCCACAGCATGAGCTACCGCCCCATCGTCGTCAGTGGCGACAGCGAAATCGAAATCCTGGTCAAGGAAAATATGCACTCTCACGCCCAAGTCACCTGCGATGGCCAGATTAACCTGGGCCTGGTCTCCGGCGACAAAATTCTCATCCGGAAAAAGGACAACGTTGTCCGCCTTATTCATCCACGGCAGCATAATCACTTTGAAATTTTGCGCGCCAAAATGCACTGGGGTGAACATTCATAAAAAAGGGACAAGAGACGAGGGGAAAAACCTGTAGGGTGGGCACGATTTTCGTGCCCACGCTGGTAGCGAGGAACCAGGGATGAGTATAATCGCCCTATGCTGACCCATATCCACATCTGGAATTTCGCGATTGTCGAAAAGCTCGACCTCGAACTTGAGGGCGGTATGACCGTGCTCACCGGCGAGACCGGAGCGGGTAAATCCATTCTGCTCGATGCGCTGGGGCTGGCGTTGGGCGATCGCGCCGATAGCTGGGTGATTCGCCACGGGGCGGAAAAAGCGGAAATCAGTGTCACTTTCAATACCAGTAAAACCACTGCCGCCGAAGCCTGGCTCAAAGAACACGAGCTGGCGAGTGCCGAAGAATGTATTATCCGCCGCACTATCAGCACCAGCGGTTCCCGCGCCTTCATCAATGGCAAGCCCTGTCCCATTACCCTGCTCCGCGAGCTGGGGGGAATGCTGGTGGACCTGCATGGGCAGCATGAACATCACAGTTTGCTGCGACGAGAGGTCCAGCAACAGTTGCTGGATGATTATGCTGATCATCCGGCTCTGCTACGTGTTGTCGCCCAGGCCTTCCAGCAATGGCAAGGCCTCAACCAGGATATGCAGGAACTGAGCCTACTGCGCAGTGAACGAAGTTCTCAGATCGAACTGCTGCGCTATCAGATCAGCGAACTGGACGCTCTGAATCTCGGCGAAGGCGAAGCAGACAAACTGGATGCCGAGCATCTACGTCTAGCCAATGCCCGTCAGATTCTGGAAAGCAGCGACCGCATTCTCAACTCGCTTGAAGAAAACGATCAGACCTCAGTCAATGCGCTCTTAAGCCGAAGCCTGTCCGATCTACAGTCACTCATAACAATGGATTCCAGTCTGGAAAGCGCCGCCGGGCTGCTCGACAGCGCCAGTATCCAGATAAACGAAGCCATCACCGAGCTACGCCACTACCGGGATAATCTCGAACTCGACCCGCAGCGCCTGACCGATATTGAAGATCGGCTAGCCAGCATCACGGATCTGTGCCGCAAACACCAGGTTCCCGCCAGGGAATTACCCGCACATTTCATCCATCTACAGGAAGAACTAGCCAAACTGGAGCAGGCAGATATCCGCGCCGGACGCCTGCAACAAGATATTGAACAGGCTCGCGCCGAATACCAATCACAGGCGCGCAAACTCAGTCAAAGCCGAAACAAGGCCGCAAAAAAATTCAGCGCCCAGATCAGTGAACGCATGCAGCAATTGGGGATGGAAGGCGGCCGTTTTGAGATTGCGCTAAGGCCCAGAGAAGAACATGATTTTTCAAAACAGGGTCAGGAACTGGTTGAGTTTGTGGTCAGCGCCAACCCCGGACAGCCACTAAAACCTCTAAGCAAAGTGGCGTCCGGCGGCGAGTTATCCCGTATCAGCCTCGCCATCCAGGTCATCAGCGCCGATTTATCGCGCACCCCCACTCTCATATTCGATGAAGTTGATGTGGGCATCGGCGGGCGAGTGGCCGAAATCGTTGGCCGCCAACTACGCCAGCTGGGCAGCCATCAGCAGATTATCTGCGTCACCCACCTACCCCAGGTCGCGGCTCTTGGACAACATCACCTGCAGATCTGTAAGCAGGCCGAAGCCGAGCATACCAGCAGTAAGATACAGACCCTTTCCGAAGCGCAGCGGATAGATGAAATTGCCCGTATGCTGGGCGGCCTGAAAATTACCGAGCAAACCTTAAACCATGCCCGTGAAATGATAGAAGAAGCGCAGGCTTAATGTTCTAACTCAGTCCTGACAATTCGGGCAAACCCCATACACAACCAGCGCATGATCAGTGATGGTATAACCCTGGTTTTTGGCAATGTCGTGCTGGCGTTCCTCGATTACCGGATCAAAAAACTCGTCCACCTTGCCACATTTCACACACAAAATATGATCATGATGTTCCCCCAGATTCAATTCAAAAACGGAATGCCCCTCGTCAAAATGATGGCGAGTCACTAGTCCGGCAGACTCAAACTGGGTCAGGACACGATAAACCGTCGCCAAGCCGACATCTTCTCCGGTTTCCAACATGGACTTGTAAACATCTTCTGCACTCATATGTCGAATCGAGCTGGCATGGAGAAAATTCAGAATTTTCAAGCGTGGCAAGGTAGCCTTAAGGCCCACATTTTTAAGATCCTGACTGTCCATCTAATTACCCCTGCGGCTACCGGTTGCAAACCGTTTCAGTTATCATGCTACGTTGTTAACCCAAGTATACTCATTCTGCCGATACTAATGCGAATCTTTCTCAATATAATCACTTTATCCCTTCTCAGCGTAATGTTAATGGCCTGCAGCATCTATAAAATTGATGTTCAGCAGGGCAATACGCTGGATCCAGACCAGGTCAAACAGCTCAAACTGGGCATGAGTACTCGTCAGGTGCTCTTTATTCTTGGCAGCCCCATGCTTCGAGATCCCTTCCACCCCAAGCGTTGGGATTACCCCTTCACCTTCAAACCTGGGGGTAAAAAAATGTTTAAAGAGCATCTGACCGTATTTTTCAAGAACGGCAAACTGGTACGCATTGACAATAAACTGCTTCCCCCAGAACAGGTGCCAAAACGGCAAAACAGGAACACGAGGATAGATGAACAAACTGCGCCAGGCGGTGGCACCCACAGCCACTAAAAAAAGCATCTGCAAACAGGCAATATTTTGTATAAAGGTCAGAGAAAATTCGCATAAATCTTTTTGCTTTGCTATGATACGCGCCTTCGCGGATGAGGGTCAGACAGGCAATTGTCCGAAAACTCAAAGTTTAAAGCGCCCGTAGCTCAGCTGGATAGAGTACCTGGCTACGAACCAGGCGGTCACACGTTCGAATCGTGTCGGGCGCGCCAAATTTTACTTTTACAATCAAGCGGTTATCGTCTAAGACGGTAATCGCTTTTTGCTTTAACAACCACCAGTGCGGGACTTTTGCGGGAGTTTTCCCCGCACACCCGGTTGGCCGCCTCAATCAGGTTCTCCAATTCGGCCGCCGAGTAGTGTGTAGTGATCCATCCCGACTTGTGCCCCAACAGATCCTGCCGATCCTCGTAGCTCACACCTGCCGCCCGTAATCGACGTGCCGGGGAACCACGAATTCTACAATCACGACACCACACTGATCGATGAGATGAAGGCGGGAGCAGCCGATAACATTCACGTACTGGACGACGATCAGGTCGTCATCGACGGGGTACGATTCCTGGGCAGCGTCCTGTGGACGGACTTCGCCTTGTTCGGCGAGGCAGATAAGTTCTTTGCCATGCAACAGGCGCGGCAACAGATGACAGATTTTTCCATTATTCAGAATCATGATCAGCAATTCACGCCCAAGGATGCCATCCGGCTACACACAGCCAGCCGTAACTGGCTAACGGCAGCGTAAAAAAAGCATGAGGGACGGCGAATGACATCAAAACAATAAAATAAGAATCAGGAAGTAGCGACAAATGCGCTAGAAAATCTGCGAAAACGATTGTTGGATCTGACGGCACGTAATCGCCTTATCAATTTTCGCCACACCAAGAGAGGAAGCCTTCGCATTATCGATGAGCTACCAGACCAGTTGGTCGAAACATTGTTAGCTGAAACCGAGATGCGCTTTCTACCAGTTCCCGAGCCAACCCGTGAAGAGTTGCTTGCAGCAGGATATATCGAGATCGATGATATTTCTGGGCAGGAGATTCGCTTGCAGAAAGATCCGACTGCCGAGGAATGGGCTAAGCCCGCTGGTTAGGCTTAAAACAGAAGCCCTACGGTAAAAACAGCAAGTTTGCCCAGGAATGTGTAACCTGCCATACAGCAGTTAACGATAATGACTGGGTCTTTACAACGCCTGCAATTTTCCCGTAACAAGTTGGCTGCATTTACAAAATAGCTAGCTATCCGTGATACATAAATTCCTGACTCTGTAGGAATTTATGTATCAGAGCGCACTATGATCTTAAATAGATAGACCAATAAAAATATGATAATTGAGGATTACATTTAACCCCAACCGCTATCCATAATTATTGGCAGTGCTTCTCACTACCAGCAACAAAGACGTAATTCCTGGACCCACTGATTTAAACCTTAATTCCAAGTTTTTTAATTAAATCGTATAGCGTAGGTCGACTAATGCCAAGTAATTCCGCTGCAGGCCCGACTTTTCCTCCAACATTACTTAGCGCATAAGAGATCGCTTTCCTTTCAGCATCTTCACGAATCATTCTAAGATCAAATGTTTTGCTGTTTGGTGCATTATTTTGTTTTAATTCTAGATCTTCAACCGTAATTTGTTTTCCGTCAGCCATAATCACAGCCCGTTTAATGCGATTACGTAATTCTCGTACATTACCCGGCCATGGATGAGATTCCATAGCAGAAATAGCTCCTTTAGAGAAACCAGATAATCTTTTACTCTGCTCCTTATTGAAAGTGTCCAAAAAGGAACGAGCAAGCAACAACACATCGCCTTGCCTGCTTCGCAATGGTGGCATCTTTATGCAAATTTCATTTATTCTATAATAAAGATCTTCGCGGAACTCGCCTAACTTAATCTTTTCTTCCAGATTCTGATGCGTTGCACAAATAACTCGGACATTGACTGGAATCTCCTCTCGTCCACCGATACGTTCAACTACACGCTCCTGAAGAAAGCGCAATAATTTACCCTGCAAGGGTAATGGCAAGTCACCCATCTCATCCAAAAAAAGTGTACCATCATTAGCAAATTCAATTTTTCCAGGCGTTGTTTTAGCCGCGCCCGTGAAGGCACCTTTTTCATAACCAAATAATTCACTCTCAAGAAGATTTTCAGGTATAGCCGCACAGTTAATAGCCATAAAATTTCCTTTAGAGTAACCACTCTTGGCATGTAATGCTCTGGCACATAGTTCCTTACCTGTGCCACTATCGCCCAAAACAAGTACGCTGGCATCAGACGGAGCAACTTTTTCCACCATCTGGCAAACAGAATACATTTGTGGACTACTAGCAACAATCCCATCCAAAGACATTGTTTCCTGCACAGTTGAAAGCCGCAGATTTTCTTCTTCCAGAGTATAAACATGATAAGCACGACTTACTATTTGGTTCAGTATCTCTGGTTCCACTGGCTTCTGATAAAAATCATAGGCACCGCCAGAAACAGCCTTCACTGCATTTTCACGCGCTTCATTCCCACTGACTATAATAATTTTTGTCGATGGACAAATCGAGAGAATTTCATCAAGGCATGCCAAGCCTTCTGTGCTACCATCTGGATCAGGTGGTAAGCCTAAATCAAGCGTTACGATTGCCGGTTTTTTCTTCTTTACGATTTCTATCGCAGAAATACGATCGCTGGCCACATCAACTTCATAATCTTCAAAATACCATCGCAATTGCTTTTGTAGACCTAAATCATCTTCTATGATTAACAGTCGTTTTTCTAATGTCGATATTTTTGCCATTATAAGTTGTCCCAATACAAGCCATGCATTTTAGCTTTTAATTATTTTAAGATCTATTTTTCCAGTAAAAGTGGAAGATGAAGCCTGAACAAGGTACCCTGTCCCACCTCACTTTCCACCTCTATGTCGCCCCCCAGCCTTTGCAAAAATTCACGCGCTTCAAACACACCGATTCCCATTCCAGATTTTCCTTTTGTAGTTTCAAACGGTCGAAATAAACGAGTCCGAATGAAATCATCATCCATGCCATGCCCCGTATCTTCTATTTCAATGATTGCATGATTAATATCTTTATGTAGTTTTATAGATATATTACCACTTACAGGAGTGGCATCCTGGGCATTCTGTATGATATGGCTTATGACTGATGCCAATCTATCATGATTGGCATTTGCTATCACATGATCATCAATACAGTGTAACGCTATATTAGGAGTATTACCCGCACGCTTCCGATTATCAACCTCACGCCGAATCAGTCCACAAAGCTCTATGTCTTCCTTCTCCTCACTACCGCGGACATCATCTTTAAGGTTGCTCAACAATCTGTTCATTTTACTCACTGAGTTTTCTATTGTGCAAATAACATCGTCGACAAAAAGGGGGTTTTTTTTATGTTTCGCTGCATTGCTGACAATAAGAGAAAGTTGAGCAATCATATTTTTAAGATCATGCACCATATAGGTGGAGAGTCTATTAAAATTATCAAAACGTCGAGCTTCAGATAAAGCCTGAGCAGCTTCATGCTGAGAAAGATAACTCGCAGCCTGGCGGCAGGCTATCTTTAATAAATCTATATCTTCCCAGTTGAAATTATGCCGTCTGTTTCTGGCATGTGATAAAATAACAAAGCCCAGCATTTTCCCCTGAAGAATTAATGGCATCACTAGCCATGCGTTTTGCATCCCTCTTAACCATTCAGGCAAAGAAAAGAAACCTCGGCTGCGGTAAACACCCGGATTCCATTCAAACTCATCAAGATTTATAATCCAGTCATGCTGCTCCATAAATTTAATGAAGTCCGTATCAGATTTTTCGGAGTCATATACCGCAGGTATATTCCAGCGTGCAACAGGAATATATATATTATTATCTCTTTTCATCCATAGCATTCCACCTGGACTTTCAATGATTTGAGCAATGGCCTGAATAGTTCGTATGGGTAAAGGAATTGTTTCATCAAATGATGACAAAACATAAATAAACCTCAACCACTCATCACGATAATCATATTTATAATGAAAAAAATGTTTATTTATAAGAACTCTTAATTTTGCTCGCAACGACTCCGAAAACAGCAACAGCGCAAGAATTATCATGGCCCCAAACATAAACAATGTTTGGGCAACAACACCCCAGCCGCCTCCATAACTTCTTACATAATAGCCGCCGAGCCCAACAACCAACAAATAAATGCCTCCGCCAAGCAAAGTTGTAGTATGAAACACTACATGCCTTGAAATAAATATACCTGACGACCATTCAGGGTGACGAGAAATAGCAATACCAATAACTGGCACCATTAACGCGTTAATCAGTCCTCGAGACTGCCATAACATAATATCAACATGTTGGAATAACATGGCCTCAGAGTACAAATAGAAATCATACGCATAAATCCCTCCCAAACCTAAAGAGAAAAATTTAACCGCCCACATCATTCCCTGGCGGGTATTTCTAAGCATTTGTTCCAGCAACACCAATACAGTAACAGTTTGAGCTAAATAGCCAACCAGCAGCAGATCAATATTATTGGATATAACAGGAAGTATTCGCGTAAGATGTCGATCGAGTATTAGCGCCACCATTACTGCGGCAATGATATAGAGTAATATTTTTGAGCGCTGTATTATTGGTGGCTCAGTATCTGCTGTAACGGCTCGACCTAATACCAGCAACAGAAACTGTTGCCAAAACAAATTTCTAAGGACTTCCAGTATTTGATAAACCGAAAGAATCTCTACTAGACCAGACTGAAATACAGCAGAAATTGCCCACAAAATGGATACGAACGTAGCCAACAACAGATATTTTCTTGAAGGTTTATCCTGTCTTCTATCTGTCAGAAGGATTCCCAGAAGGACCAGAAAAAAAACTGCAGCAATACTATAGCTTAGTAACCCTATATACATAATTAAGATATTATAACGAAACAATTACATGTTATTTTAATCTAAGCTCTCCTCTTCTGGACTTGAAAAATGGGTGCTTCTTTAATTTTAAGAAGCACCCATTAGCATTATTTATATTTTCGTCAATATATTCTCTATTTCATTCTTGCCTTTAAATTTCTGTTTGCTTGCTAATGATTTTTGTAAATATATTTTTGCATTTTCCTTGTCACCAGACTTGTAATAAGCCATTCCTAAATGATATTGAAATAATGCGATCTTTGGTTGTTTGTCAACAACTTTTGACAAAATTTCTATTGATTTTGGATAATCAGCAGACTTGTAATAAATCCATCCAAGCGTATCCAGAAAGCCTGGTTGACTTGATTTTTCAAATTTAAGAGCAAGTTTTTTTGCTCTCTGTAGGCTTTCGGCATCACTACGAACATCAGATAAAATAGATGCTAAATTATTTGAAGCCAACGCATCACCAGGATTAATTTTCAAAACCTTTTCGTACATCCTTATTGCATTATCATATTTTCCTGTGCGTTCATATATTTGTGCCAATTTGGTGTAGATTCCAGGATCATTAGGAATCATTAGCAATGCAGACTTATAAACTTTTATTGCTGATGGTATATCTTTCCTGCTTAGGTAAATGCTTGCTAAACTACCATATGGAACCGACCACTTCGGACTCAGGTTAATAGCTTCAGTGATATATTTTTTAGCCTTGATAAAGTCATTTTTAGCAAAATAAACCTCTCCCAATAATTCCAGTGGAATAGGATTTTTGGGTTGTTTAGCTGAAATTTCATTTAACCGATCTATTGCCTCCGCATAATTTTTAGTACTCAGGTTTATTTTTATTATTGAGGCAAGTGCAGGCAACATTTTACCTGATAATTTAATTGCTTTTTCATAGTCAAGAATAGCCTTATCATATTTTTTGAACGCTCGATTAAAATCACCTGACTTTTCATATCCAATAGCATTATCAGGATAATATTTTTTAATTAAATCAATCGTACTGGAAACCATTTTCTTGTCAGTCAACAAAGAACCAATATTAAGTTTCATTTTTAGAACATCCAGACTGGCTGGCGAGACTTTAAGAGCCTTATCTATCTCAATATTGGCATCTTTATAATTCTTTTGTGCAATAAGATAGCTGGCATAATTCAAGTGCGCTTTTGGATTTGATTTTGCTGCTTCAATTCCCCGTATTAATGCTTCTTTTGCCAATTCCGGTTCATTATTTGCCACATGCGCAACCGCAAGCAACTGACTCGCTTCAACCATTTCCGGGCGATTTTTAATAATAGAACGAAAATCAGCAATAGCAGATACAGGATCATTATTGACAAGCGCAAGCTTCCCTTTGACTAATAAGGCATGAATATCGCCAGGGTTTTCATCCAGAACTTCATCAACATAAGCACTCGCCTGTTTAAATTTTTTCTGCTGCAGAAACACCTGAGCAAGTAAATCTTTAGCTTTTAATCCTTCTGGATCTGTCCCTTTTAAGTCAATAATTTCTTTATAAGTTGCCTCGACTTTTTCTGGTTTTACTTTTTCATATAATTTTGCTAACGCAAAACGTAGAGCAAAGGCATCAGGATGATTATCAATAGCGGCCAACAGTTCCGTTTCGGCTTCTTTTATACTTTTATATTTTGCAAGAAACTCTACTAGAATTAATTCACGAGATTCATCTTTAGTATCAAGTTCAACCGCATCACGCAAAACCGTCTCAGCCTTGTTATACTCCTTGGTATTATTCACATAGAATTTTGCCAATCGTTGCCTATAACCTAACTCATCAGGTTGCAATGCGATAATTTCTTTTAACATCTTCTCGGCAGCAGCATAATTTTTCTGCATTGCATAAATGCCGCCTAACTGCAAGCGCAGGGGAATAACATCCGGATTATTCTTGATCCCGTCAACCAGGGCTTTAACCGCAGATTCAATTTCTTTTTTTCTTAAATATAAATTTGATAAAAGAAAGATGGCGTCTGTCTTGTTTTTATTTTCGGAAACAATGTTTTTTGCCATCGCTATCGCCTTGTCAGTCTCCCCTTTTCGAGTGACAATCAACAACTTAAGCATTTTAATATATGCGTTTTTGGGATCCTGCGCTACAATTTTATCAAGCTGCTCCTGCGCCTTATCCAAATCTCCTGACAGAAGATATATCCGCGCAAGTTTATTGTGCGCATCCAAATTTGAATCATCCAGCTCCGCAGCCGCACGATAGTGAATATAGGCGGCACGTAAATTTTTATTTTTTTCCTCTACTTCACCAAACAAATAATGCGCATCAGCAAATTTTGGATCAATTTGAAGCACATTCTTTAATTCGACCTTTGCCTTTTCATAATTGCCTTGTTCATAATAAGTCTTGCCCTTCTCATAATATTTTGTCTTGCGTGCATTTTCCCCATCACAACCAGCAAGCAATATCGCCAACAATATTATGCACACAAAGTTTAAAAATTTATTTTTCATAACCCACCATATTTTGACATGTAATGTAGATCACAATTAACTGAATTCGATTTTAAGGAACAAAATAAGTACAGCTGCAAAAGATGCAAAACCAAGAAGATTCCCGGCATCTGAACGCCTGTTATTGATTGCAATTTCACAGCCATAAAATAAAATGACTGATTTTATAACAATATAGCCCAGCTCCACATTAGAACCATTATTCTGCTGCACAAGGCCCGCTACAACGACCAACACGACCATCAAATAATCGAATGGTGTAACTGAAAACTCGACCTGCCTTGCGTAACGCACAACAATCGCTACATCAAGAGCCAGGATCGCAAAAAACAATATATCAAGATGATAAAGCCATCCCTGCTTTGGAATAAGCTGCTGGTCAAACATATACACCATAATAACGGCTACAGCATATATCCCGATCCGTAACAAATAAGCACTAAAATCAAACTTTCTTGTTAACCAGGAAACAACCAGAATCAAACTTATCAATGCCAATTCAAAAGCAAAATCGACTGAAATATGAGTAACAAAAATACTTCCTGCTATAAAATATCCAGGTATAACAAACTTAAGCAATAACAAAGGACCATCTGTAAATATTTTCTTTTCTCTTAATGAATTAAGAAAACGGGTAACTTTTGATTCCTCGCCATCAGGCGAAAAATTCCAGTGAATTTTTTCCAAAACATACAAAGATAAAAACAAAACTCCGCATACACTCAAATACAGACCCGTTACCAGAGCATCTGATGCATACCTGAATTTAACTGCGCAAACAACCAGCAAAACCTGAACAGAATAAATAATAATAACAGACTGATAATGATCAAAACCCAGTTCAAGCAACCGATGGTGAATGTGATTTTTTGATGCTTTGAACCAGTTCATACCATGGTAGATCCGTTGCGCAAAAACAGCCAGAATATCAACAACCGGGAGTCCGATAATAAGTACAGGCAGGGCCATGCTGACTGAAGTATGTATCTTCTGTGTCAACAGGATAGTTAAAAAGGCCAGCGAATAACCCAAAAACTGACTACCGGCATCTCCCATAAATATCTGCGCAGGATAATTATTAAAGCGCATAAAGCCCAGTATTCCGCCAATAACAGAAAACGTTATAATTAAAAATTCGCCATTTCCAGTGTCATTAACTATGAAAGCCAGGTATGCAAGACAAATCAGGCTTAACAGGCTTTCACCACCAGCCAGACCATCCAGTCCATCGGAATGATTAATTGCATTAATGACGCCAACCATGGCAATAAATGTAAATCCTTTTCCCATATATTCAGGCAATGGAAAATCAAAGAACGGAATATTTTTGACCCAAACATCACCAACAAAAACAACCACCCCCACCGCAATAAACTGTCCAATAAATTTAACATAATGTCCAAGTTCAAAGCTGTCATCAAGCGCGCCAAATACAAAGAGAACCAGAGCTCCAACAAGATAGCTCCACAACAGAGGACTTAATGGCAACCAGACAATCACGGCTAATAGAGAACCTAGTACAATACCAATTCCACCTACGCGTGGAATCGGTTTAGAATGTACTTTCCTCTCATCAGGAAGGTCGACCATCCCTATGTACGGCGCTAACCTGATCATCAATGGAATCAGTACCATACTGGTTACCATTGCCGTCAGTAAAACAAAAAGAAGGTTCAACTAGTTACCCTCAAAATAGATTAAACATACCAAGACTCATTATTCATTCTGCCGAATCAATCAGGTAGATAACCATGCATTTTTTTCATTGCAATATCTGCAAAACGAACCAATCTTTTATCTGCTTTCTCAATACTTTCTCCCGGAGGGACCATTGTAACCAGACGCACCAGTGCACCATCGGTCCGGTTTTTAGTCAGTGCATCCCAGAGGATGTACCATTTAACTATATATTCATTTGTTAGAATGCGGCCCCGCTCCTGGAACCAGTAATAAACCAGTTGTCTAAGCTCACCCTTTTGAATGACCGTTCTGTTAACGATCAAAGGCACACCATTAACGACAACCCCAGTCACGGGAACCTGCTTAATAGTCTGTATTTCCCAGCCACCACCGGGAATGCAAGTCCTGGGTGAATGCGCGGACTGACCTTTTTTCTGAGATGCATAATAAGCAACATAAAAATTAACCGTCTCACCATTCTTATTTTGATAATCAACCAGTAGATAATCATCTACCTTGAGTGCATCGAGAATATTAGCTTTCAGACCTTCCCGAGAACCTTTCCAACCATCAAAAGCTAGTGGAAAGGAATAAAAATCCTGGTGTGGTGGAATAATATCCTTTCTTTCTGGTGCAACCGACATATACAGGCTGGCACAAATTATAACGAATGCAAAACCAATAAATGGAGGCGGAATTCGTCGGGAAACTACTTTTGTATCAGCAGGCGTATCAGCAGGGAAATCTATACCAAAAACAAGCTTGAAGGGACGACGATCTTTTCCTAATTTGGTTAACAGCCACATTTCTGCCAGCAATACCAACATACAGGCCATAAAGATAACCCATCCTTCAAAATCATGAAGGAATCCCTCCGCCATCTTGATACCCCAGTACTCGACCATCACGCCTATCATGCCAATCCTGAAGCTATTCATAATAATAGTAATCGGGATACTGGAGAGAAATATAATTACCCGCTTCCAAAGTTTATCCTGATAGAAATAGGCCATCATAAAAGAAAGGGCCATCAATGGAAACAGATAGCGCAAGCCACTACATGCATCCACCACCTGCAACTTGTAGACCCCAAGATCGATGACATTACCTTCAAGATAAACGCTAATATCAAACAGGCGTATCACCCAGACTCCCAGTTGCGACGAGACAAGCTGTAAAACTTGAGAGATCTGCTGCAAGAAGAATGAGGGCAATGGAATCATGAAAGCCAGAAAAAATAGCGGGATAAATATTATTTTAAATGCTTTCCAGCCCAGCAAAGACAGAACAGCACCCAGCACCACAAAAAGGAACGAATAATGAATAACCAGGAACAATGTCGTCAGTTCACCGACGACAAGCAAAAATAACCCAATAACGGCAACCAGGACCCCCCACCATGAACCTGTAAATTCAATTTTTTCGAGCTGGTCCTTTCGTTGCCAAATAAGGAACAGGGTGATGAAGGGAACAATATAGCCATAACTGTACTCGAGCCGTACATCCCATAGCCTAACCAGCTCTGTCAGACCATGCATATAAACGTATCCGGTCAATGCCGACAGGACAAGGAACATGCCCCACATAGCGGGGGATTGACGCCAGACTATTTTAGTATCTTGACTCTCACTCATAACTCAACACCTGATTTTTACCGTCAAACATGAGAAAATAATGCTCGACTGTATATTTTTATTAATATTTAAATTTTCAAAGAGGCTAATCCATATTAGCTAACCTGGATAAACCAGAAGATGAGTACCTTCACGAAATAATTTTCTACAAAATTCGCAGAAAATTATTTCTAAGGTACTAATGACAAGAAACATCCCCTTTATCCAGAAACCCCTCTCTCAATAAATACAAATAGATTTCCTGCGCTGCCTCCATTGCAGAATAATCTGAAGTATCTATTTTTATTTCTGCTTTATCCGGCGCCTCATAAGGATCGCTAATTCCGGTAAACTCAGGAATCAAACCCTGTCTCGCTTTTGCATACAACCCTTTTCTATCCCGTGACTCACATGTTTCTAATGGAGTTGAAACATAAATTTCAATAAAAGCGCCATGTTGTTCGATTACTTCACGTACCGCACGTCGAGTACTCGTATATGGCGCTATAGGCGCACAAATCGCAATTCCACGATTTTTAGTAATTTCACTGGCAACAAAACCAATTCGTTTCACATTCAAGTCCCGGTGTTTCTTTGAAAAACCAAGTTCACTGGATAAGTTAAGGCGAACAATATCGCCATCAAGAAGGGTAACCGGGCGTCCACCGGACTCCAGAAGTTTTGCATACACAATTTTGGCAAGTGTTGATTTTCCAGCGCCCGATAACCCCGTAAAAAACAAGGTGAACCCCTGCTGACCACGTGGCGGGTATACCTTGCACAAATGACGAAGCACTTCAGGAAAGGAAAACCAGTCAGGAATTTCCTGGTTATTTATCAGATCCTGCTTAAGTTGAGTATCAGAATATTCTATATATTCAAGACCCTTGTTCTCAATATAGGATTGGGGGAAATTCTTTTTCTTTTCCGGTACATAGTTCATGGTTTCAACAGAAACAAGTTTTATTTGTATCTCGTCGATATAATCAAGTACAAAATTTCTTGCTTCATCCCTTGCATAAAATTGACTATCTCGTTTTGATGCATGCGGCGGATAAGCATGTTTAGGCCCGATGATCATATGTGAACAACCAAAATTCTGGTGTATTAAAACATGCCAAAGCGCTTCCCGGGGTCCTGCCATTCTCATTGCCAGCGGCAATAAGGAAAGCATTGAAAGATGATGCGGGAAATATTTCTGTATTGCCTGATAACAGTGGACTCGAGCATAGTATTGAATATCCCCAGGTCGGGTCATGCCTACTGCTGGATGTAACAACACATGCCCTTGTATATCCTTTGCCGCCTGTAAAACCACATCCCGCTGCACTCGATGCATGGGCTTGCTGGTTTGAAAAGCCACCACGCGCCGCCAGCCCATTTGTTTAAACAAAGATCTTAATTCACGAGGGCTGTCCCATAAATTTTCAAAATCATGATGGACTGACAACTGGACACCCTCAACTCGCCCACCTATGTATACCTTATTAACCTTTTCATACAGATACTGGACAGCAGGATGATCTTTAGATGTTGTGGTATAAACAGATTCAGCTTCCAACTCTTTGTCTGGCTCCCAGATATCCTCTACCGTCATAACAGCGGGCATAAATCCTTCACCATCACGTAAGGCGATTTTCTGACCTATTTTCAGGCTATCTGCAAATTCATCAGTTACATCCAGCACTATGGGCACAGGCCAAAGAGTGCCATCCGCAAGGTGCAACCTTTCAACAACTGATTCATAATCCTGTTTGCACATGAATCCAGTTAAGGGACTGAAGGCGCCATTAATCAATAGCTCCAGATCACACAGATGTCGTTGTGACAGTGTTATAGAAGGAAAATCACCCGACTCATGTTTGATTAGCTCTGCGCTCTCGGAATCGAGCATAAGATCGATTAATTCTCCACCCAGCGCAGATACGAATTCTGTCATTTTTGATATACTTCCTTACTCAGAGATTTAAAAGGGGAGGCTAATGGCTCGCCAATAAAAATACCCTCACCTGGCCAGGCAACACTTTTCCAGTATGCCTCCATCAGTGTTTCACCGTTCGTATATCTTTTTATGACAATTGCAGGATTAGGAAATTTTTGCCTGAAATTACAGGGTTCAACTACTGTTCCATAACTCCCGGTTGCCCCCAATTGAAGCCACTTGAGACTACTCATTTGTTTACTATCGGTAAGCATACCACCTGTCGAGGTCAAATGATCGGCTATAGCCCCCGGAAGAAAATGGTTTGTGCCTATTTTGGGCACATATTTCAGGCCGGTAAAATAGAAAAGAACATCCCGTCTGTTTTCAATATAATCAGCATGCACAATCTTCAAATGAGGAAGCCGCGGAAATGTTCTGACTATATACTGATAATTAACACTTCTTACATTTCGTTCTTTATCTGAAGTGCTGACCAGGTATCCAGTACCAGGAGGAAAAGTAGAGTCTGATAACTTCCCCCGGTCAATCAGCTTTTTGGCTTGGTTAAAAGTCAAGGCCGCAAGCGAAACTGTTGGTCGCATTTTATAATGCGTGTATGGAAACTTTGTTTCCGAATTATAATAAACAGACATTTTTGTTTCTCCACACCCCGTTGAGCAATATGCTTTATCAAAACCAAAGGCAAATGCTGAGGTAATTGACATGCATCCCACTCGATAAGGCTTCACCCATGTCAGGACGAAGCCCTGTACTCTCTCCGGCGTAGAATCATCTACTGCCCTTTTTATTTTTTTAAATATCGCTGGACTTATAACTGTTTTGGTTTTATCCAGTTCGATTTCTATTATATTTTTTTCGGGTATTCCCCTGACACGTTTGTAGTATTCAGCAATCCTGATACTCAGAGGATCGGATTTATTTACAATAACTGCCAGCGTTTTAGCTGTAATATCCGCACTAACCCCTGCACTCTCTAGAAGTGGCACAAAAAACAGAGCAATCTGAAACAATAATCTCCAGTTCATAAACTGTAATTTAAATTGAATCCCTTCTTTAAATGATATAATTATTATTAGTATTAGACTAAAAAATTTTAGCCTACCAGAATTATTTTAAACACTAATATTCTGTTCTTTCTGATTATTTCCCAATACCGGGAAAATTCCTCCCTTCTGTTTTTCAATTATAACTTCCGAGGCCAATTTCAGTGAAACGACCTTTATTTGCTCGGCATAGGCATAAACCAATGCAGTGTCACAAAGAGTATTGATCAATCGAGGAATACCGCCGCTATACTTCCAGATAATTTTACATGCATCCATTTCAAATATATTTTCACTACCACCAGCCACCTTTATGCGGTGTTGTATATAGCCAACAGCTTCATCCAGCAGTAAAGCTGAAAGATGATAATCCGCCGAAACTCGTTGCGCAAACTGTCGCAAATCCTGTCGCTGCAAGGTTCCTCTGAGTTCTGGCTGACCGACCAGTATTAACTGCAAAACCTGATCTTTATCCGCATTGATATTTGAGAGCATTCTCAATTCTTCCAATACTGAGGGGGATAAATTTTGCGCTTCATCAATTATCAAAACAGTGCGTTTTGAATTGGCATATTCATTAATCACATAATTGACAAAAGTATCGTACAAGGCAACTTTGTCTTTTCCTTTGTAATCAAGACTAAATGCCATTGATACCCATTCCAACAAATCGCCGAAAGATTCATGTGTATTACTTATCAAACCTGTTGAAATATCCTCATCAATCTCACTCAGTAATTTTCTGATTAGCGTGGTTTTACCTGAACCTACTTCGCCTGTTATTACTGTGATTCCAGCCTGATTCATAAGCCCGTATTGCAACATGGTCAGGGCCATGGAATGTTTTTTACTTGGGTACAGAAACCCCGGATCAGGCAGCAAAGAAAATGGCTTTTCCTTGAATCCAAAAAATGATTCATACATGTTTAATTACCACAATATGATCATCAATAGGGAACCTGTGATAAAGTTTCAGTTTTATTCAAAACCGTACCAATGATATTGCAGTCCTTTAATATCGTTTTAACCTGCATCAGATCTTCTTTACTTGTTCTACCATCTTCGGCAACCAGTAAGATTGAATCTACGTAGGGAGAAAAAGCCAGCGCATCATCAGTTGCTAATAGTGGCGGCAAATCGAAGAGAATAATGCGTGAGGGATAACGTGTTTTTAGCTCCTCAACAAGGGCAACCATTTTGGGCGATGACAGCATTTCCGATGAATTAAATATTGCCTCCCGTCCGGGTAAAACCACCAAACGTTCAATGCCGGGGTTAATCAGAACATCCTGCAGGGGAGTATCATGCAACAAAAAATCACTTAACCCCTTGTCAGGCCTATAGCCAAAATATTTATGAATACTTGGTCGCCGCATATCCAAATCAACCAATAATACAGTTTGGTTGACTTCCATCGCCAGGGCAATCGCAAGGTTCACCGCAACCAGGGATTTTCCTTCACCCGGTTGAGCGCTTGTTACCGCAAGCGCATTCCAGTTGTTACTGCGCATCCGCTGTAGCACCTGGGTTCGCAATAGCCTGAAAGCATCCCGATCTACACTATTAGATGAGTCCGCGATGACACGATTCTTCCTCAGAACTTCGGGGTTTACTTTTATAGTCTTTGTATGAGTATACTTGATATTTTCAGTCGAAACGGGATTGGCCTTTTCTTCTGATGAAGAGTGTTCATTCTCAGATGAGCCAGCGTCATTTCGCTCTTTTCTTGCGCGCTCGATTGCTTTTTTTATTCGTTCCATAATTCGTTACCCGTTAAATTTATCGATCCCGTCTTAAACACCCATTTTCCTTAATATGACATACCATAAAACATCCAAGGGCTTATAAAAATAATTAATTAAAACCAAGGCGACAAGCAACCCACCTATACCAGCCAGGATAAGTTTTATTTTGGGCGCATGCGACTCTGCTTCGGCTATTTCATTTGCAGATGGAATATAGGGGATGGTTGCCAAAGGTGCCGATCCGAACAAAGTCTCCATTGATTTAACGCCCCGGATACTATCATCCATCGACTCCAGTATGACAACCACAGCGAGACCGACACCAAAGGATAAAATCAGGCCCAATATAATGATCATTACCCGATTCGGGCTGTACGGGACCTCAGGCAAAAGTGGGGGTTCAATCAAAGTGAAGCGTTCGCCTTTTCGCTCTTTCTCCAGTTCCTCGGATAAATTTGCTTCCATAAGTTTATCATTCACTTCCTGATATTTCTTGATGGTATTTTCATAATCCCGCGTAAGCGCTCGATAATCCTGTTCTATCTTAGGGGCACTACTAATACGATTTTCATATTCCTTGATACGTTCTTCTGTTGCCGCTCTGCGTTTGGCAAATGATTTTAGATCAGCCTTGGCCGATTCAAGTTGAGCCTGAAGCTGAATATAGGCCGGATTATCGGGCTTAGTGATAGGCGCATCTTCAAGAACATCATCAGGAGTATGTTTTATTTTTGCCTCAAGATTCACCAGTTCCCGTTTTATTTTAATAACATCTGGATGCTTATCTGAATATTTCTCACGCGCTATCGAATAATCAGTCTTGAGTTTTTTCATCTGCATTAACAGTTCAGACTTACTTTCGCTTACACCCAATTCTTTTTCTAATGCTTTGATCTCTTTCTTTGTTTTCAATACATCAGGGTGGTGAGGGGAATAACTGGCTAACATGGTGACCAATTCAGCCTGCAAAGTCTTTAAACGTGATTCCTTGCCAAGAATACGTTCACCAGATGAAGAATATAGCGTTGCATTAGGCTTTAACTGGGCAAGTTGTGATTCAAGATATATTTTTCTTTCTTTCGTAGCCTGAATCTGACGATCTATATCAAGCAATTCACTTTCCACTTTTTCCATCAGCTGGATATTGAATTGCACCAACTCCGGTAATTTTTCCATATTGCCTTGTTTGAACTTCGCCAGTTTTGCTTCCTGCTTTGTTATCCTCTTGCCCAGGCGCTTACTCTCTTCCTGCAGAAAGATAGAGGCTTCTTTTGCATTCTTGTTCCGGGTCTTCAGATTCTCATTCAGATATAACGAGACCAGTTCATTAGCAACCTTTTGAGCTATTTCAGGTGAGGTATGATCAAAATACAGACTAAACGCAATCGTTGCCGTACCCGGACGCCCGGTTTGGGGATCAATCACATCGGCACTAATAGGTTCCATGCCAATATCGTCACGCATGGCATCAATCACTTCCTCCCTCGTTTCTTTCTGCAGTTCATCATGATAAAGATTGAATTTCTCGATGATTTCCATCAGGTTACTGGTTGTCATTATCTTCTGCTGCATGACATCGAGTCGTTGGTTGGCATAGGTACTGATGGTTGATCTGACCAGATCCTGCGGAATTTCCTGTTGTTCGATCAGAACGGTGGCAGTAGAACGATAAACAGCGGGTAAGGCAAAGGCGATAACCAGGCTCAGTAATGATAAAATAATCACTGGAATCAAAAACTGTTTTTTTCGGCGTTTAAATATCTGCAGATATTCACCTAGCGTTTTTACTTCTTCGGTGTCCAGATGTTCCATGTTTTCCATCATTTCTTCTGTTCTCTTAAAATATTGCTATCTGTTTGTATTGTTAAAAGATTAGATCTTATAAGCTAACGAGACATTGAAATTCTGTCCCAGGTATATCGAATATTTAGTGAAATATTATTTGCAACAGCAACTGCATTTGAGCTCTTGTAAACTTGCCGGACATATCGGTATCTCGTATACAAATTCCAGTTTTTATCCAGCTTCCAGGCCAGGTTAACTTCGCCACGTAAAAACTGCCTGTCATAAAAATTAAACCCTGGATTAACGGCAATCCGTTGATTAACCAGCCCCTTAAACCTTAGGCTAAGCTTTTCACTAATACGATGATCGATATTCATATTCAGGCTGTCAACCTGCATTTCTGAACCCAGACCACTGGCAGTGATCGTTCTACTGAACTTTAATCCCAGTTTAGTCAGTTCAAGATCCTTATCAGCCGAAATCGTAAAAACCGGTGAACTAGTATTTGAAATGGTTTGTGTTTCAATCGTTGCAGCACAGATATTAGAATATGGGAATGGGTAAACGGCATTACACTCCTGATACTGCGTCTGCGATTTGCTATCCCGACGACCATACCCCAGGCCCATTCTGAAAGTCGAACTGAACTGATGGTTCAAACCTAGCTGATAGGTCATTGTATCTGAGACCGAACCCAAATATTTTTGTATACTCACCATTTCAATCGCCGGAACCAGTGCTTTTTTCTTTGTACTATAACGCGATTGATCGGCCACGAGATACACCTGATCGCGCATCGTCCATTGGAAAGTATACGTTAGACCCCCACTATCATAAGAATAATCAGTATATGGATTGGTTAGACTTTTCTCATACTTGACATCCTGATACTGCAGATCTATACGCAGATTAGACTGTTGATCCAGCATCCATGACCATGCCGGTGCAATTTGTTTTGTTTGCCTATCCAGTTGCGCCAGCACTACCCCGATATCTTCACTATAATTCTCCCGGGTCAACGTCGTATCATCGGAATAACTACTATCCAGTGAAAACTCACTACGCTCTGTTTTATACGCGGACTTCAGTTTATAGTAACTATCGGCCCGATTTTCCAGATTAGGGTCGCCACTATATTGTCTGTATTTCCAGTCGCCTGACAGGCCGATATTTGCTCTTTCGGTAGCCCAGCCAAAACCTATCGTTGGGTTAATTATTCTTGTTGTCACACTCGGGGTTTGCGAGCTGCTTAAATAGACATTATCAGTATATGATTGCTCTACCTTTGCCGCGGGGCTTACTGTCCATTGTGCTGCGAACAACAACCCCGGGAAACTCACCAGCAAAACATAAAATCCCATCCTGCCCAGCAGATAAGAAGCGATACGGAAGTAATATTCCATCTTCATAAAAATTAAGCTGAATTGGTGAGTGAATATAAAGTTCTTAAGCCTACATTGAACTTAGGGCACAATAACAACATCACCGTTTTTCAGGACAATGTTTTGTTGCAGATTTTCACCATCCTCGATATCACTATAATCAAACTTAAAGACTTTTTCTTTCACCCCACTACGACGCAAAACCTTGATTGAACCGGTCGCCGCATACGGTGTCAGGCCTCCGGCCATCGCCAAAGCCTGGGTAACATCTATATAATGTTTGGCTACATATTCGCCGGGCCGGGCGACCTTCCCCAGCACGTAGATCGTATTACCATATATCTGTTTGAGACTAACCGTGACAACAGCATCAGTAATGTAACGTTTGATTTTGTTTTTAATCTCGGCCTGCAAAGCGTTGGTAGTTTTGCCTCCGGCCTTTAACTCACCAACCAGGGGAAAGTCAATACCACCATCCGGACGTACCAGAACTTCACGTTCCAACCCATCTTCTTTCCAGACAGAGATATCAAGCACATCACCCGCAGCAATAAGATAGGCAATCGCAATATCATCATGATTCAATGGTGTTACATCATGATAATCCAGTGTTGACGTAACAGGTGCCTCTTCGGCTACCGCCGGGGTAAATGCACATATGGCGAACGCCATAATGATTAGACTTTTCAAACTCACTCTCATAATTTTCCCTTCTACCTGGAAATGCAATTATTATATTATTTTTTAAAAAACAGCTTCCCCTTGCAGCCTGTCTGTCCAACAGTCTAGCAGTGGAATTAAAGTTTAGTGGAAATGCGGTATATCTATCTTGCTCGAATTATTCAAACTCGTCACCGCCGTAGATATTCTTTTCTCCAGCCTCTAGTTCTATTTCTAAACATATTTTTCTGTAATAATCTGCCATATTTCCGAACACAATATAACAGTACTCATGAAGCGACAATATAACTATATTCATAGTCACCATCTCAAACTACTTCAAATATTACTAATCTAGTACATTACAAAGAATATATATACAACTTAATTACAATGATTTATTTAAACCGGTAGAATTATTATTCTAATTTCTACTCTTGCCCCCTGTTTTAGCTTCTTATTATGAAACAGGTAAGCATCTGAATAAGAGACGCGCCGTCAGGACTTTGATGACAAATATGCGGCGAGATCCACAATTTCTTCATCGGTGAGCGAACCCGCAACAGCTTCCATTTTCTTGCTCCTACGCACCGCTTCAGTTGCACTATTTGGTACATTCGCATTCATCTTGAACATTCTCAGGGTTTTCTCAATATAAGCCTGTTTCTGCCCTGCCAGACGAGCAAATTTTTGATTACCATCCGCCGAAACACCATGACAGGCCGTACAATGCCGCGCATAAAGAATACCACCTTTCCTGTCCCTGCGGGGATCCGCACTCTGAACACGCACCTTGTTAGCTGAAAAATAAATGGCCAAATTCAGCTTGTCCTCATGACTAAAGCCCTTTGCCAATGCCTGCATCACAAAGTTTTTTCTCTTGCCACTGGCAAAATGATCAATTTGTGTCCATAGATACAGGGGGTTTTGTCCGGCAAGATTAGGTACTCCGTCTTTGACGCTATTGCCATCAATACCATGACAATAACTGCATAATGTTGCACGTTCACGGCCTGCTTCGTAAACCCGATCAAATTCCTCAGGATTACTGCTAATGGCACTATAACGTGAACTCAACCAATCAGAATCATCAGCTGCCTCAGCTGTCATGCTACAAACAAACAACAAAAAGAAGAAAACATATCGGACTACCATGCCAATATTGTTCAGCTTAAACATAATTCCCGTACCTGTACAACTTTAGCAACCTGATATGATTTTTTTATGACTCCTCAGAAAAATCTGTGAATTCATACTAATAAACCTTCTGATTTTTACGACAAAATTTATTTGCTGCAAAAATTACGGAGGATCACAAAGGAAAGTAAGGTAAATTCATGACGATTACAATGTGCTTCGCACAAAATTGTGTCATGAAGTTCTATCCTTTGTGTCCTCCGTTTTTATAATTATTTTAACAATACCTTAATTTACAGACCCCGTATTCGGGTGACACCACCAAAACTGCCGATCCAGAATTCACCTTGATCGTCGATATCCATGGAAAATACATTTTTGGAAAACAGACCATCAGCAACGGAATAGTTCTTGAACTGTTTGCCATCAAACAATGAAAAACCATTACTCGTACCAACCCATATACGACCTGATTTGTCCTGGTCCAGCATGAAAATATGATCAGCCGGCAGACCATCTTTTACGGTATAGGTTTTCCATGTCTTGCCATTAAATTCTGACAAGCCGCCACCCCATGTTCCGCACCATACGTTGCCGTCATGATCTACCAGCAAAGCAACAATATAATTAGGATTATAGGCAATATTAATATTTTGCAAACCCTGCTCTACTTTTTGACGAGCATGATGACTGGAGACTTTAGATGGATCATTTTTAAACTTGATATCTGCCTTTACTTTGTTAAAGTCTGCGCCCAGGCCATCTGCGTGTGCCCAATGTGACCATTTACCGTCCTTAAATCGGGCAAGCCCGCCTTCAGTGGCCATCCAGACTTCTCCATTTTTACCTTCGGCAAGACCATAAACCCAGTCATTCGGCAAACCACCTTTAGTATTTTCGACAGTATACAAATCCCATTGTTTTCTATTTTCCAGTTCACCCTTGCGCACCCGATTCGCGCCTGACCAGGTTGCAATCCAGACATTACCATTTGACATTTTCAGCACATCATAAACAAAAGCATCGCCCAGACCGTCAGGAATATTAAATGTTTTCCAGGTCTTCTTTTTTTCATCGAATAGCGACATCCCGCCACCATAGGTGCCTACAACAATTTTTCCATCCATCTTGCTTATATGAAAAACACCATTAGACAGCAGACCATTTTTAATGTCATACATTTTATGCTGATCTGTTCGCTTGTTATAACGAATAACCCCACCCGAAGTCCCGATCCAGATATCGTCGCCATCAGCAAATATGGATTTCACATTTCGGTTGCCCACCCGAAAATGAGTAAATTTGAACGGGTGATGAGTCGCTGCTGCCTGGGCCTTCTTTGCCTGTGCAGGCATAGATGACGTTGATCCATCCGCTTTACTGGATGTTGAATCTAGCGTCTTCTCGTGCTTGGTTCCCATATTAAACGCAGCAACGGCTACCACAATCACTACTGCTCCAAAAACAAGATAGGTTTTAAAACTGGAATTCATCGAAATTAATCCTCATATCAATACAAACAAACCGTTATTAACGTTGGCCCAGTCGGCTAACACCACCCTTTGTCGCCACCCAAATATCACCATTTTTTGTCGCTACCATCGAATAAACATGCTCATCCAGCAAACCATCCTTAACTGAAACAGAAAGCCAGTTATGGCCATCATAGCGGCTGACACCATGATTGGTTCCAAACCACATGTAACCTTTATCGTCCTGAATTACGGCATAGACAACATTACCGCTTAAACCATCCCGGTGAGTAATGTTTTTCCATTTTTTACCATCATATATGCCAACACCACCACCCCAGGTACCGGCCCAGATGCGATCATTTTTATCCACGCAGATTGAGAACACATAATTCGGGTTATAAGTACTTTTTCCATCCCGCATAATACTCAGGTTATGGCGCATTCGTGTTCCCAGCCCCGAGTTATTACTCGGCAACAAACCGTCTACATTAGCCGCACCCAGACCATCCTTATGCGTCCATGACTGCCACTTTGACCCATCATACATGGAAACGCCACCTTCCGTTCCGAACCAGACTCGGTCCTCCTGGTCAACACCTAAACCATAAACCCATTCATTTACAAGTTCCTTCACATAAGTCGTAAATTTACCCGTCTTTAAATTAAAACTATTAGCACCCGCCCAGGTACCTATCCACAGGGTGCCATCCTTCTGTGAGGCGAAGGTATAAATCCAGTAATCGGCCAGGCCATGCAGAGGAAAATAAGTTTTCCATTTGCCATCCTTGTAGCGCGATGCACCGCCGCCATTAGTACCAAACCACTTATAACCATCATCATCGATACCAATAGCAAACACATATTCATTCGCCAGCCCGTCCTTGCGCGTAAATGTATTTTTTACCTTATGTGTTTTCAAGTCCACCTCCAGCACCCCAACCGAGGTCCCCACCCACAGGCTATTCCTGGCCTTATCAAGAGCAAGTGAACGAACAAAAACGTTTTTGCCCACATTGAACGTATCCAGAACATGCCAGACTTCCTTTTTCGAGGTATCCATTTTTGCCGTCTCATCGACAAGATCCTCATCTTTGCTGCCGGTTTGTGTCGCCGGATTTTTTTCACTACAGGCCACGTTGGTCAGCAACACCAAAATCAGAAAAATAAATTTGAACGCTTTAATTTTAAATATAGTCATCAGAATGTTCTCATGTACGCAATAATATCCAGAATCATACGATCTGACAGAATACCGGTATACCCCGGCATGGCATTTTTACCGGAACGAATCTCCTCCAGCAAACTCAAATCAGACTGCATCAGGATTGAACCGTTGTAAAAATCGGGTGCACCTGCCATTTCTCTACCCTGTTCATGGCAGCTGTTACAATGTTGCATATACAATTTCTGCCCGTTAGCAGGATCTGACGCCTGCACCTCAGCACTCGCAAGAAATAGTCCAAAAGCAAACAGGGAAAGAAAACTTTTCTTTCTTAATCTAAATATTGCAAAGTCATACATAGCATCCCCCAATCATTCAAATTCATCCAGTTTTCTATACAGCGTAGATGTACCTATCCCCAATTTTCTGGCCGCAGCACTACGATCCCCATCCTTTTCATTAATAGTGCGCATAATAAGGTTGTGTTCAAATATTTTTACCTGTTCTTTTAAGCTCAGTCCTGCTTTTATTGCATTCGCAGCTTCATAGCCTGCCAGAACCTTAGTCACATGCGAGGGTAATTCATCAACCGTGATAGAATCACCATCAGCCAGAATCAGGGCCCGGGCAATAATATTTTCGACTTCACGGACATTGCCTGGCCAGTTGTATCCAAGCAGAGCATTCTCAACATCGGGTTCAAGGCTTAATTGCTTGCCCTTGGCAAATTTATACGCATCACGGCGCATAAAAAAACGGGCTAATTTCAATATATCTGCCTGTCGTTCACGTAATGGCGGAATATGAATATGAAATACATTTAATCTAAAATATAAATCTTCCCTAAACTCACCACGCGATACCATATCGCCCAAATCGCGATTGGTGGCAGTAACAATCCGCACATCAATTTTGCGCACTTTTTCACTGCCAACAGCACGGACTTCCTTACTCTCCAGCACATGTAAAAGTTTAACCTGAAGATTTAATGGCAACTCGCCAATTTCATCTAGAAAAATCGTACCCTTGTTGGCCTCAAGAAACAAACCTTTCTTGGCCCGATCAGCACCTGTAAAAGCACCTTTCACATGACCAAAAAATTCACTTTCCATTAGATTTTCGGCAATCGAGCCGCAATTAACAGGAATGAACGGCGCATTGAAGCGCTCGCTCAATTTGTGAATGCGTCGGGCAATGACGCCCTTACCCGTTCCGCTTTCACCGGTTATTAACACGGTACTGTCGGTGCTGGCAACTTTATCAACCATACGATGAAGTTCATGGATGGGCTCCGAGTCAAGCACACATTCATCCTCGGAACCGCCCAGCACCAGACTGCGCAACAACTCGTTTTCAGTTCGCAAGCCCCGCAGATCACAAATTTGTTTAATCTGATGCAATACTTCTTCGGTATGCACCGGCTTAATCATGTAATCAAAGGCGCCAAGACGCATAGCATCAATGGCTGTATCAATGGAGGCGTGGGCCGTCATGAGCAAAAAACTGGTGTCAATGCCTGACTTTAAAACTCTTTCCATTAATTCAATTCCGCTCATCCCTGGCATACGGATATCGCAGACTGCAATATCCACATCTCCTTTTGACAGCCGCTCAAATGCAGAGTCAGCATCGCCATAATTTTCTACACTGTAGCCCTCTTTTGCCAAATTTGAGCTCAGAACCTGACGAATGGCAAGCTCATCATCGACAACAATAATTTGAGGTAACACCACTATTTTACTACTCCATTATTCAATTCTTCATTTACCGGCAAATGAACACAAACCTCAGTTCCCTCACCCAAAGTTGAAAAAATATCCAGCCGCCCCTGATGAAAATCAATAATTGAATTACACAACGACAAACCCAGGCCAGTTCCCTTTCCCCTCCCCTTGGTTGTAAAAAACTCCTGTTTTGCTTTTTCCAATGTGGCCGCCTCCATTCCCTGGCCATTGTCTTTTATGGACATACAAACATATTCCGTTTCAAAGCAGGTACGTATGATTATCTGTGGTTGTGCCTGGCCGACGACTTCAAGTGCATCCAGGGCATTGACCAGCAAATTCATTAAAACCTGAGTTAATTGATCACTCACGCCATTAACTGCGGGTAAATTTTTATCCAGCTCAAAATCCAGATGAATGTCTTTCCAGCGTCGGTCGTAACGCATTAAATTACAGGTATTGCGAATCAGCGCATTCAAATCAAACAGTTCAAACTCTTCTGACTGCGGCTGCACCAGACCGGAAATTTCGCGGGTAATATTCCCCAGACGATTGGCATTATCCAGCACCATATGCAACTTGCAAAGGTCACCGTCACTCACGCCGGAACACTGGCCCGAGGTTTTTTCATCAATGACTTCTTTTACCAGCGCCGATATGGCCGCAATCGGATTTCCCACTTCATGCGCTATGCCTGCTGTCAAGGTTCCCATAGCTGCCATTTTCTCCCGATGAAAATTTTTCCGCCTTTCCAGTTCCAGCGTCTTTTCATGCTGGTCCAGATCATCGGCCATTTGGTTTATTGCATTAGCCAGATCTCCCACTTCATCATTGCGTTTGATGGGCACGGGCTTACCTCGCCGCCCCTGAATGATTTCCTGTCCCCGCTGCCGTAACAGAATAAGATCGTGCGCCAGCCGGGAAAAGAAAACACCGATAATAGTTCCAAACAGCGCCATGCTCAGCAAGCCCAGAGAAAGTGATATCAGGGCGACATCATCGCTTCGTTCATGAAAATTCCGGACCAGCTTTTCCCGTTGGATCCGGCTTCTCAGCAAGCGTTGATCGATGACGGTTTTCGCATCCTCCAGGGCCATGGACAGGCGCCGCATGCTGATTTTATCCGGCCTGGCTCTGGCCTTTTCCAGGGCATCGGAAAGTTTACGCAATTCATCGGTATTTTTAAGCGAGGGAAATATAATAGTGTGACAGGTATTATACAAATGTTGTAGATGCTGCCGCACATGTTCGAGACCCACCTGGAGATTTACGGCGGCAAGATTAATCTGTTGGGTTTCAATAGCACCGAGCACACGGGCATCGGCGTCATGCAGACCTATCTCAAAATTATAAAGGCTTTGCAGATTATCAAACTGCTCCAGCAGGACTCTTTTTTGGTGGAAAATAAAAATAGCAAGAATAATGGCAAACGCTGCCAGCAAACCGTAAGCCAGATAACCTTTTAATCGAAGCGATACAAGCCGTTTCCCTGTCGCTGGAGACAGCACTGCTTTTTCATCCTTCACTGCGACTTTATCCCCTCAACTATAACAATCCTGAATAAATCAACCATATAACATCTGCAGAGTACTGTACAAGTGCTACAGATAAGGAAATCAGGATATACTGTATTCAGTCAATTGTCGCAGGAAAAACAAGGTTAATACCGCAATGATGCCTGGGCACGCAATATATAAAAACATGTCCACCATGTTCTTCAATAACAGATCGAATAATTCTGGTACAATTTTCCAGTGGCGTCAGTCCTTTTTCTGTATCCGGGATTTTCGCAGCTAAACACGCCGCTTTTTTACACTGCAGCAAATCCACATCCTGGCATTCAATTGATACACTGACGCCATTCTTGTCTGCAATACTTTTGACTACAACCCGACCTCTGGGTGCACAAATTTCCGTAATCGTACTCAGAGCGGAGTAGAGACAAAAAACCACAATGGATTGCTCAAGTTTTATTGCCGGAATCGAGTTATCCAACTGATTGACTATCTCGACATCCTGTTCATATTTTTCCATTCGCACCAAAGCGGTGGCGGTATCAATGATCTCATTGGCGTCGGTAAAATCATTTTTTCTGTCTGTCAGAATACCAAAACGGCGAATACTCTGTAACAGTGTCTCCATGCGCTCGGTCTGTTCATGCAAAATGCGAAAACACTCCGTAATTTCCTGCTTGCGCAACTTACCCGGCTCCGCTTTAGCCAGCTGTTCCTGCCAACACTGGAACAACAGATCGATCGCACCATCCACCGCGGTCAGCGGATTACCAACTTCATCGACGAATTTCAGCGCGAGGTTGACTCGCTCCTGAAGCTGCTTCCTTTCCTCATTGATATCCCCTTCCCGAACTTCACGAGACTTATATGCAATCAATTTTTGTTTCTCCTTATGATCAATAACCAGTACGGTCCGTAACCACTCATGCAGAAAATCTCGCCATTAGTTTTCTTCTCTTTCTTTCAATTCATGCCAGACAATCCCTTCAAAGGCTTTTTCATCATCCATTAAAAACTAAGATTCATTACAATAGTGCATAAAAGACTTGCAATTCTGGTACCAAAACAAAATTGTGGTAAAACACTATCAACTGTAGCTATATCAATATGATAGTGGTTCTTTTGCCAAGCTGATTCTCGCTAACGGGAATGGGGCGGATGATGATTACTCAAAACCGGGAAAATCTCAGACCGGGGAGCTAAGGTTCCTGACGTCTTTCTGCGGCAGCCTTTTGACTGGCGAGAAAGACGGTTTTAATCTCTGACATGGCGACCTTCTGTTTTTGCATCAATCGCAGCAGCAATTTTTTAATCGCGGGGTCATTCCAGTCAAACGCGCCTGTCAAACGTGCCAAAATCTGGCCGTTAGAGCCTATCAGCAAGGTCAGGGGATATTCACGCAAGGCCAGCCGGGTTTCAGCTTCCTCACGCGCGATCCGTATAACTGGAAAATGTATCCGGTATTTACGCAAAAATTCATCCAGCAAATAGGCATCTTTCTCTACCGCCAGACCGGTGACTTGAAACCCCGCATTCGCAAGCCGCTGCAGACTCGGCATTTCCTCCCGGCAAGGCGGACACCAGACAGCCCATATATTGAGTACCAGCAAGGGGACTTTCGGCCTGTTAAAGGGCTGTAAGCGGTTGTCATGGCCCCTGACAGAGAAAGTCGGCAACGATTGCCCCACCACACTGATAACAGGCGGCGAAGCCGCCCGATCGCAGGCAACAAGAAACAGTCCAGCAGCAATGAGGACAATAATACGAGCGAAACCCACGCCCGAAACCGGCATTAGCAACCAGGCTGATTCAGCCGACCAGGATGCGGCTGAAACAGTGTTTGCTGCACCGGCCATAGCGAGCGCGTAGCAATAAATAAAAACAATACGGTTGCACTGAGCGCAATCAAGCCGCCCGTCCCCATCAATAACATGCCGAAAATTTCTGCGCCATTACCGGCAATATGGTGTGATAAATGCTCGGCACCTGGGGTTTTGCGCGGCACGTTATGCAGGCCGGACCAGAACAGTCCGGCAATCAGCAACAACATGCCTGAACCATACATACGAACCTGCACACGGATAAGACGCGTGGCCGCCATATTTGCCCCCAGCTGCGGCAATAAATAATAACTCAGGCCCATAAATGACAGCGTCACCGCCCCTACCGTGCCATGATAATGAGCCGTAACCAAGACGGTATCAGCGCGAATCAGGGTACCGGCCGATAATCCCACCACAAACAGCAGAATCGAAAAAACCAAAGCCAGGCCGGCCCATGCATAACCGTCAGGTGAACGCTGCCTGAATCTGAATAGCAATATCCCCCCCAGCAACAATGCCATTGGCCAGCTACCGTAACGCATCAACCCGGTATAGGCATGCCGATATGCGTCACTCCCCGGACTGAACTGAAACTGAATAAGCAACACAGCAAGTAGTGGACTCAGGGCCAGCACAAACAGGCCACGTAAAAATCTGTCTTGTGGCAAGCGAATGCCGGCCAGACGAGCCAGTTGCAACCAGGCCACTAACATTAGCAACATATAACTGAACTGCAGTATATGACCCGTACCCCAGAACAGTTCTTCAAAATAATGCGGGCTGCCCGTATCCAGAGCAGGGGAAAAGCCATTCCAGAGCAGAACCAATAACGCAGCCAATACGGCGATACCGGCACCATGACTGCCAAAACTGGAAACAGAGCCCTTTCCACGCCCGACTGAGAACAGAAAAAGTAGCGCCACGCTTAAGCCAAAACTACCCAGCCCAAGCAGAAACAACGGCGTCTTTAGGACTGGAATGTAATTGCTCAACATCGCCTCAGGCTGTAAACCAAAGGCTGCCACCAGCATCATGGCCACTCCGACAAAAGCAAGCAACAGCACCAGCCAACCGCCCTGAGTCCAGCGACTGCGGGAGGTCAGACTCCAGAGTACGCCGGCAAAGGACAAAAACCAGATGATCACGGCAAAATCCACATGCAGTACCAGCGCGCGGGTAAAAAATCGAGCATCGACCCAGCCCGGATTAATAAACGGTGTTCGCAACATAACCAGTAGAAACGCAAACAGGGTGGAAATTCCCATGGCCAGGAAAGCCAGCAATAACCAGCCGCTGGCCAGACGGGAACATTCCTTATGATTAAATAAAAATTCATTCCTGCTCATGACTTAGATTGCTCCCTGATGCGGGGTCTGGCTGACGAACGGCACGCCGAAGAAGGTCAGAAAGGCGAGAATAAAGACTGCAATAATAAGCAACGCTCCCCGCACAGGGGCCGGTTTCAAGGTCACGCGCAAGTGCAGGGCAAAAGCCAGCACAATCCAGTTGATAAACGACCAGGTTTCCAAGGGATCCCATGACCAGTAACGACCCCAGGCGTCCTGCGCCCAGATTGCGCCGGCGATGAGCATCAAGGATTGAAAAATAAGCCCCAACGCCATAAAACGATACGCTAGATCGTCCAGCCGCCGATCACTGGGTATGCGTGCAAATTTCTGCTCGCCAATCCCGGCGGCACGCAACAACACAACACCGGCCATCCCCACGGCAATCAGTACCGCGCCAAGGAAAACCTTGCCAAACATGATATGAATCACCAGCCAGGTGGTATCGTAAGTCGGCGGCAGGTGGCCGGGGTTAGGGTTGGACAGCATCAACCAGCCCATCATGATAAACATCAGTGGCAGGACGATGGCCGCCACAGGACGAATAGCACGAAAGCGCCAGTAGGCTAGCGCAAAGACAAACAACAGACTAAAAACATTGCTGGAGAGAATTTCGAACATGGTCAGGTAGGGTCCGTGATCCAGCCGTACCCAGCGTAAAGCGATTGAAATGCCGTGTATCAGCAGCGCAGATACAAGCAGGCCAAGAATGGTTTTTTCCGGACGTTTACCCAGCACCACAGCAAAAATCGCCAGCGATCCGGCCACCACATAAATCACTACAGCCAACCAGAGAAGCTGGATTTCACGTTCCATACATTAACCTCAGTTTTAGTCCTCTGCCCGCCAGGGACGGGCAGCAAATTTGCGCCAGAAATGCCAGGCCATGCCCAATACGGTCAATGTGCAGGCCGCCAGCAGCCAGGGCATGGTCCAGTCATAGAACACTGTATAGCCCATCCATAAACGCAAGCCCTCGTACTTCAGACGCCCATCAGCAAACAACAGGGATGCACCCGGGCGCAGTTCACGGCGCTGCCCATTATAACGGATCAGCAGACGGTGTTTCGCCGGTGGCTTGAATTCAGACTCACGGTTTTTGTCCAGCACCACTTCGTCGATTTCCAGCAAGGTCCAGATTTCATGCCGGGTTCCCGGAATGGTCCAGCTCAAAGCTTGCTGATACTCGTGCGCGGGATAGCTGGGCAAGTGGATTGCCCCGCTCTGTGGCGCGCCGCCATTGGCGGGATACCAGATAAAAGCCGGCGCAAAACCTTTGTTGTGCGTGGTATAAAAACGGTAACCGGCCAGAACCAGGGGATGCTGATCGCCAACCGTACTTTGCTGCAATTTGCCATCCGCATCCTGCCAGAGCACCTGGCTACGGGTACGGCCACGGTTCAATCCCGGCGCATAATCGATAGTGAAATTCTTTTGCCGAAAGCGAGCCTGTTCAAGATGCCAGGGATGCAGAGGACCGCTTTCCGATTCGGTCAACGTACCATTAAAAGTTTCACCATCACTGACTTCCAGGTGTCCCTTAAGATACGTCAGGCGACTGATGGCCAGCAGGATCACCAGCGCCAGCAAGGCCAGATGGAAAACCAGCAGTCCCGGCTGATGCCAGAAAGCGGGGTTGCTGAGAATAGCAGCAGCGAGATTCAGCGCAAACAGAGAAAATGGTAGCGCGAGGATCCAGGCGGGCGACCCATGAGTAAAGTAGACCAGCACCACACTGGCGCAAAAAAACACGAATATGGCCAGGGTGAGTTTCAGCGAGGCCAGCCGCAAGAGCCATGACTGCATCATCAGTAAACGTTATCGCACTTATTTTGTTCAGGGTGGATTGCTACAACTGCGCCCCATCCAGCTCACGCCGCCACAGTCACTGGAAGTCCAGTTGCCGCTGCTTTTCCAGTTGACCGCCCCCCCACCACCGAGCATGGCCTGCATGTAATAAGGTGCACTGCTATAGGGTGCGCGTCCTCCTTCCTGACTGATATCCACCAGTAACGCCTTGTTCTTCCAGCCGTGGGGCACAGCAGCATGGCACCAGGAACATTCCATTCGCCCAATGCGCCTCGCATGACCAATATGTAGATTAGTAGATTTATATGAAATCCCGCACATGCCACCACTACTACTTGAAGCCCGGAAACCACTGGTCTTGGGGGCGGTATTATTCGGGTTGGCGTAATCATCATAGTTGTGACATTTGAAACACAGATCATCCTGCTGCCCGGTACCGGTTCCATTATTCCAGTCACCTTTGAGAATAAAATCCTTGGTCGAGCCATGTGGCCCCCAGGGCGCACCATCCGGGCCGCCGGAAGGCTCCGACGTACCATTGGCTGTGGCCGAGCCATGGCAATCACTGCAATACATGGTCTGATTGCCAATATTAGTACCACTCGCATCACTGAAAGGGGCAAGGAAAATAGACGGTGTCGTCCCACGTACCGCAGCCGTACGTCCAGTCGGCCCTAACACCGGATGCCAACCACGATGATTACCACCCGGCTCGCCCAGATCCGACACCGGTGCCTGAAATTCCATAGCCTGATTGGTGAACTGCAACAGGCCATTGGTGCCGCTGGGGGTGCCCCCGCCGGCATCGCCCAAAGTAGGCGGAATATCATAGGCATAATCCGAATGGCATTTCAGGCACACCTGGTATTCACGCGTCACATGCGCACTGCTGACGGCGGTCGATGCACCCAGCCCGCCATCACCCTGCTTGACGATATAACTGGACGGCACGCTACCCCAGGTGCTGGAACCATAGGTGGGTTCCACCCCGCGCGATCCACGCAGTACGCCGGAGGCGATATTGCTGTGCTGAACCGTGGCGCTGTGTTGATGGGTACCCACTGTATTACCAGCGCTGCCGTTAAATAACTGGTTTTTCATCAGGCGATGCGGATTATGGCAATCGGTACATTCCACATGCCGGTTCTGCGCGTTGCCTTTGCCCAACAGCAGGGTCGTTTCACTAAAATCGGCATCGGTAATATCATGCACTTCCACCCCAGCCGGTTGATCGGCGCTGGTAATAGGCATATGGCGGGTGGAGGTGAAATCCGTCTTGATATCCGGTACCGGAAAGCCGGCACCCCCCTGCCCCAGCAGGACACTGCCGTCACTGGAGTGACACTGGTAACAGGTTTCCTCAATCGCAGAATTGCCGCCACTTTTCGGTCTGGACAGACTGTCGGTTCCCTCCCGCAGCAGACGCCGGGCGCCCTGCACCGTATGTGTATCGTGACAGTTCAGACAAGCCGCTTCCCAGACCTGGGTACCGGCAGGAAAATCCCGCTGGGCCGCCGCCGTGTCCGAATAAATTTCATCGGCCACTGTTTGATTCGCATGCGCTGACATGGACCAAGCTTGGCCCAGCTTATCATGGCAGGCCAGACAAATAATGTCGTTATTACGATCAAAGTTACCGCCCAGTGGATTGCTAACCTGCAAGCGATTCAGGCGCAGAAACTTGATATTCACCGCACTGTTGCTATCGCGGATATGCGGATCATGACAGCTCACGCATTGCAGCTGACCATTTTCCAACGGCACTAATGGAGGCCGCACACCCGCCACCCGGTTGCCAATATGAGATACCAGCGCAGGATCACGCAGTTCACCATCGGTAGAAGCCAAAGTGCTGTCATAGGGAAAGGAAACGGGATGGTCATTGGTCAGGTTGGTGCCCAAATTGCGCGTGAAACCCGTTTGTGTCCCACTACCCGGCGGCATGCCGCCGGTAGTTGAGGTCCCGGACATGGCAATATTCACCTTGCTTTGCCCGTTAAGCACGTTAACCGCCCCCAGCGCCAGGGTACCATCATGACAGGACAGGCACAGCTTGGAGCTGCCACCGGGTTGATTCAGACCAACCGCATCCATGGATGCAGAAGTATAGGGGGTATATGTATTGCCAGAGAGGCTGCGGTTCCACAGCGGTGCAGCTGGCACCTGCTCGGCATCATGAGGCGTGTGGCAAAACACACAAATCTGGGATTCGCTCGTAGCGGTTACGGTTCCCGGCCCGGAGCTGGACAGATTATGCACCGTATTGGCAATATCCGATACAGGGGTGGCTTGCAGCGCCATTGAAAAGAACAGCAACATAAACAGCAGATAGCGATTACAACATTTCATTCACGCTCTCCCAAATACTGAAAAACTTCAACCCGGCCATTGAACATATCGGCAACATAAATTCGGTTATGCTGGTCGATACAAATGCCTGCCGGTAAATAAAACTCCCCCGCAGCTTGCCCGGTGCCACCAATCGGCAAAAGAAAATCACCATTAGCATTAAAAATCAGCAGATGATCCCGGTATGACTCGACAATATAGATATTACCCTCATCGTCTGCCGTCACACCTTTGGGTCGGTTAAGATTGCCCACATACAATCCACGTCGACCAAATAACTTGAGAAACTTGCCTCTGGCATCAAACACCTGAACCCGGGAATTGAGCGTATCAGAAACATACAGCTTGTTGCCGACAAAACTCAGATAGGTAGGCGCATTAAATTCTCCTGGACCTTCACCATGCTTACCTAATATATCGACCAACTTACCCTCATCATTGAATATTTTTATATTATGGGTGCGGGTATCCGCTACATAGATAAGTCCGCGTTTCGGATCACGAGCCAATCCGGTGGGCCGACGCAAAATACCTTTACCTATTTCACCCAGGTACTGGCCTTTTTTATTTAAACGAAAAACACGCGCCAGTTCAGCATCCGCCACCAGCACTTCGCCTTTTTTACCCGCTACAATGCCGATAGGCGCAACAAAACGCACACCGGGCCGGGCCCATTCCCAAATACTTAGCTCGCCACGATTCACATCAAAATCAAACACTGCCTGACGACTAACATCCGTCACCAATATCCGACCGGCATTATCAACCATCACGCCTTGCGGACGCTGTAAAACTTTTGGATTGTTGTGGTCATCACCCAGACCGGCCAACCAACGCCATGCCTTGTCAAAGCCACTACTGGATGTCTCCGCAGAAGAAAAGTTACTCTCCCCCGTTAATTCACCCACATAACGATAGCGAGGCACCTCAGGCAGCTCCGGCCAGATGCGTTCAGAGTCACTCGCCTTGATCTTAAAATCAAGGCGAGAGGGGGCGGTTGAACAACCGGTCAATACGGACAGGCACAGGGCAACAGCCAGACAGGCCGTTGAGCGCCCCGCTAAATATCGACGAAACGATAATCTGAGTTTCATTTTTTCTGCTCCGCAGTCGCCGCCACAGGAAAGAGCAATTTCATTACCTGGATCCTGGCCGCAGCCACATCAACCAGATATAGCCAAGTCTCATGCAGATCCATCCCCGCCAGCTGCATCGTCATCACCGACTCTGATTTAGCCGATATTTTATGCACGCCATTTTCGCTGAAAAACAGCAGTGAATTGTCAAAAGCATCCGCAACAAGAATCCGTCCCGTATCATCAATGCGCATGGCAACAGGCTGTTGCAAACGATCACTCCCAATAGTCTGCAAATAGGCGCCATTCAAATCTGTCACCACAATTTGCCGCAACAAGCGATCCAGCAAATAGATTTTCTCCTTTCTCACGACCATGTCCGCAAGACCGGAAATAGGCGCACCCGTTCCATCGACCGGATGAATAGTCTGAATCAGGCGACCCAACTTGTTAAAAACCAGAATCTGATTATAAAAGGCATCCGCCACCAGAATTTGACCAAGGGAATCATCATCCGTAATCGCAACCGGTTGCTTTAGATTAAAGTCCGTAATTTCGCGCAGAAGACGAGCATTACGATCCAGGTATAAAATGCGGCTTTGAATGGGATCGGTGATATAAAGATATTCCCCAGCCGTAACAATGATTCGTGTCGCCGCCGTAATCGGCATTCGATAAAAAACCGAGAACACTTCACGCCGCCGATCATAACGTAAAATAGCCTGCCGACCCGCATCCGCAATATAGACATAATCCGCCCAGGCTGCCACCGATACCGGCCGACCCAGTTGTATATAGCCCCCGGCAGCCGGTACTGCACTACTGGATTCCTGAACTCCCCCATCAATATTGCGCCAGAACAATAACTGACTACTGGAAGAATTTTTATTTTCTGAAGATCTTGAACCTGGTAAGCCGGTACAAGCAGCCAGAATTGAAACCATTACAAGAACAAATACAACACGCCACACTTTGCATCCAGACTGGAATAAAAAATAATCAATAAAGCGTGTACGCTGCATTCTGATCGTCCTCTTACCAAACACCTGGACCAGCGGTGGAATGGCCCCCATGAATTTTGCTTTTCAACCCCGGTCGCCCGGAATGACAAAGGTCGCAGTTTTCAACTCCCCAGGCAATCTCGTCATTATGGCACATACCACAGAATTTCCCGTCGATAATTTCCTGCATAGTGACATTATTACTACCAGCACGCATTTCAAAACCCAGCTCAAAATGACAAACCTTGCACCGGAATCGAATGCGATGAAACCAATGGGGATAAATTACCGGCGGCATGCCTTCTTTTTCTGCACGTTTGTTCAAAACCACATCGCCATACTCAGCTCGCAGCGGGAAAACCATAAAAAAAATCATTCCCGCAATAATCAAGCGCCCGTACTTTTGCATACTTCTATCCCGCTCTACTTATTATATTTAGCTTGCGCTTTCCGGCTTTCTGCTTTCACCTGATCCAGTTTTTGCCATGGAACACTATGACAACGATCACATTCCGTCAGCGGAAACGCCACTGCGCCATGGCAACGGCCACAATAGTTCCCTTGAAGAATTTTCATCATCGTAATCGGATTTGCTCCTTTTTTTGATATGAAATATTTTTCATGGCAATTTTTGCAGTCAAGCCACAAAGTATGCGCCCGATGAGGAAAACGAACCACCGGCATTTCACCTGTTTGCTCCAGAAAAACATCATCATTCCGGATTCGCACCTTTGTTTCCGGGCGTATATTAGTGCGCGGATTGATCACGCCTTTTTCAAGCGCCTTAACCCAGTTAACCATATTTCCGCTGGTATCAGGCGGTAATTTCGACAAGGCTGCAGCCGGTTCCTGCAACACGCCAATAGCAGGACTTTCAGGATCATGAATACCATCATCTGCCAGCGACTTCCACTTTGAAGCCGCGCCAGACATTAGCGGCAACAATAGTACTGCGATTAAGAGTGATGTAAAAAAAATACGAAATAATTTAATCTTTAGCATAGTTTAACTATCCAGGAATGAAAAAACCTGAACTCCGAATTGCACGAACAATCTGCTTAGTAGACTCTTCACAGATTTTCACTGCCTTTTCATAATCACCATTAGCCGCATATTCTTCCGCTTTTTTTCTTAACGCTGTCGCCTTATCAAGAAATTTCTGCGCTCGCGCTTTGGTTCTCGGGTTTTTCATTTTATCCGCAAGCAGCAGTGTCACTAACATCTTATGCGTATCATTTCGATCAAGCTCATAAAGATACTCCTCTTTCTTGGTTTTGAAATGCAGGGTTCTCACAAGCGTATCGCCACTACGAAGCCCGCTGATAGCAGTTTTTATTTCAACATAAGCTTTGTCGATTACCTTGCGCGCACTAAATGGTTGGCCCGTCTTTATCAATGCCTTTGCCTTAGCAATTTCCGCATCCACCACACTCTTCACCTTGTCTGTCTTATCAGCAACACCCTTTATTTTGCCAATCCTTTGCAGAGCATCAAGCAAAGCATTCACGCTTTTCAGACGCAACTCGAACAATCGGTAATCATTATCATTAACGACCTTTTGTTTTCCTGCCAGCTTAACCGCCCTGAACATCATTTCGGTTGCGTAGAACAAGGATTCCGCAGCCGCGTCAGCATTTTCATCATCAATATTCACTAGTGCCTTTCGGTAAAGATCTTTGGCCGCACGATATAATGATTGCACATTGACATCTTCGCTTGCCTTAATTTTTTTCGCAGCCGATGAAACATTAAGCAGCTTCTTGACAAACTTCATCTGCTGCTGTGTTTGCTTCATTGTCTTATGGATTCGCTTATTGCTGTACGTCGCATAACTGCTATTGTTAACGCACAACATTGATAAAACAATAAGTATCAAGCCCGATAATTTCATTATGTTTCCACCGTATCAACTAATTTATTTGATAATTCTATTTTACACACTATCGAGCCACCTCATATTTCATATACAACCTTATCAATCACAATGCCAGACCACTAAGTCGCAGGGCTCTAACCAGAGTTTTATTGCCCTTTTCCAGAAGAATAATGGCCTCTTTCACAGCCTTCCTTTCAAACTGTTTTTCTGCTTCATGCCGAAGTTGCTGATTTTTATTAAGCAACATTCGTATTAACGGCAGTTTTTTACTGTTTTCAGATGAATCGGCATTTAAAATCATATTCGTCAGCAAAATATAATTTTCATTTCTCTCCAACTCATATTTATACTCTTCATCGAGAGAGGAAAATTCCAATGCATAAACTACTGTTTCATTTTTTCGGGCCGCACTTAATGCTCGCTCCAGCATATCCGCAGCCTCTAACAGGGGTGCCAGCGCCCGTTCTGGCTGGTTTTTGGCATAGATCGACTCAGCCTCTTTAACCCGTCCATCCAACTTTTCAAAATCGAGAAGTCCTTTTGTCTTGTCGGCCGGCAGCTGCCGAAACAGTTGCCTGAAATTTTTTACTCTTGATTTAAGTAGAGCATATTGTTCACGCGCAAGCTCAACTGCTCTTTCTGTATCCACCACCATACGAAAAGAAACGGATATATTCTGCAAACTTTTCTGAATTTCATTATTGCTGGCGTCAATCTCACCTTTTTTCAGTAATATTTTTGCAGTTTCGTAATGCTTGCGAGCCATTTCCAGTATAGCGATAGCCTTGTTATTACCGCTGGCTCGCACTTCCTTCTCACGCTTGGATTTTAAAAGAATATAGCCTAACAAGTTCAGCTTGTTCAGCGTTTCTCTCTGCGTTTTAGCTGGAGCTGGAATTTCATCTGCATATATCCCGGAAAAACAGGCAGAAACAAATAAAGAGCCAATAAGCAGGCATACTTTCAACCTAAGACTTGAAATCTTAAAAGAAAGCATCAATAGATCCTCCCTAACCTGGATAAACCACAAGATAAGTACCTTTACGAAATAATTTTCTACAAAATGCGCAGAAAATTATTTCCAAGCTGCTAACTGACCATCATTTTCTTTTCCGCCTATTTCTTGTTTTTCACTTTCCTTGATTTTGGCTTTGAGTGACAAATACGGCAGGTTTTCGCAGTAATAGGAAACGCGACTTTGCCATGACAAACCCCACACTTCTGTCCCAATAAAATAGACGCCATGCTAATTTGGTTTGCGCCTTTCTGTGGAATAAATATTGCCGGATGACAATTGGAACAATCCAACCACTCGGTATGCTGAGCATGGGGGTAGACCACATCGGGCATCGAGCCTTTTACTTCACGAACAATATTGAGGTCCATAATTATGGGCTTGGCTTTTGGATCCAGTCTATCATAGCGTGGATGAATCTTGCCTTCACGTAGAGATTTAACCCAATCAACATAATTACCCGCCTTACTTTTCACCAAATTTGCAAACGCTTCTTTGGGTGGTTGCAATGCATTCGTGCCTTCGGCCTCCGGATCATGAATCCCATCCCGTGACTGAGGAAGGTTAATTTCCGCTTTTTTCTTCAACAGGCGATTAAATGTGTTTGGATCGCCTGCATAAGACATTTGCATTGATAAAATCAAAATCGTAGCAAGAATAACAACTGATAACTTATGACCTGAATATTTTCTATGTAATGATTTCATTTGCGCCTCCTCCTACTTAGATTTTTTATTTTTATTTTTTACCGGCACAACCAACTTACTTAGCGTGCTACCATCGACATGCGTTTTCTGTCCGTCTATACCTGTATGACAAAGATTACAATTTTCTACCGACCAGGCAATCTCACCATTATGGCAGGCACCGCAATACTGACCATCAATAATCTTCAGCATATTAATTCCACTGCCGCCCGCTTTGAATTTAAAACCCAAATCAGCATGACATACCTTGCAACGAAAACGAATACGGTGAAACCAATGCGGAAATACAGCCGGCGGCATACCTTCTTTCTCGGCATGTTCATTTAAAACAAGATCGCCATATTCGGCGTTTGCAGGGCGCGCACCAAACACAGCCACAACAAACAAGAGAAACAATAGTAAAGGGGCCATTTTTTGCAAGCCTGCCTTAACAATATAAAAGTTCATACATCTTCCTCCGCTAAAATTACAGGTAATGATATTGTTTATGCTTATTATCAACCACACATCAGTTGCCAAACAAACGTTTCACCCTAAACATCAAAATATTATAAGAAGTTTTATTTATCTTTGAAACACGCAAACTTAAGCGCATCTGCAAGCGTCCAACCGTATAGTCAAGCCGGTTTTCCCATATCCTTCTATCCTGTTTTTCTCTATCTATTATCAACGGTCTCGTCAGCTCAGTGTCAAACTTCAGATCTGAAATAAAGTACAATCTAGGGATATTAAAAACCATCACCTGCCGGTAAACCAGGTTGGCCGACGAAGTTGTCGCAAACCCCCCAGTAGGGGTATTCGGCAATTCATTTCGCGTTGCATTAATAGTTATATTGCCCGACAGCGCTGACTTATGCGTCAGTGCCTTCGAGCTGGTTATTTGCAGGTTTATAAACTGATAAACTTCATAACGAGGACTAGCGATAGTACGAGAATCACTCCCCATTAAACGAGCATAGACATTACCCGTCCCTTTGCTCTTTCTCCAGGTGAGCGACAAACTATTATTGATTCTATTAATATCATCCGCCACCGTATCATATTCAGTAACAATGCTCTGACTGAAATTGGCGCTATACTCCAATCCCGGGCGAGTATTAAAACGACGTAAAATATTGTGTCCAAGCTGGGCGGTTAAATGTCGACCGTTGAATTCTCCCCCATTACGGTTTAAAACATTAGCCGAACTATTCCAGTTATATTGAAATTTCCCCAGATATATATATTCAGGATTATATCGTGCACCCAACGACTGGGTAGAGGTTAAGGCCGATGTACCACTGTTTTGCGTACCATTGGCCGTCATATTACCCGTGAGGCGAAATGCACGTGTAACATCATAATTAATGCCGCCATAGGCATTGAGTGTTTTGCTGTCGGAAGTAGCAGAGCCATTCTCATTTAGAGAGGCATAGTATCGCGCACCTGCATTGCCATATACGGGTTTATTCCGCGGTCTCCAGAAAGTGTTGGTTGTGAGTTGCAACTGTCTGTTGTTATTGATAAAACTGGTGGTATCATCCTCGGTTTCAACTATGCTGGCCATATTCTCCATCGAAAATGAGGGATCTGGCCGATAGCTGTGACGAGCAATAAGATTATTACGCAAATAATTGATCTTACTGGAACGGCGCTCCGCTTTTTCCCGACTGCCATCAAAATTAAACTGGTTACGATCAATAACCTTACCCAGGCTTACCGTAAACAGATCGCTGGTATCATCTGCCTGGCCTGCGGTTGTTTGCAAATTATGATCATAACTGGCCTGTGCATTCAGGGAACCATCAAGGCTGCGATATTTCTGTGACAGGCCATAGCGGGTATTAGAATAGGGAGCACTTCCCAGCGCATTGCCTGTAACCCGGCTATCCTGACTATTAAAATGTAGTTCCAGAGGAAACCGGCTTTGTGGCAACATCAACAACTGAGCATCGCCAGTTACAATTTCACCGTTCGATGAACCGCTATGCTCTCGATCAAGCATATTGTATGTGAGTCCTACCCCCGCATTTACGCGAGCAAACCAGGGTTGCCATAGAAATGTATTAGCTTTCAGGTTGACGGTTGCCAGTTTGCGAATCTGATTTTCACTCTGAGTATAATTTTCTATACGATGCTCATAAGTAAAGTCACCCCAATAACGGATCGGGGCCAGAGCCAAATCTGCTATAGACCTTTCTGTAGTTAAACAAAGCAGCAAAACTACAATGCCAACTCTATATTTTTTTGACAGCAGCAGGCCTTTCATTACTAGTACCTTTACAACAGACCTCAAATTAAAACCACCTGGCATCCGAAGTCTGCCATCACGACATCAAGCTTATTTTTTTTCGTTCCCCGCCGACTTTGTTAGCGCATCCTTATAATATTTTGAGTTAATCTTGATCTGGCTTGACTGCCATAAACTATCAATCAGTTTTTCTCTCGCCAGCTTTGCCTGTTCTCTCTGCCACAGACGCCCGGCCCTGTCTTTCACTTTTTCAAATGGATTCAATATCGATTTTTTCCTGTCTTGCAAGCGAAAAATAGCAATGCCTCGCAAAACATTTATCGGTTTAGATATTTCACCTACTTCCAGTTTGTCTACAACATCCTGTATTTTTTTGGCCAACATACCCTTATGCAAGTAACCCAGATCGCCACCATTTTCCGCACTGGCATCCGCAGAATGCAATTTAGCCAACTCCTCGAAATTGGCACCGCCCTGCAGCTTCTTGTAGATTTTACGGCCTTCATCCATGGCTTCATCCCATGCAGAAACAGGTGAAGACGGTGTGACCTGAAGCAGAATGACTGACACTTTCAACTGCTCCGGGGATGTAAATTTTTCTTTATGATTACGGTAATATTTTCTGATATCGGCAGTAGCTGGGGCCGGAATATTGCTGACTTCTTCCTCCAGTTGCGTCACGATACTTTTGTTTTGCAGATGTTTTTTAAGCCGTGGTACAAACCGTGCTTTGTACTCCGGCCATTTCTTACTACTTCCATACTGTTGCTCATATTTTTTTACTGTTTCGTCCAGAGTCTCACTAACGAATTTTTCATCAGGTTTTAATTTACGCCGCTGCGCTTCCTGTATCATCAGCATTTTGCTAATCAGTTCTTTCCCTGTATCCCGTTGCACTTCTTCCATTTTCCCTTCCGGGATTTTCCCATGATAGAATTTTGATCTTATTACATTCTGTAAAGCCTGCTTGTACTCTTCAAGAGCAATCGACTGCTCACCAACATAGGCATACACAGCATCATTCATTTTTTCCAGTTTCATGGCTGCACTGGCGTTAGACAGACCAATCACTAATGATAAAAACGTCCCCAGCAACACCATGTTGGCATAGGATTTAAAACCAAAATATTTTCTATTTGTCCTCACGTTGCACCCTGTTGCTTTCAAAATGAATTGGCCCATAGTGACTCCCATCACCATGGGCCAAACGACGTCGATTACTTTCCAGATGTTATTATTTCTAGAAAATTACTTGGTATGACATGCCAGGCAAACTGCACTACCTGTATTAGCTATACGCAAGAACGTCGGATTGTCACTGGTATGCGGATTATGGCAACTTGCACATTCAACAAAAGGTTCAGTTGCCCCCAGATCGGCCCGGGTATAAAGCTGCATATCTGTTTTTTCACGAATACCGGTTGTACCGATGCTGGTATCCACCCACCAAACAGGCTTGGCATTAATCGTAGCCTTATAAGGTTTAATGAAATCAGGATCTGCTGTTGCGCCGCCAAAGGGGCCATCAGCATCCGCTGAAGTTGCACCACCACCACCGTATTGAATGCCAACGGGATGGTCGTTACTCAGGTCGGTACCAATATTAACAATGCTTGCCGTCGCGTAGTTAAGTGAGCCAACCTGAGTCGCGGTAGCAGCCGGTCCGGTCCAAGTACCCGCAAGGGCTGAACCCGCAGGATCATAACCACCCGACCCCGGCGCATTGATCATGACATTCATAGCCTGGGTGCCATCATGGCAGGACAGACAAGCAATAGAGACCGAACCTACCGGTGCAACCGCGCCATCAAGGCTGGTAGTCCCCAAAGAATCATACGTGGTATAAGAACTGGAGCTGGACAGAACCCGGTTCCAGAGTGGTACAGAAGCCGATGTGTCCGCGCCATGTGGTGTATGACAGAAAACACAAATAGCCTGGGTACCATCAAATGTATTCGTGCCAGTACCTGTGCTACCTAAATTGTGTTTCGTAACAGAAATGCCCGCGTTTGCAACATTTATGGACAGGGCGCCCAACGCTATCACTGCGCCTGCCAGCAAGTTCATTCGATTTGATAAGTGTGTGTTCATAGCCCCCTCCGGCTTTTTGATCCAATTGTATAAAACGTTTCAGTCAATGTGTGCATAAATCTCATAACGTTACTTTACATAGTGCAATATGTTTGCCAAGTTATAAGCCTATGATTATACGGATATTTATCTTTACCCATGCCATATCTGGGAATATCCTCCCTTACCGCCTCCCATATTCGGGAATATCAACTACCCCGCCGCAAATGACAGGGAGCCTACATCCATATAGCACGGATAAAACGGGATTAGTACCTTAGAAATAATTTTCTGCACATTTTGTAGAAAATTATTTCATTAAGGTACTTATCTTGTGGTTTATCCAGCTTAGGGCTTATATAAATGATGTTGGCTACGGGATTCTTTCCAGTGGAAATACTTATACCGGAACAGAGAGTCTTCTCCATGACAATCACTGCACAGAAAATACGCGGTGTTTTTATGCCGCAGGAAACTGGTGGTGGCGTCTCCTTCCCGATTTCGTCCTGTTCCTTGTTTCGCTTTTGCCGGATTCCATTGATGTGGGTTATGACAGGTCGGGCAGGTTATCAGGCCATCCTGTACATGTTTGCCATTGGCATCAAATACCGGGGGCAGAATATTCTTTGCCCGGCCACCAAACATCCGCCCCTTGTTGGCAGGAACCATTCGTTTTGGATGTGTTTTTTGCGGCGGGATTTTATTTTCCGCAATATTCCCCAACTGATGACAACTGCGACACATGGATTCCATTACATCCTTGCCAGGCCCAGGGGTCCGCGCCCACAGCCGTTGCGGAATTACCGGTGTATGCACACTATGACACTGTCCGCAAACCCCCGACTGAGCAATAGTCTGACCTTTTTTGTTGCGCGCCTTGGCTGCCGTTACTCTCAAATCATGATCGGTCTTCAAGATAGTCTTCTTGTCCTGATGGCAATGAGTACAGAGTTTGGCGTCGCCAGCCGCATTGATTCTCAGAAAACTATTATTGGCCTGGCCTTCCACGTCAGCACGATCCCCCGCAAGACTGGCTGGCTTGCCAGGCTGCCACTGATGCGGATTATGGCAGGTCGCACAATCCAGTTCGCCCAGTTTTTTATTACGGGTTCCATCCCACAGAAACAGTGGCAAGCCCGGTTTCACTTTCTTTGGCAGCACATCCAGATTCACATGCAGGGGATGCATATGCTCACCGGGTAATTTCTTTTTAGCACTGCCCTTCTTGTTATGGCAGGTCTTGCACATTTTTTCCACACCCTCGCGAGTCCGCCCCGTTTGTTTGGCCCACATATACGCAGCTTCACCATTATGTGGAAGATGGCAGGCGCTGCAGGCGCCATTTTTTGCCGTTGTCTGCGCATAAACATTTTTTTCATCGGGTGCACTGATCGAAAGATTATGCTTTGACAGCTCCACGCTGGCATTTTTTCGATGACAATTGGTACACAAGCGGTTGCGGCCATCGTGTGCAATACGTAGAAAACTATTGCTGCCATCACCTTCCAGGGTCCGGGGATCAGGTAATTTTCCCGATACTTTCTTGTGTGACCATTTATGCGGATTATGGCAAGTCAAACAGGTAACATTTCCACCCTTTTTACTGCGCACGCCAAAGTCATCAAACAAGGGCAAAGGAATAATATTCGCGAACTTGCTGGGCGCAACATACTTACTCACCCATTTTTTTATGCTCGCTGTTATCCCCAGACGGGAAATGGGAACACCAACGGGATGCGTATAGGTCCCCAGGGTCTTTTTATGCGCCGGGCCATCGCGGGTATGACAACCCAGGCAATATGATGAAACCGTATCCACATCCATCTGAAAATATCGAGCCCACAGTCGTGGCGTATTTGCATCATGGGGAATATGACAGGCACTGCAGGGACCCGATTCGGCGACGGTTTTGCCACGAATATTTTTGGTATCCGGTGCCATAATACCCATATCGTGTTTAGTCCCGCGAATGCTGCTCTTGTCGGTGTGACAGGAAGTACAAAGCCGGGATTCATGATTATCGCGCACCAGCAATTTTTTAACCTTGGAACCATGTACCCGGTGACAGGATTGGCAAATCACCCCTTTTTTCTTACTAAATTTGGAGCCACGCTCGCGCAGCGCTTCGGGAATATGAGATAGTTTTTTATTAACCGGATGATTACCGGAGGCCGGGCCTTTCTTCTTGTTCTCATGGCAGATCATGCACATGCTGGAATTAATATTTAAAACCCGAAGAAATATTGGTGCCTCGGTCTGATTCCAGTCCACACCATGCGCAGAATGGCAGGTACCACAATATATCTTGCCATCCTCATTCAGGGGGAAAACTTCCTTGCCATCCACCAGTGACATTTTGACGTTGGTGCTGGGGACCACACCGACGGGATGTGTGTGTTTACGATTTTTCCATAAAAAACGGGAATCCATAACATAGCCATCATGACAGGAAAAACACATGCGTTCGGTGCTGACAATATCCTGCTTGCCACTCTTTTCTACTGGTTTTGGATCATAGGGAATCAAGGTCGTCACATCCTTGCGTTTAAATTCATTTAACCACATGATATGACAGGTGGCGCATTCGCGTTTAGCCGAAGGCAAACGCGCCTCAACCGAAGAATGATATAAAAGCCCTCCCGATAACAGCATCAAATACACTATGGAATACGAAAACCATGAGCGGTTGAGTCTTTTCATCATTAGTTATGCAACTGAAACACAGCAACCCGATTTTTTAATACTTCAGCAACATAAAGACGTCCTTGCCCATCAATCGCAATACCTGCAGGCGTAATCGTCTTATGCAGCATATTTTCAGGTTTAAGAACATACTTGAAACGTGTCTTGCTGCCATAAACCTGGATCACATCCATGTAACTATCGGAGATGTAAAAATTATTATTTGCATCAACGGCAACGCCTTTAGGTCTGAACAGTTGACCAGGAAGCACGCCCCATTCGCCCACCTGAACAGAAAAGGTGCCATCCCTCTCGAAAATCTGGACCCGTGTATTCAACACATCCACCACGGCAATGCGCGAATCCGGCAAGACCAGAACGGAACCAGGAAAACGGAACTGGCCTGGATTCAGGCCAGTCCCCCCCCATTCTCGCAATAATTTTCCAGCCGGATTAAAAACCATAAGACGATGATTTCGATTACCACTCACGTAATATTCCCGGCCATCGTCAGAAATGGCAATATCGATTGGGCGCACAGCCTTGCCCCGACTCATAACCTTGAATTGCCGTATAAAGTGGCCGTCACGCGCAAAGATTTGAATCAGCCTGTTTTCCCGGTCAGCCACATAAATTTTATCCCGGTGGACAGTGAGACCCACCGGGCTGTTCAATTTACCCTGTCCGAGCCCTTTACCGCCAAAGGTATACAAAACTTTGCCACTAAGCGAAAAAACAACAATACGATGATTAGCACCATCCACCACATAGGCAGCATTTTCGTCCACTGCAACATCGGTGGGCATGGACAAGCGTGTTGAACCCGCACCGGTAAGATAGTGCAGAAAAAGTATTTTATGATAGGGAATGGGGGCGGCTGTCACTGGCGCCGCATCAACAATCTGTGCGCTCACACAATACAGGAAAAACGCAAGAATATGGCTGACATAAAATAAAAGCCGGCTATGAATAGTCATATCAGCCCTCCAGCTATTGATTTAATGCAGTCGGTGGTGACTTCAAACAGCCAAATTTACATATCTATTTATGCTTACCTGACTCTTTTTTGAATAGATTTGGCAAATAAAAGTTTTTGTATTTTTTGACTATCCCGATAATATTCAGATTGGTGACGTCAAATATCCGCTGTTCTGAAAAACCCAGTTTACGAAAAGGCAAATAGCTTTTATCTTCCTGCGCATGACAGCGGTCACAGAAACGACCTTTGCGTCGAACCAGCTTGTGGATACGCTTTTTCATGGCTTCCTTGTCACTATCTGACAAGCGATCCTTAACCGCCAGAAACTCCTTCACTTCAGGTTTAGCCTCAGTCATTTCCATCAACGTCTTTTTACCATCAATATCAGCATAGACCACTATCTTGGAGAAATAATCATCGGTTTTCACCAGATAACCTGTATCGGGATTAAGACTGGTACCAAAATGAGGTCCCTTGACTTTAATACCCGAATAATTCAACCAAGCAAAGCTGTATGAGTCTTCAGGAACCTTTTTCTCGTTAGTATGACAGGTCATACAACCCACAAATTGAGTATGCATATTAAGAAGTGTACGAATCATCCGTGTCTTTGAATGAGGATAATCACCATGACAATAAAAGCATACCGGTTTCTTTCCAGCATTGACGGTATCATTTTTTCTGACATTGTGAAAATGGCGCATTTCTTCAGAGAAGCGGTGCTCCTTAAGTTCCTGCAACAATTCCGGCTTTTCTTTTTTTTCAAAAAAGCCCAGTTTTTCCCCGAAAGCAACCGAAATTTCAAATAATAGGCTCAGGATAACCGCGCCTAAGATAAAGGTTGTTAAAAAACTCAAAAAAGGATGCTCACGTCGCAACCCGGTAATGCTGAAGGGATCACTATTAAATTCACCGGGAATCCGTGCCTTGTGATCAATCATTACCAAGATAGCAATGCCCAGCAACATAAAAAGCATAACGGAAATGACAATAAAGACTGTCAGAATATGTCCTGATTCATGCATGACTCAAATCCAAATTAAGCAGTGAATTATTCACCCAGATACAACCAGATGGTAAATAAACCAAACAATGTACAAAGAAAAACCATAAACAGAGCACTATAGGCTATCAGTTTCTGATACCATTTCAGTGTCTGCATCATGGCGACACACCTTCAGCGATAAGATCATCATCTTCATCTCCAGAGTCAGCATCCAGTTCACGAGCATCCAAAAGATCCATCAGATAATCTCTTTCTTCCGGCAGTTCCACCAGATTCCGAAGGTATTCAAGAAAGTGCTCTTCCATCTGATGTTCGCGGGTTATTTTTCCGGTAAGAAAGGTCCACTGCATGGGGAAACGTCCCGGCGCAAGATGCACGTTGTACCAGTGCCAGAAAGCAATCACTAAAAGTGCAAGCAAGGCTTCATGTGGATGTGACAGGCGCATCATCTCCTGGAAATGTGAAGATATACTGGCCGGCAATACGGCTGCCCAGAATTCAGGGAACAGAAAAGACGATCCGGAAACAATCATGACGATATTGCCGAAAGCGGCCGCAAAATAATGAATTTTCTGCTTATACATGAATTTATCCATCTCGGGACGCATTTTTCTGGCACCACTGAAATACAGCATGTCGTCCTTGAAATCACGAAGATCTTTAAAACTTGGCAGAATCGTACGCCGAATATCAAAGCGGCCTTTTAATATCTGCGCCATCGGACCAAACGTAATAGTAAAAACATGGTAAATCATACTCAGTACCATGACGCTTGCCAGTGATCGATGAATAATACGCGACACATCAACGCCACCAATCAGAGCATTCAATGGCGCCGCCCAGAAGTGATCAAAAAAAGCGATAGGAAGCCCCGTAAACGCAAGCGCAAGAAAGGTCACGAAAGTCAGCATATGCTGAAGACGAATATGAATAGAATAACGCGGCAGATCACCAATCGGATTCGAGACAACATTCTTGTATAACAGCACCCGGTCATCCGGCATAGCTGCAATAACAGCTTCAATATCATCACGTTCCAGATTATCAACCTGGTTCATCTCCATGGATCTTTCCAGCACACTTCGTGCTTCTGCGGATAAAATCATCGTCAATTACCTGCTAATTCGTTTTTCAGTACATTCATAAAAATCTATATTTTTCTGTTGCGTCCGCGTCTTGATGGCCGCCACCAGGATGAACCCTTTTTAATTTTCCAGATAACCCCATCTCGTCTGCGACCAATGGTTTCAACCAGGGCCATGCCAATCAACAAAAACAGCACGACATCCCCCACCCAGCCATAAACAATCTCGGCATAATGACGGAAAGGATCATCAGATTTATAATTTGTAGGATGCGGATCAAGCAAGGCATAGTTTTTATCTGCATAGATATGGCAGCGTTGACAGGTCTTCAACTTGCGCCCTGGACTCACAGGCGAAGCAGGATCCCGCGATGGCCGGATAAAATGAACAGACAGATAATAATTGTCATAATCCGCATGGCAGTCAAGACAGTTTGCTGCCTTCTTATAACCAAAGCGGGTTACTTTGCCATGAAAACTTTCATTATAGGATTCGACCGCATAGGGATATTTCTCGCCTAGCTTACGACCTTCGGCTTTTGCCGCTTTCATATGTCGTTCAACCAGCCGCTTATCACCATGACAATTTGAACAAAGGCGGACGATTTGTTCAGACGAACGTTTAACCTCACGAATACGCCTGCTGGTGTGCTTATACCAGTTTATGACAAACTTTCTGTCTTCGTGACAGACCACACAGCGATCGACTATGCGTTTGGGTGGCGTGCCTTCTGCTGGATTATAGATAGGATTGGTATGACAGGTAACGCAGTATGGCTTGTCCCGGTCAGGCCCGGTTGCAACCTTCTTGCGTCCATGTGTACTTTTAATATACTTGTCATAGATAGGCTTATGACTGAAGTTTTTTCCGGTAGCAGGGTTTTTTATCGAATGACATTCTGAATCACACTTCACACCCACTTTAACTTTTTTGTGGGGTAGCTGCTTTATATAGCTATGACAATCGGTACAGGGAACATTGCGATGAACGGTTTTAGCAAATACATGAGGAATAATATAATAATTACGTAGCGTGCCATCCTCAGTAATACGCCCCATCTTGGGATACTTATGACAAAGAAGACAACCCTCATCATCTTCAAACGCCCAACCCGCATGACTATAACCAAGACCAAGCAAAGTTAATAAAAAAAACAGCTTCAGTACGTTGCGCATTACTCCCTCTCCCCCGAGAGACATTAAACTTCTTGAAATCCCAATAATTTACAATCCATAAGATAAAGTTAACATAAGAAGAAATAGAATTACTTGTTTTAGATCAGATCGCAATGCTATTTATCCCTGAATAAATCATCCCTTGTAGCAACTGATAAATCATGACTTACAAATCATGACAATTTTCACACATCGGATTGAAACGCAACCGTTTAGGTTCATCCGCCCCCTTTGCTGCACGTGGATTTTTAAGTACGCCACGTTCATGTGGATTATGACAGGTCGCACAATAAATCTGTCCATTGTCCTTTTCAAGAGGAAGAATAATGCCGTTGATCTTTTCCATTTTCAACATGTGACGACGAATTCCCGGCGGGGGTTTTACCAGATGCTGCGGCCCGCCTTTATCCAGAAAAAGAAAGTCACCACCAGGATGGGGAGTCCATTGATGACAGTTCAAACATAGCGAGGCATAGTCGGTCTTAACCCAAAGCTCAGTATCCACTGCAGTACCATCATCCAGTTCCCCGGGAACGCGCATATGGCAAATCAAACATTTGTCAGGCTGAATTTTACCGGACGCGGATATTTGATCATGCGCATTTAATCGTTGATAGGCCTTTTTATCATGACACTTGTAACAAAGTCCGGTACGCGCACGATAGGGTCCACCACGCATAAATTTCGGGTTTATTCTTCTATCTGAAAACCTTTTTTCAGTACACTGCATTATAGCATCGTGACAAGAGGAACAAGTCATTACTTTTCCTGCTTTCTTGCCCCGCAATAACGTTTTTCTAAATTCAGGCGACATACGCTTGCGCATCGTTTTTGGAACGGTCGCGGCTAGCGGGTGATCATGGTCATGATCGGCCAATGCTTGATGACAGTTATTGCAGGTTGCATTAATACCTTTACCTCTCAGCCGTGTGTGTTTCCGATCCGGCTTACCCTTATGGCAGGCTGCACAGGCATCCAGATTCCAATGGGGGTCAGGGATATCGCCTATTTCTATTTTGCCTTTTTTAACCCATTCATTGACCTTGCCAGCCTGCGAAAATCGAATCGATTCACCTGCAGCCAACAGCGCCGGACTCAGCCAGCACTGAATATATAATAACAAGGCGAAAAAACTCCAGCTCCACTTGGTGGTGGGCAAAATAAAGCCTCTCAACCCTGTCTGTAAAACAGAACACCGGTGCTTAAATAAACACAGGCGCACTAACTGCTCGGCTTGTTGTCTGCAGATGATTTTTTATCCGGCTGATTATTTTTTATACCATTCATGGAATCAGCAGGGCCCATCAACTTGGTTGGTTTAAAGATGTCAACCTTGCGGAAAAACTGATCCACAATATAAACCCGACCATCGGTCTCATCTATAGCAACACCTGAAGGCAGCATATATTTTGCCGGTTTGTCCGAAGAACCCCGGTTGCCCAAATACATCAACAACTTTCCATCCGGGGAGAACAACTGGACATTACCAAACGCTGTATCAACCACATAAACATTACCCCACTTGTCAACAGCAATGCCTTTTGGTCGGGAAAACTGGCCGGTACGCCGACCGATGCCGCCAAATTTTCCAATAAATTTCCCATCCATGTCAAAAATCTGGACCCGGAAGTTACCTCCATCCACAACATACAAATGGTGGTTATAGGGGCTAACCACAGCGTCACGCGGCAAATTAAATTCACCATCACCACTGCCTCGAGTGCCAATATCGAACAGATGCTTTCCGCTGTGCGCATCAAAAACGCGCACCCGGTGATTATTGCTTTCGACTCCGCCGGTATCGACCACATAAACACGCGTACCTTCCGGATCGACAGCAACACCCGAGGGCCGGCTGAAATAATCTTTACCACCCAATACCCGCAGATACTTGCCATCACGATCATAAATCGTCACGCGCTTGGCGGTACCATCACAGACATAGAGATTACCGGCCGCATCCTGCGCCAGACCCAGGGGCATAAACAGGCGACCCGGCTCATCCTTCCCGATTTCAAAATATTTACCTTCTCCGGCGGGATCCATCACCATTACAATACGCCGCACCGTATCGCCAATAAAAATCCGACCCTTGTCGACACTGATACCAAACGGTTTGGCAAAACCCTCACCATGGAGCTGCTCACCCGTAGCAAAACGCCGAAAAGCATTGGTTGAATCTTCCTTTACCACATCGATGCTGCTACGAATAGTTCGCTCATAAATAAAGCGAGGCTTTTCCGGCGGCAAAGGAAAGACCGGAATGACAGTTTCTTTTTCAACCTTATCCGAAGTGACTGTGCAGGCATTCAGGAACAGAACAAATCCAGCCAGCAAGATCATGATGTTCTGTCGAGTATTATTCATATTGTAACCAGGCTCCATGATGAGAAGGTAATCACCCGCAGCAAGCTGCGGAGTATTAAATTGTAGGAATAGGCAGCGTATAACTCGAAGTCCAGCAGTGAAAACTATCTTCCGTTTTTTGCTGCTGGCGGTGGAATACGCTTCTATAGTTTGCATAACATTAGCATGTTTCGCCTGTCATCACTGTTTTTCTCGCACGCCAGACAAAAATTAAAACCACCCGTATTGTCAAGTTTAGGCAGCAAGATTAGTGCCATTAACTGGCACAAACTGTACATGTATACAGGAGTATATTTGTCGACTTTTATTCTAATTCACTCTAAATCAGAATAATCGGTATCATAATTGCTTTTATAAAATAGATTCGTCAAAGTACGCTATCATCCTTTTTTTATTTATTATTTCCATTTACCGTTCGAGAGTCCGGCATGCCCATGTATAACATGTATAATAAGTTTTCTTTTCCAATGTATACCTTAATCCTTGTCAGCAGTCTTTTTCTCAGCACCCAAACCCAGGCCGAGACATCGACATCGACAACCAACCCAGCGTTAATTTATCACAATTACTGTTCCGTCTGTCACGGTGACAAAGGGGATGGAAATTCCCATGCGGAATCCAGTATGCAGCCCCGCCCCGCAAACTTCACTCTGCAGAAAACCGCACGCAGACTGACCCGTGAACGCATGATCCACTCTGTCACCAACGGTCGGCCAGGCACCGCGATGGTTGCCTGGAAAAAGCAGCTAAACAGAAAGGAAATCGAAGAAGTAGTCGATTATATACGTGAATTCTTCATGCCACCCGTTGGTGCGGGCAATGTTGGGCGCGGCAAAAAACTCTATGCCCAAACCTGCTCGGTCTGTCATGGCGATCACGGCCAGAGCGCAAAATGGGGCAGCAATCTGCTGCGCTCCCGACCGCGGAATTTCACTACTGAAGCTTCCCGCCGTGAGCTTAGCCGTGAACGAATGATTAATTCCGTAACCCACGGTGTCAAGGGTACCCCCATGGCCGCCTTTGGCGTTCAGCTCAGCGCCGCTGAAATTGCCGATATTGTGGATTATATTCGCGAGGTCTTTATGCATTCGAAGATGCCATCGGGCTTATCTGGAACTCATGCATACGGCAAACCGGAAACCCAAAAACCCGCCGCCAGGCTCTCAACTCTCTCAGATATGGGAGTCGTTAACCGCCGCTTGTTGCCCAAAAATGAGAATACTCCCTTGAAAAAACCTGTCGATATGAGCGCCAGGCTACCTGATAACTTACAAGGTGACCCAAAAATTGGTCATGCCCTGTATATACAAAACTGTATACAGTGCCACGGCATAAAGGGGAATGGCGAAGGCCCGCGTGCTTATTTTATTTTTCCACGGCCACGAGACTTTACCCGCGAAAGCTCGCGCAAACGTTTCAACCTCCCCGCACTTTATCACTCCATATCCAAGGGGAAACTGGGTACTGAAATGCCCGCCTGGGATTTAGCTCTATCCCCTCAGCAGATTGCCGATCTCAGCGAATACGTCTTTCAAACATTTATTCGTGCCGATGCCGCTGAGCCATCACAGAAAAAATAGTGTTTATGTCTACCGAGTTGTTTCAAAATGCCCGATACTTGCGTCCATTCCCGCTTATCCTGTTTCTTCTCGTTTCCGGGGTTTTCAGCTTCCGACCAGCCTTTGCGGTCAAAGCTAATACGCCACAAACCAGCAACAGCGGGACTCGGGTCCATGAGCAGGGACGCAAGATTTATAATTTTCGCTGTTACTATTGTCATGGCTATTCAGGTAACGCCCAGACACTCTCCAGCCGCTTCCTGAACCCGCCGCCACGGGATTTCACGCGCCTGCAGCCGCAGTCACTCAGTCGTAAAAGCATGATCGCCAGCGTCCGCAACGGTCATCCCGGCACGGCGATGGCCAGCTATGCCAATATATTAACCCCCCACCAAATCGCTCTGGTCGTTGACTTTGTGCGCAATGAATTCATCCTGCATAAAAAGGAGAACACCCGCTACCATACGGCAGCCAATGGCTGGCCCAGACATGAACGCTACCGCGCCGCTTTTCCCTTTGCCCTGGGAAAGATCCCTCTGGACAGAAATCCGGAAACGCTCAGTCCCGAACAACTGAAAGGTCGCCAACTGTTTCTCGACACCTGCATCACCTGCCACGATCGCGCAAACGTCGAGAATGAAGGCCCCGAATGGGAAGCCAGTGCGGTTTCGTTTCCACGTAACAATACCTCGTTCAGTTATCCGCAGGTGGATAATATCAGCGAAGCTTCCGTCTATGCCCGTCATGAAGTGCCCCCGGTAGTCGCATCCCTTGATAAAAAGGAAAAAAGGGGAGCACAGCTTTTTCGAGCTAATTGCGCTTTCTGCCATGGTGCCGATGGCACAGGCAAAAACTGGATCGGTAGTTTTCTTGAACCGCGACCGCGAGATCTTACTGATCCAAAAATCATGCAGGCAATGACTGTGCAACGACTTCGGCACGCTATCGAATACGGCCTCACCGACACCACGATGCCGGCCTGGAAAGATGTTCTGAAGAAAAAGGAAATCGATGCGCTGATAGCTTACATCAATGCCGCCTTTTATCCCCTGTCCCATGACTCGAAACAATAACCTTGAGACGGGTAATTAATTTTGTAACTACTCATCCCTCACACTGGGTATATGTTTTAACTCTCGATGCGGGGTGTGCTGCCTGTTTAATGATGGGTTTCGCTTCGCTCTACCCAGCGGCTCGACTACGCTTCTGTCGGATGGCTAAAGCAAAACGCGAAGTCCAGAGGGAAACCCATCATTCTACAGAGTGTGTAGTTACTTAATTTTTCTAATTTTTTTCTTTGTTCTCTGTATAATTTTGCCCTGCTCGCTCACAGATCTGCCTTAGACTTGCAGGGCACGCTCGTCATAGCGACGATCCTCCTGAATTTTAAGCTTGTTACTGTGAGCAAAATTCATAATGAACTCATAGGCATCAGGATTGCTCTCTGCCAGTCCCCGCGCCACCACCAGACATTTTTCTCCCGCCACCATACAGGGCTGCACACTACGGGCATAATGCAGTCGATGATCACCACCAAAATGAGCCAGGGTTGAGGAAATGCGTTCAATCCAGTCGCTGGGACGCAGACGACCGCCGTCTTCACGGGTGCTATGAATAACCAGAATATCTTCTTCTTTACCGGACAAGGCATTTACCTCTATGCTGGGAAACAGGCGTGCCATCTGTGTCGGCGCATCCCTTACAGACTTTAATGCTGGTTAACACTATAGCCCAAACGTTATTAAATGAAACAAGGTTGAATAATGGATATTCTTCAAGCCATCAGTGGCCGCCAGTCCATCCGAGCCTATCTGGACACAGCGGTCGACAAAAAAATCATCCATGAGATTCTCGATACTGCACGCTGGACACCCTCCGGCGTCAACATCCAGCCCTGGCAGGTGATCGTAGTGCAGGGTAAAACCAGGCAGACCATGGGCGATCGCATTATCGCCGCCCGTGAAAATGGCCAGAAAGAAAATCCAGATTATGATTACTATCCTGAAAAATGGGTCGAACCCTGGCGTAGTCGACGTTTACAATGCGGTCTGGCTATGTACAAAGTCCTTGAGATCAGCCGCGAGGAAACTGAGAAACGCAAACAAGCCTGGTATCGAAACTATCATTTTTTCGGCGCACCGGTAGGGCTGTTGTTCTTTCTTGACAAAAACCTGGGGTCCGGCTCATTGCTGGATATGGGGCTGTTTCTACAGAGCATCATGCTCGCCGCCCGCCACTACGGCCTGGCAACCTGTCCCCAGGCTGCGCTGGCTGAATATCCGGATATTGTCAGAGATACACTGCAACTGAGTTCGGAGCAACATCTGATCGGCGGGATGGCGTTGGGCTACGCCGACATGAGCCAGCCGATCAACCAGTACCGTTTGCCTCGTCGCGAAGTTGAGGAATTCACCCGCTGGTATGACTGAACGATATATGCAGCCCGATAAGCGTCCCTACATTGGCCGTTTCGCACCATCTCCCACCGGCCCTCTGCATCTCGGTTCCCTGATCGCCGCCGTTGGCAGTTACCTTCAGGCGCGGAGTCATCAGGGACGCTGGCTGCTAAGGATCGAGGACATCGACCCACCCCGTGAAGCGCCCGGCGCGGCCAGTGCTATTCTAAAAATACTGGACGCTTATGGTTTTGAGTGGGACGGCCCGGTCACGTATCAAAGTCAGCGCTATGACTTCTATGAAAATGCACTGCACCAGTTACGCAGTCGAGATTATATCTATGCCTGTGACTGCAGCCGTAAAAAAATTGCCGAAACCAATGCTAATGGTAAACCACAGCGCTATCCGGGAACCTGTCGAAACAAAGAGCTGCTTCATAAGCAGAACCTCCTCCCCTCTAGTCTGCGGATGCGCACTAAAAATATCACATTGAGTTTTAATGATCTTGTCCAGGGCGTTATACGCCATAATATTTATCAGGAAAAGGGCGATTTCATCCTTGTGCGACGAGATGGTTTTTATGCCTATGCACTGGCTGTGAGTATTGATGACATGCAACAGGGCATCAGCGAAGTGGTACGTGGTAATGATTTGCTGACCACTACCATGTGCCAAATTTATTTAATCCAGCAACTCGATGGAATAGCGCCCGACTACGCCCACCTGCCAGTGGTCACTGATACTAAAGGCAACAAACTAAGCAAGCAGACCGGTGCCGCCCCCCTGCCATTGCTCCAGCCGACAAAACAACTCTACCAGGCTCTACACTTTCTCGGCCAGTCCCCGCCGCTTGAGCTAGCAGGCGCTACGGTGGCTGAATTCTGGCAATGGGCACAACAAAACTGGCAATTAAAGCGGGTGTCGGCAAAACCGATAAATATACCGACGCAGCCGGTCTGAACTGTCTAAATGGCCGATTAGGTGTTACTATTTATGCAAGCTAATGGATGGACGAGAGATGGGCAGGATCATGACGAAAACTGCACAGCACATAAAGCCCGACGCAGACTCGGCCTTTATCACAACATTCCGAGGCTCCTTTACCAGTATGCTACGCTGGCCACAACTGGATCAGCTATGGCAAGTGCTGCGTGAACAGAATTTCAAATGCTGGTATATCTACGCTGTGGGCGAAGCCCCGCCACAAGACTGCGCCGACAGCACACAACTGCATCAGTTTATCCATGAAATAGATAAACTGCTCCGTCAAGAGCATCAGGAAGAATACTGTGGCATCGTCTATGCCGATAAACGTGAAGATCCCGGCTTTATCAAAATATATGATCCCAGCAATCTCGGCGTGTCCTGCGGCTTCAGCGACAAACCGCCTCTACCCGGCTGGATATTGTCACTTGACATACCTGCGGATCTCAGCAACCTGCCACAGGCAGGTAACCGCCGCCGCTGGTGGCAAAAAATTTTTGATTAATAAATTACAATAAAGACTGTGCACAGACACCGCCATAACCAACTTCATGACAGATAAACACGAGCCATCCACCATCAACAGTACTGAACAGTCAAAAGTTGATAATTATGAGAAATATCTGCTCAGCAACAAAGCTGCCATCATCCAGAAACTGCGGCAACTCGGTAAGAGCAAGAACAACATTACCGCTCATTTTGGTGGCGGCAAATATTCTATACTGACTCAGGTCGTCGATGTGCTGCCGGACAAGGATCTGTTGGTACTGGATTACGGTTCCAATGAAGCAACCAATAAAAAACTGCTGCAAAGCGAACACACGGTATTCAAAACCCAGTACGAAGGAGTAACCGCCCAGTTCAGCACTGACTTTCTACAAAAAGCCAAACTGCACGGCAAACCGGCCTTTGCCTGTACGATCCCCGAATCACTGCTCTGGGTACAGCGGCGTGAATTTTACCGGGTCCGTATTCCCCTGCGTGATAATGTATTCTGTGAGTTAATTCATGATAAAGAAATTCTGATCCCTTATCCGGTGCTCGACATTAGCATAGCCGGGCTGGCCATTCGCATCACGGATTCCAGATATCCTATCGAAGCCGGTATGCTCTTCAACGATGCTCGTCTGGTCCTGCCGAATGAAGAATCCAGCCTGGTCAATATCGAGATCATGAACCAGTTACCGCTGAAGCAGGATAACCCGGAAGCGGGTCTGCGCTTCGGCTGTGTATTCCATAACATCAGTGCTGATATTTCAGCCAAAATACAGCGTTATATTTATGACATCGAGTTGATGAATCGCCAGGTCAAGTCTTGATTCCGCAGCCTTGAGCCACAGATTGAGGCACAGGAAATTAAGCCCGGCAGGTTGAGCATCGCTTTCAGGAACAGATAATAATCAACATTCACTGTCTTGCCTTTTTATTCAGGAGAAAACCATGGCGCAGGAAAAAATCTACCCCATCCCCCAAAACATTGCCGCCCGTGCGCATATCACTGAAGACGATTATTTTCGCATGTATCAGCAATCTATCGAAGACCCAGCCGGTTTCTGGGCTGAACACGCCAGTGAGTTTCTCAACTGGACTAAACCCTGGGACAAAGTACTGGACTGGGATTACAAAAAAGGCCACATCCGCTGGTTCGAAGGTGGCAAGCTCAACGTCAGCGTCAACTGTATCGACAGGCATCTGGCGAGCCGCGGCGATCAAACCGCCATCATCTGGGAAGGCGATGATCCTTCTGTCGACAAAAAAATTACTTACCACGAATTACATCGGCAAGTCTGCAAACTGGCCAATGTGCTCAAAAGCCGCGGTGTAAAAAAAGGCGATCGGGTCTGCATCTATATGCCCATGATTCCGCAAGCCGCCTATGCCATGCTCGCCTGTACCCGAATCGGCGCTATTCATTCTGTTGTTTTCGGCGGCTTCTCACCCGAGGCTCTGAAAGATCGTATTCTCGACTCCGACTGCCAGCTGGTGATTACCGCCGACCAGGGTCTGCGGGGCAGCAAGACGGTCGCATTGAAAGACAATACCGATAAGGCCGTAGCCCATTGTCCCAACGTCCATACCGTACTCACCGTTCGTCACACCGGCGGTGATATTGACTGGAACGAACAACACGATGTCTGGTACCACGAACTGATGGACAAGGCGGACGATGATTGTCCAGCCGAGGAAATGGATGCCGAAGATCCCCTGTTCATTCTTTATACCTCCGGTTCCACCGGCAAACCCAAGGGCGTATTGCACACCACCGGCGGCTACCTGCTATATGCGGCCATGACCACCAAATACACCTTTGATCTGCACGATGGTGATGTTTTCTGGTGTTCCGCCGATGTCGGCTGGGTTACCGGCCACAGCTACACGGTGTATGGTCCGCTGGCCATTGGCAGCACCACCCTCCTGTTCGAAGGCGTTCCCACCTACCCCGACGCATCCCGTTTCTGGCAGACCATCGACAAGCACCTGGTCACTGCCTTTTATACTGCCCCCACGGCAATTCGAGCGCTAATGCGTGAAGGCGATGAACCGGTAAAGAAAACCTCCCGCGCCAGCCTGCGTATCCTCGGCAGCGTAGGCGAACCCATCAATCCGGAAGCCTGGGAATGGTACTACCGGGTCGTCGGTGACAGTCGTTGCCCCATCGTCGATACCTGGTGGCAGACTGAAACCGGTGGCCATATGATCACCCCCCTGCCCGGCGCTACACCGCTGAAACCCGGTTCAGCCAGTCGCCCCTTCTTTGGTGTTGTTCCGGGAATCATGGACACAGATGGCAAACTAATCGAAGGTGAGGCTGAAGGCGCGCTGGTCATGTGCCACCCCTGGCCCGGCCAGATGCGCACTCTCTACGGCAATCACCAACGTTTTATCGATACGTATTTTACTACCTATCCCGGTTACTATTTTACCGGCGATGGCGCACGGCGTGACGCCGATAATTATTACTGGATTACGGGACGCATGGATGACGTGCTTAATGTTTCCGGTCATCGCATGGGTACAGCCGAAGTGGAAAGTGCCCTGGTACTGCATGAAGCGGTGGCAGAGGCCGCAGTAGTAGGTTATCCGCATGACATCAAGGGCCAGGGGATCTACGCCTATGTCACCCTGGTCAAAGGGGTGGAAGCTACTGAGGAGTTACGCAAGGAACTGGTCAAACAGGTGCGCAGCGAAATCGGACCCATTGCCTCACCGGATGTAATCCAGTGGGCACCCGGCCTGCCCAAAACCCGCTCAGGCAAAATCATGCGCCGCATCCTGCGCAAAATTGCCGCCAATGAACTGGATAATCTGGGCGATACGTCAACCCTGGCGGATCCAGCCGTAGTCGATGATCTGATCGAAAACCGGGCAAACAAGTAACGCGGAAAATATTTGCCAGGTGGCACAAAAAAACCTGCCCACCCAACAGGACTGAGATAATTCCTGTTGGGCTTCGTATTGCTCAGCCCAATCTACTGCAAATAATCAAACAAGGTTGAATTGAATAAAATGAAGCCCGACAACGTCCTGACATTCAGCGTAGCGCCATCAATTTTCGCGCAAAAAGATCCTGCCAGCCAGTGCCGATAGATTTTTCATAGAGTCTTTTGATTAGGGTGCGTTCATCTGGCTTACGCATCCTCAGCACTTTAAAGTTCTCCCGGTGCCGATCTTCCGGGTGCAATTCAAACAGTTTAAAGGAACCGATATAAACCAGTTCCCCCGGATGCACAGTTACAATATGCTGATAGGCATCAATTTTTTTCTGCACCAGGTTAAATCGTTTGTTCAGGGTCACCATTGAGGAAAATATATATTTACCCGGTTTCAGGTTTTCAGCCATGAAATCCCCGTTTTTATAGATCAGGACGCGCGGTGGACGGTTGAAGGGACGAATATAAACCTTGCCATACTCACGCAGACTGACCTCGATGACCCGCTCGGAAGCCTGGATATTGCCAAAGATCATTCCCATCTCCGGCGACTTGATCTCTTCCGGTGGTGCAATGCCGACACCAATAGTACTACATGCGCCAAGCGTAAGCAGAGAGATAAAAAAAATGCAGATTCTTAGCATAAACCCTCATCGATAGTATCTGTGTGGAACAGATTTGTTTAGATCGATCTTGTTGAGCAAGAACATTCACATAATATGCCAACTTTAGTGGCGCGCAGGTTTAACAGACATAAAAAAAGGGCCGTATGGCCCTTTTTTTATTGCGTAGTTTCAGCTCAACCTGCTTCTACGGCTTTCATGCTCAGGCGAATGCGGCCCTGCTTGTCAATTTCCAGTACCTTGACCTTGATAAGCTCGCCTTCCGTCAGTTTGTCACTGACATTTTCAACCCGCTCTTCGCAGATTTGCGATACATGCACCAGACCGTCCTTGCCTGGCAAAATGGTGACAAACGCGCCAAAATCCATGAGTTTGGCTACCCGGCCCTCATAGATTTGACCCACTTCAACATCGGCCGTCAGGCGTTCGACTTTCTCACGCGCTTCGTTGGCAGCCGCCTGATCACTGGAAGCAATCTTGATCGTGCCATCGTCGCTGATATCGATAGTCGTACCGGTTTCTTCCGTAATCGAACGAATAGTCGCGCCACCCTTGCCGATCACGTCACGGATCTTGTCCGGATTGATTTTGAAGGTAACATAACGCGGCGCAAACTCGGACAGCTCTTCACGCGGCTTGTCGATAACGGCATTCATTTTTTCGAGAATGTGCAAACGGCCTTCTTTGGCCTGATCCAGAGCAATCTCCATGATTTGTTTGGTGATGCCCTCGATCTTGATGTCCATTTGCAGGGCGGTAATACCGTTCTCAGTCCCCGCAACCTTGAAGTCCATGTCGCCCAGATGATCTTCATCACCGAGGATATCAGTCAGTACTGCAAACTTGTCCTCTTCCTTGATCAGGCCCATAGCGATACCGGCAACCGGCGCTTTCAGCGGCACCCCGGCATGCATCATGGACAGGCTGCTGCCGCAGACTGAGGCCATGGAGCTTGAACCGTTGGATTCGGTGATTTCAGACACCACACGCAGGGAATAGGGGTATTCTTCCATATCCGGCATCACACCCAACACACCACGCTTGGCCAGACGACCATGGCCGATTTCCCGGCGTTTAGGCGTACCCACGCGTCCGGTTTCACCGACAGAATAAGGCGGGAAATTGTATTGCAGCATGAAGGGGTCGCGGTAGGAACCTTCCAGCGCATCGATAATTTGAGAGTCACGTTCCGTACCCAGAGTGGTCACAACCAGCGCCTGGGTTTCGCCACGAGTGAACAGGGCCGAGCCATGTGTGCGCGGTAATACGCCGACTTTTACCGTGATATCACGCACGGTGCGGGTGTCACGACCATCAATCCGGGGCTCACCACTGAGAATCTTGCTACGCACAACTTTCTTTTCCAGCTTTTCAACGGCATCGGAAATTTCTTCTTCAGAATAACCTTCGCTTTCTTCGTCAACCAGATTTGCCTTGATTTCTTTGCGAATTTCACTCAGGCGAGTGTAACGCGGCATTTTTTCACTAATGGTATAGGCTTCGGTAAACTGCGCTTCACCCGCAGCCGCCACGGCTTCATTCACGGCTATATTTTCTTCTGCCACCTGCCAATCCCAGGCAACCGTACCTGCATCGGCTGCCAGTTCACGAATGGCATTAATTGCCACCTGGAAGGCCTCATGGCCAAACATCACCGCGCCCAGCATTACCTCTTCAGACAAAATTTTAGCTTCGGATTCCACCATCAACACGGCATCATTGGTACCGGCGACAATCAGATCCAGTTCGGAATCTTCAATTTCGGTCTTGCTTGGATTCAACAGATACTCGCCGTCCTTATAGCCCACACGGGCAGCGGCAATCGGGCCGTTAAACGGTGCACCCGATAAAGTCAGAGCAGCAGACGCGCCGAGCATGGCCGGAATATCCGGCGTTACCGCTGGATCCAACGACATAACCGTACAGATAATTTGAACTTCGTTGGTGAATCCTTCAGGGAACAGCGGACGAATCGGGCGATCAATCAGACGGGCTGTCAGCGTTTCATTGTCAGAGGGCCGACCTTCGCGCTTCAGAAAACCACCTGGAATCTTGCCGGCAGCGTAGGTCTTTTCGGTATAATCAACCGTCATAGGGAAAAAGTCCCGACCGGCTACTTCCTTTTTATCTGCAACCGCCGTTACCAGAACAACGGTTTCCCCCATTTTGACCATGACCGCACCGGAGGCCTGTCGAGCAATCTCTCCGGTTTCGAGCGTGACAGTATGATCACCAAACTTGAATTCTTTTTTAACAACGGCCATGTATGTTCCTTAAACGATGAACTTGACGAAAAATTATTTACGCAGACCCAGGCCTGCAATCAGATCACGGTAACGCTGTAGATCCTTTTTCTTAAGATAGTCGAGTAATTTGCGACGCTGACTCACCATACGCAACAGTCCCTGGCGGGAGTGATGATCATGAATATGGGTTTTAAAATGATCGGATAAATCGTTAATACGCGCAGACAATAACGCAACCTGAACTTCGGGGGATCCGGTGTCAGTGCCTGAACGCTGATAGTTTGAAACGATGTTCGCCTTGCTTTCGGCATTAATTGACATCGCAAGCTCCTGTAATTACATAAAAATTGGTGAAACGAAGAAAGCGCGTATTCTACCTGTGCGCAGGTGTCTGAGACAAGCTAATTCCGGGGAAACAGGCTAATTTCGCTAGAATAACGGCGAATTCAGGCCAGGTTTATCAATCGCCGGGGGGCTACCCGGCCATCGCCTAAAATCTGACCGACACCGAGAAAACGATCATCATCGGCAAACAGGCAAACCCAGCCGCGAGTCGGCGCTTTGGGCACCTGTACCGCCTGCCCCTGACGCAGATAATGCGTACTATCCTGGGTCAACTTCACCTGCGGCCAGTCGGCCAGTGCATATTCCATGGGCAACAGACGAGCATCCATGGCAGTAAAGCCTTCTTCTTCCGCCAGCTCTTCCAGTTCCGCCAGGGTGCAGCTGTTATCTATAGCAAACGGACCCGCCCCCGTGCGCCGCAAGGCATTCAGATGCGCCCCACAGCCCAGTTTCTCACCAATGTCCTGCACTAGTGTGCGAATATAGGTGCCTTTCGAACAATGCACATCGATGTCCAGCTCGTCACGGACCTGGCGCAGCAATTCAAGGCTGAAAATATTAACCCGGCGTGGCTTGCGTTCGATCTCGATGCCCTGATGCGCCAGCTTGTACAGAGGCTGACCATCCACCTTGATAGCTGAATGCATGGGGGGGATCTGGCTGATTTCACCCTTGAATTGACTGAATACTTCGAGAATGCGCGCCTCGCTATACTTTTCCACTGGCCGGGTTTGCACCACCACGCCATCGGCATCGCCAGAATCGGTGCGTTCACCCAACTTGCAGGTGCCGGTATAGTGCTTGTCGGAATCCAGCAGAAAACCGGAAACCTTGGTGGCCTCACCCAGGCAAACAGGCAGCAAACCACTGGCCATGGGATCCAGATTGCCGGTATGCCCTGCCTTGTTGGCATTGAACAGCCTCTTGACCCGTTGCAGGGCGGCATTGGAGGTTATGCCTACCGGTTTGTCGAGTAAAAGAATACCATTGACATTGCGGCCATTATTACGTCTGCGTCGCGCCATGAATGAACCTGATTAGTCCTGATCCTGTTGTTTATCACGATCTGAGCTCACGGCGGCATCAATCAGACTGGATAGCCGGTTGCCCTTGCTGACGGACTCGTCATAGATAAATTTCAGTATCGGCACGGTACGCAGTGTCATACTTTTACCCAGACAGTGGCGCAGGAAACCGGCAGCACGCTCCAGCACCTCCAGGGTTTGCGCCATATCATGTTCTTCATCAAACACCGTCACAAACACTTTGGCCACCGATAGATCCCGTGATACGTCGACCGCAGACACCGTCACCATTCCCAAGCGGGGATCCTTGATCTCCTGCTGAATGAGGACCGCTAGTTCACGCTGGATCTGTTCCCCTACACGGCGGGTTCGGTTAAAGTCTTTAGGCATTAGAGAGTATTGTCGTTAATAGAGTACGTATTTCTGGATCCCATGCTCCGCGTGGGAACCCATACGCTATATGCGTTCCCAGGGAGACCGTGGGAACGCGTCAAACTTTGCGTATTCACGAGAATAATTACAGCTCGCGCTGAACCTCGATCATTTCAAATACTTCGATTTGATCGCCGGGTTTAACATCATTGTAGTTCTTCACCCCGATACCGCATTCCATACCCTGCTTGACTTCGTTAACGTCATCTTTAAAGCGGCGCAGAGATTCAAGTTCACCCTCGTAAATCACCACATTGTCACGCAGCACGCGAATCGGATTATGACGCTTGACCACGCCCTCGGTTACCATACAACCGGCAATCGCGCCCAGCTTGGGAGAACGGAAAACATCCCGAACTTCTGCCAGGCCGATAATCTGTTCCCTGATTTCGGGTGAGAGCATGCCACTCATGGCGGCTTTGACCTCATCGATGAGATCGTAGATCACACTATAATAATGCAGATCCACGCCTTCTTCATCGATCAGACGCTTGGCCACGGCATCCGCACGAACATTGAAACCAATGACGATGGCACCGGCTGCTACCGCCAGATTAACATCAGATTCGTTAATCCCGCCGACTCCACTGGAGACGATTTTCACCTTTACTTCATCAGTTGACAGTTTATTGAGCGCATCAGCGATGGCTTCGGTAGAACCCTGTACATCGGCTTTAAGCAGAATATTGAGGGTACTGACTGCCCCCGATTCCATCTGCGAAAACATATTTTCCAGTTTCGTGGCCTGCTGGCGCGCCAGCTTCACATCACGAGACTTGCTATGACGGAACATGGCCACTTCACGCGCCTTGCGTTCAGATTCCACCACTGTGGCTTCATCGCCTGCCATCGGAGTACCGGATAATCCCAGAACCTCGACGGGCATCGAAGGACCCACACGGTCCACCAGTTCGCCTTTGTCATTGAGCATAGCGCGAACCCGGCCATATTCCAGACCGGCCAGTAAAATATCGCCTTTCTTTAACGTACCTTTCTGCACCAGGACGGTGGCTACCGGGCCACGCCCCTTGTCGAGACGAGATTCCACTACCGAACCTCGGGCTGGACCATCAGCTACCGCCCGCAGTTCCAACACTTCGGCCTGCAGTGACACGGCTTCGAGCAAGGCATCCACGCCTTCGCCGGTATGCGCCGAGACGTTAACAAACATGGTATCACCACCCCAGTCTTCCGGGATTACCTCTTCCTGACTCAATTCATTCTTTACTCTGTCCGGATCGGCATTTTCCTTATCGATTTTGTTAACCGCAATAATCAACGGGACTTCTGCCGACCTGGCATGCTGGATTGCCTCACGCGTCTGCGGCATCACGCCGTCATCCGCTGCCACCACCAGAATTACAATATCGGTGACTTTGGCACCGCGTGCACGCATGGCGGTAAATGCAGCATGGCCGGGGGTATCGAGGAAAGTAATATCGCCCGAATCCGTATGCACATGATAGGCGCCGATATGCTGGGTAATGCCGCCGGACTCACCCGCAGCAACACGGGATTCCCGAATATAATCCAGCAGTGAAGTCTTGCCGTGATCCACATGGCCCATAATGGTGACCACGGGCGCACGGGCAACCATATCACCTTCCTGGCTCTCATCAATCAGCGACGACTCCAGTTCATCCTCTACCAGCAGCTTAACCGTGTGACCCATGTCCTCGACCACCAGAGTTGCGGTCTCCTGATCCAACACCTGGTTAATCGTTACCATCGACCCCATATTCATGAGTACTTTGATGACTTCTGCCGCTTTTACCGACATTTTTTGCGCCAGGTCCCCAACACTGATAGTTTCTGGTATCGAGACTTCGTGCACAATGGGCGCAGTTGGCCGGGTAAACCCATGTTCACCGGCGGTTGCAATGGCCGATCTTGCTACGCGTTTCGGTTTTTTCCGGCGACGGCCTGACTTGTCAGCCGTAACATGCAGTTCTTTGCGTCCATAACGGGTATCCCGATCAGACGGTCCATGCTTGGCAGATTTTTTATGCTTACTGCGCGCATCCGCTGCGGGCTCTGCTGCAGGCTTGGCCTTGGTCGCGGGCGCAGCCTTCTTGCTTTCCTTTACTTTTTTATTTTCTTCCGCCTGGCGTTTCTCTTCTTCCAGACGACGTATTTTTTCACGCTCGGCATCTTCTTCTGTTAGACGCTTGGCTTCGATTTCCTGCTGCCGACGTTTTTCGTCATCCTCACGTTGGCGCTGCTCAGCCAACAGCTTCTCTTTCTCAAGTTTCGCCTTTTCCGCCGCAGCCGTTTCATCTTCCTGTGCATCTTCGCGCTTGACGTAGGTACGTTTCTTGCGTACTTCCACCACCACCGACTTGGACTTACCATGGCCTGCCGACTGTTTCAGTTCACTGGTCGACTTGCGATTCAAGGTCACTTTGCGAGGTGAAGCCATCCTTGGCTCATTGGCAGAATCTGACGCATGCTTGTTGCGCAAGAAACTCAGCAATTTCATTTTTTCAGCATCGTTTATACTTGCAGTTGCATCGGTGATGCTGACACCTGCTTCTTTTAACTGGGTCAGCAATCGGTCTACCGAAATACCCACCACTTCTGCAAATTGTGTGACTGTTACATCAGCCATAAAGCTATTCTCCTACCATGGTCCAGAATTATTTGCTCTGCTCTTCCGCAAACCATGGTTCACGTGCGGTCATAATCAATTTCGCCGCCTGTTCTTCATCAAGCCCTTCGATTTCCAGTAGTTCATCCACCGACTGTTCAGCCAGGTCCTCCATACTAATGATGCCGTTGTGCGCCATCTGGTAGGCCAGATCTTTTGTCAGACCTTCCATTTTAAGCAGATCCTCAGCCGGTTCCACGCGGGTTAAATCTTCTTCACTACTGATGGCGCGAGTCAAAAGAATATCTTTGGCCCGTCCCCGCAGTTCCTCGACAATATTCTCATCAAACTCTTCGATCTCCAGCATTTCGCTAACGGGTACATAAGCAATTTCGTCAATGCTGGTAAACCCTTCCTGCACCAGAATCACCGCCACCTCTTCATCCACGTCCAGCATATCCATAAACATTTGCTGGGATTTCTGTGTTTCCACTTCGGATTTTTCCGCTGCTTCCGTTTCTGACATCACATTCAGAGTCCAGCCGGTCAGCTCGCTGGCCAACTTGACGTTCTGACCACCGCGGCCAATGGCCAGCGACAGCTGATCTTCTTCCACAGCAACATCCATGCTCTTGTTGTCTTCATTCACAATGATAGATGACACCACCGCCGGTGACATGGCATTGATAACAAACTGGGCCTCATTTTCATCCCAAAGCACGATATCGATGCGCTCACCCGCCAGTTCATTGGAAACGGCCTGTACCCGCGAACCGCGCATACCGACGCAGGCGCCAACAGGATCAATCCGGGCTTCGTTACTGCGCACGGCAATTTTGGCGCGAGAACCCTGGTCACGAGCGGCGCCCAGAATATCAATCAGGTTCTCACCCACTTCAGGCACTTCGATCTTAAACAACTCAATCAGAAACTCTGGCGCCGTGCGACTGACAAACAGCTGTGGACCACGAACTTCTTCATTAATTTCCTTCATGTAACCGCGCACCCGGTCACCCGTGCGAATGGCTTCGCGCGGAATCATTTCCTCGCGGGGGATAATCGCATCCGCATTACCACCCAAATCCAGATAAACATTGCCCCGTTCCACTCGCTTGACCACGCCCATGACCAGCTCACCGATACGTTCACGATACGCTTCCACCACCTGCTTGCGCTCGGCTTCACGGACTTTCTGCACAATCACCTGTTTTGCCGTCTGTGCGGCAATGCGACCGAACTTCACGGATTCGATTTCTTCCTCGACGAAATCACCGACATTAAGTTCTGGATTTTCATACTGAGCCGCACTCAGCGTAGTCTGGTGATCGGGCTGGTCCATGGCATCGTCCTCCACCACTTCCCAGCGTCGGAAAGTCCTGTAATGGCCAGTTTCCTGATCGATATCCACGCGCACGTCCACATCGTTGGTGTAACGCTTCTTGGTTGCAGTCGCCAAAGCAATCTCGATTGCTTCGAAGATTATGCTTTTGTCGACGCCCTTTTCGTTGGAAACCGCATCAACAACCAGCAAAATCTCTTTATTCATGATCAAGCCCCTGTTTCAATTTACTCTTCTCCGTTGCACCATTTTGTCTGTCACCATGGTTAATCTACCTATGGTGATCATTATTGATGCCTGCTCTGCGAATCTGTTTACCGTTGTAGGATATGCCGTTTGGCTTACAACTCGGGAATCAGATTCGCCTTTTCAATTTCGTCTATCTCCAGCTCCAGCGTCTGACTATCATCCAGCGTTATCTGAATATGCCCGTCTTCAACTGCTGCAATCACACCCTTGAACTTGCGCTGGCCATTAAGCGGCTGGCGCAAACGCAATTTTACACCCTGACCGACAAAACGTTCAAAATGCGCCAGTGTAAACAACGGCCGATCCAGACCGGGCGATGACACTTCCAGGTTGAATTTGCCGCGAATGGGATCCTCGACTTCCAGCACCCCGCTAAGCTGATGACTCACCCTGCTGCAGTCATCCAGCGTGACGCCCAGCTCCGAATCAATATAGACGCGCAACACAGAGTGCGCACCCTGAGCGAAATATTCGACTCCAACCAGTTCGAGTCCCAGGGCCTCTACCGCCGATGCAACCAGCCTGGCCAGTTTCTCTTCCAGCATTTTTACAACCTGTAAATAAAAAGTGGGCTCAAGGCCCACTTCAACTAAAGTACAATTTCGCGAATTCTAACACTTTATTTAATAAGCAACAATCTCTTATTCCGGTCACGCGTAACAAGTAACAGGGGAGGGGGAGAACAAATTTTCCAGTCTTCAACCTGCCGCCTAACGGTGGAGAATTTAAAATCCCCCCTAATTCAAAGACTTTAAATTAGGATGCCCCCAAAATTTAGAATTTTCCGGCGCGTAGAAACCGGCAAGCTGCGACTGCCACACGCCGGTCCGCCAGCATGCTGAAATGAGTCACTGGCAGACACAGGACTTCGAGGGCCTGTTCAATCCGGGTCTCAGCCACCCTTACCGTGCCATCAGAGGGTTTCTCCAGTGGCCCGCCAAAGAGTTGCGCCAGCATCCCGAGAGGACGATCGCCAATGATCAGCCCCAGTTCCCGCTCCTCTGGCCAATCCGGCGCGCCCCCCAGCAGGCCCTGCTCACAGGCTCGCCCCAGCAGCAAACGCAAGCCTCGTTTGCGATAAAAACGGCGAGCAAGTTCACTGCCTTTTGCCGGTGTTCCCAGCATCACCACCCGTCCCGGCTTCTGTTGCGGATACCTGTGAAACAAATGCATAAGTACGATGCCACCCAGACTGTGCGCAAGCAGGTGAATTCTGTCTGCCTCTATTTTTTTCAGAAAGCGGTTCAGGGAGGCCGCATTTTCTGATGGCGTTCGACGCAGGCTGGGGTAATGGAATGAGTAGGTTTGATAACCGCAACGGTGTAGACGATAACGCAGCCACAGCATTTCAATACCGGTCATCCAGATCCCGTGGACCAATACCACCGGCGGCCTTTTGCGCATGGGCTTATCCGATTTTTTTGCCAAGGGTTTTGTTGATTACATGGGAGGCCGCCATAAAACCAAAGCTGGCGGTAACACAGGATGAGGCACCATAGCCCAGATGACAGTCCAACGACAGACCGTGAATACCCGGCTTTTCATGGCTGACGCGGCCATCTTCTTTAGGGTAGACAGGTTGCTGGGTGGAATAGACACAATCCACCCCGAAGCGGCGTTTCGGATTGCGGCTGAAATTATAATCACTGCGCAGGCGGGCACGAACTTTTGCCGCCAGCGCATCGTTGCTGGTTCGGCTCAGATCCGCGATGCCGATCATCGACGCATCGGTCAAGCCTCCCGCCCCACCGGTGGTGATCTGCGGAATTTTGTTGCGTCGGCAATAATAAATCAGCGCGGCCTTGAATTTTATACTGTCAATCGCATCAACCACATAATCATAGCCCCGGGAAAGAATTTCTGCATGGTTGTCCATGGTCAGAAAATCATCAATCAAATCGACCCGGCAATCCGGATTAATCTGCAGCACTCGTTCCTTCATTACCGCGATTTTTTTCTGGCCCAGGGTATCGCTGAGGCTGTGCAACTGACGATTGATATTGGTCGCCGCAATGTCATCATAGTCCACCAGGGTCAAATGGCCGATGCCGGAACGAGCAAACGCCTCCACCACCCAGGAACCCACGCCACCGATGCCGATGACGCAAAAGTGCAACTGTGGCAAGCAAGCGAAGGCTGCCTCTCCATATAGTCGGCGCAAACCGCCGAAACGCTGCTGATATTCCTGATCAGACAATGAGACTTATCTCTAACGAAGTATAAAATGCAGGTCAAATACAAATTATACCCCCGGCATCAATTTATCGCTCTTAATTTATCCAGCTCGGTATGTTTCTGGCCGAGCTCTTTTACCGCATCCTTGAAATACCCGCGCAAATGTTTTTTCAGATGCGGCAACACGTCTTTATTGGGAACCTCTTTTAACACACAAAACAAGGCCAGAACGTACGTCACTTCATTCTGGGATAAAAAAGCCCGGCGTTCAGCCAGTGGATTATGACAACTGCCACAGCCGCCTCTGAATACCGAAGCGCTGTTGGCAAACATGGTTCCAAAGCCCATAAACACGGCGAGAATTTCGGTCATATGCGGCCAGAGTTCTTCGCCTCCCGGCGGCGATTCCTGTGCCATTGACCCCAGATAGTGAGCCAAGGTGTGCGCATAGCTTGCAATCATGGCCTCAGGATCATTTATTTGATGCGGGTTATAGGCAATCAGTAATTTATGGGCCTCATCAACTGCATCAGGTTCCAGCCCGCCAACGCCGCGAATACGCCCATTGATCAGGATTTTTGCGGTTTGTGGCGGCTCACTGACCCGGCTCTGATCAATCAACCGACAGGGCCAGTGTTTCATACCCGCATATACTTTGACCTGTTCAAAAATCAGGCTGGCCATGCCCTCAATACTATTCACCCTGCCAGGAAAATGCTGGTTAGAAGGAATGACCAGAATGGTTTCATTAAAAAAAACATCGCGATCAAAATTACGCAGCGCCCAGGCAAAGTTATCAAACAACCATTCACGCGTATCGTCGGCAAGCAGTTCTCGTTTCGCAAATAAACCAAATATCATTATTGATTTTTCCTGTTGGGTGTAAAAAATGACGTGATTTATAGATTTTGTCCTCGGCTAGCGGCTTATCTCAACATGCATCGTTACCTAGGGCAAAAAAATTTACTAATTCGCTTGATCTAGAGTTAACTCCAGACTGTAAGCTTTGTCCCAGTTAATATTTTTTCATGATTCTTTATAAACCTGAATAATAATGCAGGATTGTTAAATACACATCAATTTGGCAGGGAGAAGGGGGAGATGTTCAACAAGAAGTTAAAACGCTATGGCCTGATGGTGCTCCTAACCGTAGTAAGCACATCATCATTTGCCCATGATCCGGTATTTGGCATAGGTCCGCATGTAGTATTCAAGGATGGATTCGAAATCGCCACTGATCTGGAATCGGATAAACGTGCAGGCAATAAAGAACAGTCTTTATCTCTGGAAGTCACTTACGGACTTACCGGGGACTGGTCATTGGGCGCGGATTTACCATATACATTGAATAAAAAGCTTGCCGAAAATAACAGTAATGGTACGAACGATATTTCGGTTTTTACTAAATATCGTTTCTGGCGTCAAGACTCGCTTGGCCTGCAACGGTCAGCGGCGGTATTGCTCAAGATGGTTAGCGACACCGCTGCCCGCAATAAAATACCCCGTTTAAACAAAGATGCAACCGACGCCATTCTAGGCCTTACATACGGCTATGAAGGACGCAGATGGTACCGCTGGGCCAGTGCCCGTTATCGCTACAATGGCAGCAATAAAACCGGACTGAATCGTGGCGACAAGATTCTGATTGATTTTGTTGCTGGTTTCCGTCCCACCCCCACCGGTTATCTGCAACCCGATACGGTCTGGCTGCTGGAACTCAATGGCGAATACACTCAACAAGATAAACTCAGTGGGCGGGATTTACTCAATAGCGGTGGGACAGAGTGGTTTGTTTCTCCCGGTATTTTCTGGACTTACCGTTATTTCGCTATCAAGGCAGGCGTGCAGATACCCGTTTATCACGCCCTGAATGGCCTTCAGAAAAAAACAGATTACCGCGCCAGACTCATATTTGAGTGGCACCTGTAAGTTACCCGTAAATATTATTCAGGAGAACCTGGAATGAAAAAACAATTAGTTCTGAGCCTGCTCGGTTTGTTAGTTTTACAAAATGTGTTTGCCGCAGGCAGCCACTATGAAATGCGGGTTGACGGACTGGCTTGTCCTTTCTGTGCCTATGGAATCGAGAAAAAACTCAAAGCCATCGAGGGCACAAGCCATATCAGCGTTGATCTTAATAAAGGTCTGGTCAGCGTCAACATGGCTGAAGGCAAAAAATTAACCGATGAACAAATGAAGGTTTTGTTTAATGATGCCGGCTTCACTTATCGCAGCATGAAAAAAGAACCCTTGAATAACGCTTCAAAGGAAATTACGCATGAATAATGAGACCATTGTTAATCATTCTGATCTAAGCCAAAAAAGCATCACCATTTTTACCCTGTTTACAACGACGGGTACCCTGGTGTGCTGTGCCCTGCCTATCCTCTTTGTAACACTGGGCTTGGGAACCACCGTTGTGGCCATGACCAGCGCGTTTCCTTTTTTGATTGTTCTTAGTCAGCACAAAATATGGGTGTTTTTGTTTTCCGGGCTAATGCTGTTCATTTCCGGCTGGTTGATGTTTCGACCCGGTCGCGCCTGTCCTGGCGATAAAAACCTGGCCAAGGTATGTAATGACGCTTATAAATGGAATAAACGAATTTACTGGAGTTCAGTGCTAATCTGGACTATCGGTTTTAGCGCAGCGTATTTGCTCTTGCCTATACGTATCTGGCTGAAGGTATAACGACGAAGGGTTGGATTGGACTTTGTTTCATTCAGTCCAACCTACCGGGCTAGTGGCTAGTGGCTAGTGGCTAGTGGCTAGTGGCTAGTGGCTAGTGGCTAGTGGCTAGTGGCTAGTGAAGTATACATCTGTTCGATGTTTTGCTGGCAACGCATACTCTACCACTTTTTCTTCAGGGTCATCATTTGTCCTTGACGCTGAATATCGACTCGTTCAAGAAAGGACATCCCCAGTAATATTTCAGTGGGCGAGTGTCCTTCCAGTACGGCGGCTTTGACATGGTGCAGAATGATGTCCCCCACGCTGACACGATCAAGATTGATTAAAAAAACCTGAGCGACACCACTTGCCGTTGAGACCGAACGGCGTCTACCGGAAACCCGATAATCCAGACCCAGGCGCCGTGCATGCTGAGCATTCATGGAAATCCAGCTCGCCCCGGTGTCCAGCATAAATTTTACCGGCTGGCCATTGATAGTACCGCCCACCATATACATACCGTTTATTGGCCAGATCTTCGCTTCGCCTTTTATTTCGGCCTTTTTAAAGTGGCTACTGACCTGCCGACCAAGGAAATACGTATCTTTTTTCCCTCTAAACTCCAGCACCGCCTTTTTACTATCAGCCTCGATCAGACTCACCCCTTCCGGGCTTGTTTCACCCACACGCAATATATGCTGTTGTTTGCCGATACGAATAACCGCCCGGTCTTTGAACAACCCAAGCACGACGATGGTTTCACTGTTATCAAGGGGAACCACCACTGCACTTATTGCCGATGATAACGGTAACAGCAAGCTCAAGATTACTATAATAGTCTTAACTCGCATGATGATTCCCATACAAACAAACTTGACGACAGGTTTCCCTACTGGACTTCGCGCTTCGCTCTAGCCTACTGTTTTTCACTACCCGCAATAGGCACTCAAGCCCAAAGCGGTTAGATAGTGAACCTCATAAAATACTGTAGTATCACTGCCGAAAAAATACCGGCAAGTACATCGTCCAGCATAATCCCTAGCCCCCCCTTGATACTGCGATCCAGTACCCGAATAGGCCAGGGTTTAAGAATGTCGAATAGTCGAAATAACAAGAAGCCTGCAATCAGCCATTCTATTTTTGGTGGTACCGCAATCATGGTAATCACATAACCGACGATCTCATCCCAGACGATGGCAGGGTGATCGTCTCCGCCCAATTCTCGGGAAGTCACATCACACAGGTAAACTCCCACAGAAAACATCAGCAACGTAACAAGCAGATAGGCAAGCAGGTCCAGTCTCGCCAGTAAAAGATAAACGGGAATGGCGGCCAAGGTGCCAACCGTGCCAGGAGCGACGGGAAACAGGCCGCTGCCAAATCCAAAGCTTAGAAAATGCACAGGATTACGCAGCATAGAAAGTGATGGGCGCAGGTCTGTTTTACTCATGTTTTTTTTGCAAAGTGATCGTAGCTATCGTGACGGTAATCAAGCCGGTTGTTTTGCACATCAAAGAGCTGCAAATCATCACCTGAGACAATTTCGCCGATATGGCTCAGTCTGCAATATTGCGCTTTTTCTATCATCTCAAGTTGCCCGCATTTTTCTGCCGGCACACAAAAACATAGCTCATAGTCATCACCGCGATTATAAATTGTTGAACGCAATTGCGGATTCGCGGTTAGAAACTGTTGTGCTGCTTCAGACAATGGAATTTGCGCCTGCTGCAAACGTGCGCCCACCTTGCTGGTTTTGAGGATATGGGCGAGATCAGCAAACAGGCCGTCGGAAATGTCGATACAGGCACTGGCTATTCCCGATAGCGCCTGTCCCAGTTCAATCCGTGGCTGTGGCCGATTCAGGCGGCGAATGAGATCCCGTCTCAGATAATCCTTCTCGCCCAGATTCTCTGCTTGTTGTTGTAATAAATACAGGCCAAGCGCGGCATCGCCGATGCTGCCACTAACAAAGATCTGATCACCCACTTTGGCGCCTGATCGCAACAAGGCCTGCCCCGCCTTCACATGCCCCGCCACCTGAATAGTAATGCTGAGTGGGCCACGCGTGGTATCACCGCCGATCAAAGGAATATGGTACGCTGAAGATATATCCGCCAGGCTTTCACTAAACGCTGCCAGCCAGTTATGATCGACTTGCGGCAAACTCAGCGCGAGCGTAAACCATGCCGGACTTGCGCCCATCGCCGCCAGATCACTGAGATTGACGGCCAGTGCTTTCCAGGCAATATCAGCGGCCGAAGTCTGCACAGGAAAATGCACCCCGCTGATCAGGGTGTCGATAGACACCACCAGTTGTTTATCCGCCGCCACAGAAACAACCGCAGCATCATCACCAATGCCAAGAATAATATTCTCGCTGGCGAAACTATGGCAGGCAAAATACCTGTTTATGATCTCGAATTCAGATACCGACATACCTGTCTCCTTATCATTCCAACCCAGTAGGCTGGGCACAGTTTGAGTGCCCAGCCTAGAATGTTTATAGTCAGGATTTGTTTTTTAAATGCCCGGCAACTTCGTGCTTGCGTAATCTGGCCGCCAGTTTATCCATAACGCCGTTCACGTACTTGTGCCCGGCTTCAGCACCAAAAGTTTTGGCCAGTTCTACCGCTTCATTAATTACCACCCGATAAGGCACCGCTGGCCGCCGCAGAAGCTCATACGCGCCGAGACGCAAGATGGCGGATTCAACCGGATCAATTTCGGCCATAGGCCGATCCAGGTATTCAGAAATATGCGTATCCAGTTCATCGGTTTCTTTCGGCACATTCAGCAGCAACTCTCGAAAAAGTTTGAGATCAAGATTTCTGCTATCGCTGTCGATCAACAAGCGGGTTTCAATATCGTCTATATCATTATTCGACATCTGCCATTCATAAATGCCCTGCATGGCCAGACGACGGGCGCGTGTGCGACTATTTAACTTCATAATGTCTTATTTCATTTCCTGCAAGGGCATCAACAACGGGCATCAATTTATCTGGTTCAGCAAATTAACCATTTCGATCACCGAAATGGTCGCTTCCACTCCTTTGTTACCCGCCTTGGTGCCAGCGCGTTCAATCGCCTGTTCGATAGTATCGACCGTCAGCACCCCAAATGCGACCGGGATATCTTTCTGCATCATCACCTGGGCAAGCCCCTTTACACATTCACCGGCAACGTATTCGAAATGTGGCGTACCACCACGAATAACCGCACCTAAGGCAATGACTGCGTCGTAGTTACCGCTGGCGGCCATACGCTGCACCACCAGCGGCAACTCGAACGCACCGGGGACGCGGACAATTTCAATATTTTTTTCATCTGCCCCGTGCCGATTAAGGGTATCGATGGCACCGTCCAGCAAACTCTCAACCACGAAACTGTTGAAACGCGCGACGGCAATACCAAAACGTGTGCCGTTGATAACCAGCCCGCCTTCTATCGTCTTAATGTTTTTCATTTTATTCACCCAAGCTTGATAAACCACAAGATAAGTACCTTAACGAAATAATTTTCTGCAAAATACGCAGAAAATTATTTATAAGGTCCTAAAATATTCAATTGAATATCTATGCTTAAATCAGTTTTGCACATAGTCGACCACATCCAGACCAAAGCCGGAAAGACCATGCATTTTCTTCGGCGCACTGAGGACCCGCATATGGGTAATGCCAAGATCAGACAAAATCTGCGCGCCGATTCCGAAGGTCCGCAGATCCTCTCCTGACTCGCTACGCGGCAGATCAGTGCCTTCATCCTGTAAACTGTAATTTTTGATCCGCGAAATGATGGTATCCGATTCATCTGCCAGGCGCAGGATAATCGCAACCCCCATCCCTTCATCGGCAATGCGTTTAAGCGCATCGCGCAAAGGCCAGCCACAATCCTGGCGCAAGCTGCCAAACATATCACAAAGACTGCTTTCCACATGTACGCGCACCAGGGTCGGTACACCGGGTTCAAGATCACCCTTAACCAGCGCCAAGTGCACCTGACCATCGATTAAATTGCGATAGGCATGCAAGTGAAAATCACCAAACTCGGTAGGCATCTCACAACGCGCAACATGTTCGATGGTTTTTTCATTCAGCAGGCGGTATTCAATCAGATCAGCGATAGTACCAATTTTCAGATTATGCTCGGCAGCAAATTTTTCCAGTTGCGGACGCCGCGCCATGCTGCCATCGTCATTCAGAATTTCGACAATTACCGAGGCCGGTTCCAGCCCGGCCAGGCGTGACAGATCACAGCCTGCTTCCGTATGACCGGCACGCGTCAGCACCCCGCCCGGTTGTGCCATCAACGGGAAAACATGACCCGGCTGTACCAGATCTGAAGGTTTGGCGTCGGCGGCTACGGCACGGCGAATAGTCACCGCACGATCCGCAGCTGAGATGCCGGTAGTTACGCCTTCTGCGGCTTCAATAGAAACCGTAAAGTTGGTGGAATGGGCTTCATTGTTTTCATTCACCATCAGTGGCAAACGCAAACGATCACAGCGATCTTTCGACATGGTCATGCAGATGAGTCCACGACCGTAACGGGCCATAAAATTAATATCTTCCGTCCGCACATGGTCGGCAGCCATAATCAGATCGCCTTCGTTCTCACGATCCTCGTCATCCATCAGGATAACCATCTTGCCCTGACGAATGTCTTCAATAATTTCTTTTGTGCTATTCATTGCCATCTTGTCTTACACCATTTATCTATGGGAACTCCAATTAATTCCGTTCGCCCAGAGCCTGTCGAAGGGTGAATGGAATTAATAATAATTATCAGGCCTTGCCCGCTTATTTCATAAAACCGTATTCCGCCAGCATGGAGGCGCTGATCCCGTTATTACCAGCCTCGGCAGCCTTGCCACCCTGCAACAGGCGTTCAAGATAGCGGGCGATAAGATCCACTTCCAGATTTACCTGGGTGCCCACCCGGTAATTATCCATGATTGTTTCAATCAGGGTATGCGGAACAATATTCAGTTCAAAGATAGCACCTTCGACCCGATTCACAGTCAAGCTAATACCATCGACACAGATGGAACCCTTCTCGGCAATATAACGCGCCAGTTCAGCCTCGGCTTTAATCCGAAAGCGTACTGAACGTCCAGCCGGGCTGCGCTCAATAATTTCACCGATACCATCCACATGACCACTGACCAGATGCCCGCCCAGACGGGTGCTGGGAGTCAGGGCTTTTTCCAGATTTACCCGGCTGCCTTCTTTTATATTGGCAAAACAGGTCCGTCTCAGGGTCTCCCCCGAGACATCCGCCCAGAAACCTTCACCCGGCAATTCAACTGCAGTCAGACAGACTCCATTAACGGCAATGCTGTCACCCAGCTTAACATCGGATAAACCCAGTTTATCTGTGCGAATAAAAATTCGCGCATCGCTGCCTTTAGGTTCGATTGTGGCAATAGAGCCAATGGCTTCAATAATACCGGTAAACACTTCAACCTCCGGTTGAAAGGGACGAGTGGCGAGGAACGAGTGGCGAGGTAACCCCTGTCACTGAATTTGGTTTTTGTTTCATTTCATTATTCAACACTTTTCATTTGTACCTTTGCGGTTATTCGCCAGTCTTTTCCAACAGCTCGGACATCAGTCAATTCAAGCTGGATTTTGTTTTCCATTTCTTCCAGTCCCGGCAAGTGGAATAAACCGCGTGCATTGTCGCCCATCAAAACGGGTGCCATGTAAATAATCAATTCATCAATCAGGCCCTGCTGTAACATCGCACCGCTCAGGGTGGCCCCGGTTTCCAACAGGACTTCATTCATTTCCATTTCAGCCAGAGTATCCAGCACGGCCTCAACGCTGACCTGGTTGCCGCAATAAGGCATGAGCCGCACGTCAGCGCCTGCCTGTTGCAACCGCTGGCGGGCAATACCATCATCATTACACGTCATTACCAGCGTGCGTCCTGGCAGGGACAGCATTTTCGCTGTCTCCGGCATGCGCAGTTGAGTATCTATCACGACTCGCAAGGGCTGACATTCAACACCCGGCAAACGCACACTCATGGAGGGATCATCGGCCAGTACAGTACCAATACCTGTAACGATAGCTGAGCTGCGCGCGCGCAAGCGTTGCACATCTTCACGTGCCGCTGCCGAGGTAATCCATTTGCTTTCACCAGAGGCCATGGCTGTGCGCCCATCCAGACTCATACCCAGCTTGCAACGCAGCAGAGGCCGAGCATACTGCATACGTTTGATAAAGCCGGGATTAAGCTTTGCGGCTTGTTCCCGCAACAGACCGGTATCCACCTGAATCCCCGCCTCGCGCAGTTGTGCAATACCGCCGCCATCGACCCGCGTATGCGGATCCTGCATGGCGATTACCACCCGCGCGAGCTTTGCCTTGACCAGCGCCTCACTGCAAGGCGGCGTACGACCATGATGGCAGCAGGGTTCCAGGGTGACATAGGCGGTCGCCCCTTGTGCCTGATTTCCTGCCATATTCAGAGCATGAATTTCTGCATGCGGCTCGCCTGCCCGCTCATGCCAGCCTTCGCCCACAAGCTTGCCTTTGTTAACAATGACACAGCCCACACGCGGATTTGGATCCGTAGTATACAATCCCTTCTGCGCCAACTGCAGCGCCAGCGCCATAAACTCATAATCGGCTGTGCTGAAACTATCCATCACGTATCATCATCCGGCAGCAGAGATTGTTGCTGACGTTTTTCCTCCGCTGACGGCACATTTTTCAGGCGTTCAATTTCTTCGGCGAAGGCGCTCACATCTTCAAAGCTGCGATACACCGAAGCAAAACGCACATAGGCCACCTGATCCAGATCACGCAATTCCTCCATTACCCATTCGCCAATCTGGGGCGAAGGCAATTCCCGTTCACCAGTAGCGCGCATGCGTTTCATGATCCGGTTAACCGCGTTTTCGATCTCTTCAATATCCACCGGCCGTTTTTCCACTGCGCGAAGAATTCCGGCGCGCAGTTTCTCATCATCAAAAGGCTCACGCTTACCATCATTCTTAAGTACCCGCGGCATGACCAGCTCGGCTGTTTCAAAGGTGGTAAAACGTTCCGCACAGGTCATACATTCCCGCCGCCGCCGCACCTGTGCACCATCGGCAGTCAGACGTGAGTCAATCACCCGGGTATCATCAGCGCCGCAGAAAGGACAATGCATCGTTTTCAGTAGCGAGGGACGAGTAACGAGGGACGAGGGAGGGCAACACACTTGCCAGCCAATCCAGAGGAGTGACATCCAGACACCACTCTGTTCAGGGATTCCCCGAACAGTTTGCCTGACAGGTTTTCAAGCTCGTCACTCGTCACTCGTCACTCGTCCCTTGATAGACAGGCAGGCGTTTACACACTTCCAGTGCCTGTGCTTTGACTCGATCGATCACGGCCTGCTCGCCTCTTGAATCGATGACATCACACATCCAGTTGGCCAAATCGCGGCACTCGGCATCTTTGAACCCACGGGTGGTAGCTGCTGGTGTGCCGATGCGAATACCGCTGGTAACGAAGGGCGATTGGGGATCGTTGGGCACGGCATTTTTGTTAATGGTAATGTTGGCGGCTCCCAGCCAGGCATCGACCTCTTTGCCGGTCAGTTCCTGCTTGATAAAACTGACCAAAAACAGGTGGTTATCGGTGCCGCCAGAGATAACTTCAAAACCCCGTTCGATAAAGACTTCGGCCATCACCCGGGCATTAGCTACCACCTGCTGCTGGTATTGTTTAAATTCCGGCTGCAGGGCTTCCTTGAAGGCCACCGCTTTACCGGCAATCACATGCATCAGTGGGCCACCCTGGGTACCGGGAAACACCAGTGAGTTGAGTTTTTTCTCAATCTCCGGATTCGCTTTAGCCAGAATAATACCGCCGCGGGGACCACGCAGGGTCTTGTGGGTGGTCGAGGTAGTAACATCCGCAATCTGCACCGGGCTGGGGTAGACATCGGCGGCAATCAGGCCCGCCACATGGGCCATATCGACAAACAGATATGCGCCGATCTTATCGGCAATATCGCGAAAACGCTGCCAGTCTACCACCCGTGAATAGGCACTGAAGCCCGCCACGATCATTTTTGGCTTGTGTTCCAGCGCCAGCGCTTCAACCTGAGCATAATCAATCTCGCCGGTTTTTTCATCCAGACCATATTGAAAAGCCTTGAAAATCTTGCCCGAAAAATTGACCTTGGCACCATGGGTCAGATGCCCACCGTGGGCCAGGCTCATTCCCAGGATAGTGTCCCCCGGCTGCAACAGCGCCAGATAGACTGCCGCATTAGCCTGGGAACCCGAATGAGGCTGAACATTGGCGTAATCGGCTGAAAACAGTTCTTTCACCCGATCAATGGCCAGTTGCTCGGCAATATCAACATATTCACAACCACCGTAATAACGTTTTCCAGGGTAGCCTTCGGCGTATTTGTTGGTTAGCACCGAACCCTGCGCTTCCATGACCCGGGGGCTGGTGTAATTTTCAGAGGCAATCAGTTCGATATGCTCCTCCTGTCGGCGTTTTTCATTTTCCATCGCCTGCCAGAGTTCGTCATCGAACCCGGCAATTTTCATGTCAGTATCAAACATAGTGCCCTCAAAATAATGTCGTTAATTATCAATGAGATATGATTTTGCGCCTCGGGGCAGCACTCGCATTGTTAAAGGTAGCGAAGCTTACCCGATCCAGAACAAAATTTCATTTCGAAGAACGTTATCAGCAGAAAATCATCTATTTAGCGGGGGAAAGGGCATAAAAAAACCCTCTTTCAGACGGGCTGAAAGAGGGTTAACTGATACGTTGAGGTACCGATAAAACCAGTATTATTGTGTTCTGGTTTATAAAGAAAACAACCTCAGCATATTTTTTTAGCTACCACTACCACCAGCCGCAGCTTCCAGAGTGGCCTGAATAGCACCCGGAGCGCACATGATGGATGCAAAACTGTTACTGCCAACCATAGACAGATCAGGGAAACTGATAGCAATCCTGAACTCGGCTGGCAGGGCATAGGCAACACCATCCTTGACAACGATTTCATAAGGAAGATGCCCGGTGGAGCGGATCTTCTTGAAATCAATGCTGTCCATGATGTATTTGTCGCCTGCACATTCTTCCTTCGTACCCTTCATGGCAACACCGAAGACTGTCGCTTTGTTTCCGGGCAAATCAATACGATAAACTTCAGCCGTACCGCCCTTACCCGCTTTCAGGTTAGCCTCTACCGCTTGCACTGCCTTGGCCTGGCTATCATAATCAGCCAATTCCAGACGATCGGTAAAGTAAGGCATCAGCCATTTGTACTGATAGTCTTCCAGATCCTTGGTGCTCAGACCGGTTGCAGGACCATATTCGCCCTTGTTACCCAGAGCGGAGGCAAGCTTGGCATTGACATCGCTGAGATTGCTGTCCATGCGGTAAGCCGCACCGTAATATTCGGGGTTGGTGTAGGCAACCTGGATGCTGCCATCCTTGCCCTTGGTGATGGTGACACGAGCCGATGCGCCAAAAGCACCAAAATCTGTTTTAGCAGCCGCTGATTTCAGCTCGTCATTGGTAATCGCAATAATGGTGGCGGTATCATACGGTGAATATTCACCGGCAATTTCAAAACCGGCAGCCTGCAGCTTTTCCTTCACGGCAGACACGGCCGAAGCCATATCAGAACCTTCAGAATTACCTAAAATAAAGGGTTTCAGATCGCCATCGGCATGCGCGGTTGCAATGACGGCGGTGGCGATGGCTACGCTCAAGATAGTACGGATTTTGTTCATGACTGACTCTCTCCCAAGATATAAATATAAATATTTCGTTTTTTAGAATAATTAAGAGGGCCATTGACGGTATTCTGCCAATGACCCTCATTCCTTGGTTACAACATCAGGACTTGCGTCCAGTTCCTTCGATATTGTTTGTTACTAGTTATAATCCAGCTTGGCGTATGACGCCAGCTTTTTTTAGAATTTCCAACCATAGGCGACGCCCAGGGAGATCTGGCTCATAGTCAGGTTAGCTTCGCCACCGCCAAAACCACTCGGAATCGAATTGCTACCCTTAACTGTCTTTTCCAGGGCATACATGAAAGCAAAGGTCAGTTCGGACTTGTTTTGCAAAGTCCAGGTCGCACCCGCCGTGAGATTATCTTCCACCACGCCTGGGGCGAGCAGATTAAAGAAGGTTTCACCATTCGGGATCGGCTGACCACTGTGGTTATAACCGGCACGCAACACCAGGTTGGAAGACTGCTGCCAGTCCACACCCAGCTTGTAAACGGTCATGTCTTTCCAGCCAAACCCGGCACCCGCACTATTACCTAACTGTGCGGTACCAAGGTTTGGCAGTAGTGGATTAGATATTGCGTTTACGCCTGAATAGTTAATCTTGCTGATATCAAGGAGCACGTTTACATTTGGCGTTGCCTTGACGGCCATACCCACTCCGTAGGTTTCCGGAATATCAAAACTACCCTGATCGGCAAACAGACCCTTGTACTTGCTGAACGCGCTCATGTTGCCCTTGCTCTGGTAAG
>UOFZ01000175.1_pt1 | contig 94703 bp, 101 predicted proteins | sample 1989551 | NCBI WGS metagenome assembly UOFZ01 (sample SAMEA4712198, study PRJEB27164) | hydrothermal vent metagenome | biome: marine basaltic hydrothermal vent biome; feature: marine hydrothermal vent; material: mineral | place: Pacific Ocean | collected 2011-06-14/2011-07-23 | depth 1691 m
TAATGTTGCCCGGCAGTCTGAATTCATCCCAGGATTCAAATACCCAGGGACAGTCATGCGCCAGCTCGGCATCACAGGCCAGCAGGGTGATACGTGCACGCAGCAGACTTTTAATAGCGTCAATCTCGCTAATAAACTGTTCGATTTCTGTTTCACTGATTGAACCGCTGGTATCCACGGCCACAATGATATTGATCTGGGCGCTACGCAAACTGGGATAAATAGCGGGTTCGCCACGGCGTGACGATGGCCGTGTGTAACTGTAGTCATCCCGTGCCGTCTGGGTCATAAAATGCGCCAGCAGATTACGCCAGGGTAATTCCGGTTGCAGAAGAAAACCGACCAGACGGGCCATTTCCTCGCCCAGTTTGCCCGCCTGCATGGCCTGCTGCGCGGCACCGGCCAGGCGTTGTTTCCATTGCAGATTGAGGGTTGCCCGTTCCTGTACGGATAAAGGCGGCGGTCGTACACCTGACTGCTTTTTTGAACCCGCTTGCGCTCGGCCCTGGTTTCCCCTCTGGGCCGATGAATTTTGCTGTTGCGGTGGGGTACGGCGGGATTGCTTGCCCGTTTCCTTCCCTTGTTTTTGTCCTTCATCACTATCCGGCATATCCGGCGGTGCATCACTTTGTCCCGGTGTATTGTCGCCGCTTTCGGATTCGTCATCGTAGAGATGATCATCCATGGGTTCGTTGTTGTCGAACTCATCAATAAAAGGATAGATTTCTTCTGCCGTCATACCTTCATAGCTTTTTTCCACCAGGCTATTGGGCGCAGGTTTCAGACCCTCCTTGATCAATAATGGATTAATCGCATAGTCACAGGCGAGATCCCAACGCATTTTGATGCGGTGGCCACGGCGGGCAAAATGCGAGAGCGCACAGTGCAGAGCTTCATGGGAAAGAACAAACTGAAGTTCATCAATGTTTAGTTGTTCGATGTAATCCGGGTTGTAAAATATTTTGCGGGCATCGGTTGCGGTAGTACGGCACCAACCAGGATCACCAGCCAGCAACGGCAAGCGCAGTACCAACGCGCCCAGGAAGGGCTTGTCGATAATCAGTCGGGTACGTGCAGCCGAAAGTTTGGTTTCGATGTCAATCATGGGGTTCATATTCAAAGCAAAGAGGCGTGAGAAGATCGCAAAAAAAGGTCAAGAATAATTAACCCTAGCTCCCCGTCGCCTCTCTGCGTTGATATTTTAGCTGTACAACATTACGTCGGCCACGGCATTTGACCATTGGGCAAACTGGGGCAGATCAAAAATAGTGGCGCCGATTGCCCGGTGCATGTCCGAAACCAGCATCACGCCCATTTCTTTTTCTGGAAACATGCTGGCGTAAGCCAGAATATTACCGTGTACTTTTGCTGCATTGTCGCTTCCCTGGTGACGGATCGCGTGGCCAACTAGCGCTGCAGCTACCGCATATTGCAGATCGATTTCCTTCGGTGCTGGCAGTTTTTCACCCCGGATGATGGCGTTGATATCCGGCAGCTGATCAAGGTTACAAATAAAGGCATCCAGCTCAATACCGGCAGCGGGGCCGACACAGGCCTGCAGGGTGCCGAGTCGAAGCTCGTTATTGAATTCAAATTTTTTCAGTGCCCGGTGACTGAACTCCCAGGAACGTGGCGAAGGAAAAGCGACCGGGTTGTGGCTAGGGTCAAACTCAAACAGCATTTCCGGTCGAAAGCGCAGAAAGGCAATGATGCGATCATCGATATCATTCTGATAGGCCCAGGCGACCCAGTCATCGAGATTCAGCTCGAATTCGAAATGGGAAAAGCGATTGGCCAGAGGCGCAGGCATACTGTAGGTGACACCACGGTCTCCCTGGCGGTTGCCAGCAGCGATGATGGCCCAACCTTCCGGTACCTCATAATCGCCCAAACGGCGATCAAGAATGAGCTGGTAGGCTGCAGCCGACACGCTAGGCGGGGCCGAAGTAATTTCATCCAGAAACAGAATACCCTCTGGCCCGTGACGTTCCGCATTGGGCAACATGCCGGGGATGGCCCATTCCACGCTATTTCCATCACGAAAAGGAATGCCACGCAGATCACTGGGTTCCATTTGCGAGAGACGAATATCAAGTAGGGCGACATGATGTGTCTGCGCGACCTGGGCAACGATTTGCGACTTACCGATACCTGGCGCCCCCCAGATCATCACCGGGGTGTGATGACCTTCACGGGTACTGGCAAATTCGGTTTCAATAACGCGGGTAAGATGAGCTGGTCGCATAGATTTTAGTTACTTGAATAAATGTCGATATCAATATTCAGAAGCCGGCTTTGGCATACCATTTTTTAGCTTCTTCCGGATTTTTTTCTACACCATTGCCCTGCTCGTACATCATGGCTAGCGTGGTCTGAGAGCCGGCCAACCCCTGTTCGGCCGCCCGTTTGAACCATTCAACGGCCACAGCAGGATCTTTTTCCACGCACTCGCCTTCCATATACATAAAACCCAGTCCGTGTTGTGCCAGAGCATGGTTTTGTTCGGCTGCAGCCTTCATCCATTTTACCGCTTCCTCGTCGATCTGCGCGACCCCGAGACCATTCTGATACATGATGGCCAAACGGTGCTGAGCTTCGGCATTGCCATCATGGGCAAAGGGGCCAAGCATTTGGGCCGCATGGGCAAATTGCTTGGACTCGAACGCCGCCATTGCACTGCTGAATTCTACTTCTTTGTTACTATCTGATATGTCTGACATGATTTTTCTCCCGCCCGGCCTGTTAGCCGACGATATTGGCTTTGATTCACAAGTATTACAGTATATCCTGAATTTAGTGTCCGACAAAGCTACTAAGGTATTACTGATGAGAGATATAACTGCTTAAATGTCTCCCTCTATAGGGATATACAGGCTATACAGCCAGATCGGTATACTCGCCCTTTGAAAAATTTATCCTGAATACCGGGTACTTTAGATTACAGATTGATATGACGAAACATGGCCAACATTGATCCTCAGGAATCGATACAACTTGCTATTCAGAAGGTCGCCACCGGCCCGGAATATAGCAAGAACCTCAATTATGAGGAAACCTATCAGGCCATGCAGTATATCCTGTCGGATGGTGCTGATCCGGTGCAGGCGGGCATTTTTTTAATCGCCCTGCGCATGAAACGCGAAACTCTGGATGAATACAAAGGTGTGCTGCAGGCTATTGTGGACACAGCCAACACGGCAACGGTTGATGTTGATGAACTGGTCGATATTGCCGATCCTTACGATGGCCATAGTCGTGGTTTGCCGGTGGTAGCCTTTGTTGCTCCGGTACTGGCCGCCTGTGGCCTGCCTGCCGTAACCCACGGGCTGGAATATATCGGTCCCAAATATGGGATCACCCAACGTAAGGTATTGCGTGCCGCCGGTGTGAATGTTGATTTAAGCTCGGCTGAAGCGGCAAAAGCACTGGAAAATGACAGCATTGGCTGGGCCTATGTCGATCAACGTGCCTGTGCAAGCAGGTTGTATCATCTGCTTGATTTGCGCCGACGCATGATCAAGCGCTCGGTATTGACCACGGTGGAAACACTGATTAAACCTCTGCAGGCGCGAGGCAAAACCTACACCATGACGGGCTATGTGCATAAGGCCTATCCCCCGATTTATGCTGAGCTGGCGCGTTTTCGCGGCTTTGACAGTGCCATGATTGTACGTGGCGTCGAAGGCGGTGTAATTCCCTCCCTGCAGCAGGAAGCAAAACTGTTTTTCTTTGAAAAAGGTGGCCAGGAAACCGAACATACGTTGAACCCGACCGATATGTCGATCACCCAAACAAGCCGGGCTGTTCCCTTACCCAAGGACTTGCCCGCGGCTGCTGCCGGTAGCAAAACAGAATTTGATATCGATGCGGGGGCCAAAGCAGCCGCAGAGGCTGGCATGGAAGCATTGCAAGGAAAAGCGGGATCTGCCTACGATTGTTTGGTATATTCCGCATCAATTTGTCTTCACAGTCTTGGGCGCAGTGAAACGTTGGCCAAGGCGGCGGAAACCGTGCGCAAGATACTGGATTCCGGTGCGGCGCTGACGAGACTTGAAGCGGCCAGAAACTGAAGCTGACTAGATTTTTATTTTTATTGTCGATTAACTTTTAGCTGATACATGAGGAGATTCAGATGAACCAGTCTTATTACGATGCAGTAGTGAAAATGGAAGAAATGGGTGTTAATCCTGAGTATATTCAGGGCTGGCAGGGGGGCTTTGTACATAACCCGGAACGTGAAGAGCAGCGTTTAAACGAAGCTTACAGTGCAGGTTTCGAAGACGGCAAAAACCAGACTACTGAGAACTTTGCCAAATGGGCCAAGTAAACGACTGAAACTTTCAGTTTGTCGACAAAAAGCGGGCTTTTAGCCCGCTTTTTTGTCTCTGCTTTCTAAAGAAAATAGATTTTGCCTTCGCTCTTCCCATCAATACAAGCTATTATTATTTGAATAAATTGGGTATGGCGCGTTTGATGTGGGTCATAATTTCGGGGACCTCGATATCCATCACCTGTGAACTTATCCACTTTCTGTTTTTCTCGCCCAGAACATGGGTGATCTGTTCACCAAAAAAACGCCTCATACCGAAACTGGGACCGTCTTCATCGCTGTAATTAAATTCGGCATAGTCCGCCATACGCTGGTTCAGTGTATCGATGAAAGTCTGACGGTATTCCCCCTTGCCCATCACGTCCCGCAGGTTATCTTCCAGATGTTTAGCACATCGGGTGGCCAGTTCAGTCATGAAACTAATGCGTTCATTTCCATCAAATCGTTCAATCGTAATGCGATCGGTGATATGGATTGAAAAAGCGAGAAACTCGGAAATCACATCCAGACGCTGCTGCTGGGAGTCCGTCTGGAAGTCTTCATTTTCCAGGCTTAAAACCCCGTTGGTGGCAATTCGCCATAGAATAAAGGCGACAGCGCCGGCAATTTCTTCAACAGAGTGTGTTTTATTCTTTTTATTCCAACGGCTTTTAATTCGCAAAACAGTTAATCCTTAATCTAATGACACAGTTAAAGTAATATGGGTAAGTCATCTACAACTATTTGTTATACAAAGTATTTCTTGATCTTAATGTATATTCTAGAATGTTTTAATACTGGCACGAGCAACAAACACATGCTAGCATAATACCATAGCACTTAACTAAGGTATAAGCAGCAGTCTTATTTTAACGCAACTGTGATAAATATATGTATCCCGAATTAGCTAGTTCTGAGTTAACGGCCCTGAGCCACAGCGTACAGAAAAACTGCCATATTTCAGATGCGGAATTTGCAGGTAACTACACCCTGTGTATCTATCTGCTTAAAATGCGTGAGTTTTACCGCTGGGAAAAGCGGCATAATTTCAGCGCTACGCTAAGCAACAGCGAGGTAGGAAACTGGCTCAAGCAACGAGAAGCGCTTTGGGGCGAACTGGAAGGTGCTCTCTATCGACCTCTGAAGATTGCAGCTCAACAACTGGACCCCTTCGCCAGTGACCAGATAAACCAGCTTTTACAGCCCCATAATCTTGTCTACAGCGGCGGCCTCGGGCGGAACATACAACCACATTTCTTCCTTGCTGAACGAATTCGAAGAGTGGAGCATGGCAATTACAGTGTGCTGATTTGCGGGCAGGAATTTGCGCGCGATCTGGCTGCGCCACCGGCCATGTCACAGGGGCGAACGATTTACATACGGCGGGAATCCCTGCGTCGCATGCTATGGGAGAAAATTGAAGAATGGCGCTGGAACCGTCCGCTCAATGCGATGAGTCGTACCCTGGCTGAATATGATTTTAGCGCCGGCAATACTGAGGCCGCACTGGAACAACTTACCGATGCGGAACTGGAATCTGCGTTGGACCATGAGATTGGTGAGATCATGGCACAGGATCAACTGGGCGAAGCCTGGGAAGCCCTGCTGATAAACCTGCCTCACTCGAAAGCGGAAATCATGCTGCGCGCCATACGCGATCATCTGGCCGATGCTCTGTCTACCCTGCCTGCCCTGCTCAAGCGTCAGCAAACCGCCTCTATTCACTTTTATTTTGCTAACCTGAACAGTATGCGAAAATACCTTTATCCCTCACTGATGGCCGCTTACGAGACCTGGTGTCAGGGAAAAGGATTTACCGTTCTGAGAACGCAAATGCTGGCAGGTAAAACACACTGGCAGGCATTGTGTGAGGAGATTCTGTCACTTGCCGGGGAGCCGGAAAATCTGGATATAAAATCAATTGAGCAACGAATTGAAGACAGCCGTTTGTAAATATTGTTGTGACTAAAATAAATGCCCCGTTAGAAAATTTAGTGGGCAGAGATAGTTTAGATTCTATTTTAAGCTGTTGATATTATAGCCTTATAAAGGTACTTATCTTGTGGTTTATCCAGGTTAGGTACCGGGAGCAGGAAGAACTATCTCTGTTTCGTTCATATTACCATTGGTTGAAATATAAACCTCGGTAACACCGGGAAGCTTATAAAGAATATAAGCCGCCATCATTCTCATCATGTTCTGGTTTTCAGTTTCATAGGCGCCATAAAGTTTGTCTGCCACAATCTGGCAACGCTGAACAGGATTTGGATTTTCCACCCAGGTAAAGCTCATTTGCCAGCCCTTATCCATATCGGCATCCATTTTCTGAAAAAAATCATGCGCCTGGACCAGGATATCCTGCTCTATTTTCAGACGCAGGGATTCGTTGTCAATTACCACATTCAGTATCATATAATACCTTAAAAACTACGTTTAATTCAGACTAATCAATTATATAGTTTACCTTAAATGGCTCTGGGATAGCATCTGAAATAATCGTGCAAATTAGCTCGGTTGGGCCGAACAATCATGCCATACAGGCTCGATTTCAAGCATAAAAAAAAGCCGTCATTTCTGACGGCTTTTTCAAGTTCCCGGTTTTTATTAAAAATCAATAAAAACGTTTGGAGCCTTTTTCTTCGTGTGCCATGGCATTAACCTTAGCTGCCAGCTCGGCATACTCTTCACGATAGTTGTGCAGAGTATGGCCCTCTTTGGCGGCATAATAATCAGCCATACTAACGCCATTGTCATGCTCATAGGCAATGAATTTTTTCTGCATTTCCAGCATTTTGGAAATCAGCTCTGTTTTTTCACTCATATTATTACCCCTGATGATATATTAAAGGTATATTAAAAAACCTGGTGGACTCTATATTTCCGTGTAGCGAAATTTACCAGTCAACACGGATTCTATCCATATCCACTTTGGTCTATGTGAGCTATTAAGGATCTTACTCTAGTAACCACCTTTGCGACGAGTTTCAGGCAGGCCCGCTATCAAACCGGCCTGTTTGCTGGGTTTCCCTGGAAACAGATCATAAAGTTCCTTGGAGGATACTTTACGGCCCCATTTTTCAGACATGGCCTTATTCATATTGCGATCGTTGGGTTGGTTGGCATTATTATTGATATATTCATCGCGAAGATAATTCAGCACATCCCAGTGCTGCTCGGTCAACTCGAGACCTTCTTTTTCGGCCAGTGCTTTGGCAACATCTTCATCCCAAGCATTGTGATCAACCAGATAACCGGTTTCAGTTGTTTCAACAGTAACTTCAAGTCCCATATTTTTCTCCTGTGCGTAAAATAATCAAATAAAATCTAAGGCCAGATCCGAGACTAGCCTTAAGACTAACGAAAACGGGTTCCCTCTAGAGGTTTACCCATCCGGGTTTACCGGCTTGATACCTTTTTGCGGCAAAAACAGGCCGCAGCCAAGATGCCGGTGTGTACCTAATCCCCGCTGCTGCAGGCGTACAGATTCTTCCGGTTCCAGATCTGCCAGCATCAAACTGCGAGTATGCAACGTTCCTGCGGGCGTCACTATCTGTCTTTCCCTGCCGGCCAGCATTTTCCGTATACGGATATCCATCGCCTGTATCCGATTTGCCGCCTGTTCAAGAAAAGCCGTTTCATCCAGATCTTCATCACTGACCACAAAGCGAGCAAAAATAGTCGGCATATCACTCAATAAACGGGCTTCCATTTTGACCAGGGTCAGGGAATAACCCCCAATATCCAGCGTTTTCCCTACCAGGCTCTGCATATCACCCTGGCGCATTTTCGGCATTCTCAAAATCAGCTTCTGACGATGCGAGATATACATCAGCGCATCAGGCTTGCCTTCCGGCCGTTGCCAGCCATTGCCCGATTCCGCCCCGTATATAGGCTGAATACCCGCCAGCTCTTCGTCATCCAGCCAGGGCAGTACCTGTTGTAAAGCTTGATACAATGCGTACATATGCTCATAGGGCAAACACTTGCATTTTATTGAAAAGACAAAATCCATTACCGCATCAGAAATAAAATAGCGGCTCTGGCTATCTTTGTCTTCTGTCCAGAAGCTTTGCTTCATGACTGGTATTTCCCCTTAACTTCGTACACTGGTAAAAATGGCTTCAAGTCGTTCTTCCCAGTTATCCGGGGTATCCGGATAAGGTGGCTTCACGTCCATACTGAAAAATCGTTCACCCTGCTGGGCTTTTTCCTCGATCGCCTTGATCAAGCTTTCAAAATTTTCCAGATCATGACGTTGCATGAGTAATTCACTTAACCAGAGCATGTATATTATCCGTATTTGTTGTTAAAGGTGAATAAAGCTATATATGGCTTTATTAAAATAATTTAGGGCATTTGAATACGATCAAAATAACGGGCTCGATAGAGCAATCGTGGTTCACCCTCATCGTCAAATGCACTGCGGTTATGCAGAACATTATTACACAGCAGCCCCTGTGTGGGCTTGAGCCGGTGACGAAAAATATATTTTGAATCACTATTCAACAGTGCCGTCAGACAATCTCTTGCCGCTTGAGTAATTTCATTCTCCCGCCATTCAATGCTCCGCGTACGTGCGCTATAACGCATATGTAAATAACCACCTCCGGTAACTGAAAACACCGGTCCCGACTGCGCAGGGCGAACAGGCTTGCCCTGCTCCAGATTAACCGGGATCGTCATCACCCGAGGATGCATCAGTGCATATATATAGTCGGGATTATGTTCTCTCAAGTGAATATAAGCAATTTCCGGGTCCACTAATGCATTCGCGCCGCCGCTTGCGGCTGAACTCACACAGTGCAATAACATCCCCTTAATCTGCCGTTCCTGCGTATTGTAATAACCATCAGTATGCCAACTAATGCGCCGGTTTGAATAGGGAATATAAGTCTGTTGTTGGCCAGAAGGCATCACCTTGAGTGAGCTGATGCCATCATCGTCAGCACAAAGGTTTCTATCCAGACGCTGTAGACCCAGTTGTTCACCCAGTTTTTTTACCTGTATTTTAGCGACCGGATCAGCCGCAGGCTTGGTAAACTGATAAATGAACATATTGGTTTTCCGGCAACGTTCAAACATGGCCTTTTTTTCTGCCGCGGTAAGCGCAAGAGGATTTTTAACCTCGACCATCAGTTCAGCCACATCCAGAGGATAAGCGGCCAGCTTTTCATCTCGCCAATATTGATAAGCATCCTTAGCTTCCAGACTGAAAGGGCTGGTCGCTGGCAAACAGGCGGTTTTCAGCGGCGGCGATATTATTTGCATTTATCAAATTCCTGAGTAAGATATGCGCACGAAACGCAGGGTAAAATTAAAACAGTTCATAATTTTACCGGCTGATAGGCAATGGCGATTAAAGCACCACTAAACCGAAAACTGAATATCCAGCTTGTTATATAGTTTAGAATTATCAATATTAACAGTTACTTAATTTTGGTTTTTTTGGTTTAAGGAACAGGAGCAAGCAATATCGAGCGTAGGGGTTAGAAGATCGCTGTGATCTACCATACCCACTTAGGGATAAGGTGGTGTGGGTAATTCACCCCATCAGTGAGATTTCAGTTTACAGCTTTGCGCCATAAACTTGCGGCTAACTAGAACAGATATCTAAATCCCACAAATTGTGCGATTTACTGTACAGAGAAGATTTGTCTTTACAACTTTAAAACAGGTTACCCCTTTTAAGGAGAACACCATGGCGAAAAAGATCTATGAAACCCCGATGCTGGACGAGCTGGAACAAGGTCCCTGGCCCAGTTTTATTTCCGGTTTCAAACGTCTTAGAGATAAACATCCAGACGAGCGTATTAACACAATGGTCAGCGGCCTGCTGGGCCAACTGGAGCATTCTTACGAAACGCGTAAGGGGTACTGGAAAGGCGGCACTGTATCTGTGTTTGGTTATGGTGGTGGTATCATTCCACGTTTTTCTGAAGTAGCAGAAGCTTTTCCTGAATCAAAAGAATTTCACACCGTTCGCATTCAGCCGCCAGCAGGCAATCATTACACCACCGACATGTTGAACCAGTTATGCGATAGCTGGGAAAAATACGGTTCTGGTTTGGTAACCTTCCATGGTCAAACTGGCAACATCATGTTCATTGGTGTTGATACTGAAAACACTCAGGGTTTCTTTGATGAAATTAATGAGTACGGCTGGGATATGGGTGGTGCCGGTCCTTGCGTACGTACTGCCATGTCCTGCGTGGGTGCGTCCCGTTGTGAACAGTCCTGCTGTAACGAACATGGTATTCACCGTCATCTGGTAAATGAGTTTGTCGATGACGTTCATCGCCCGGCTCTTCCTTACAAGTTCAAGTTTAAAGTTTCCGGTTGCCCGAATGACTGCCAGAATGCCATTGAACGTTCTGATTTCGCTGTGATCGGTACCTGGCGCGATGAAATGAAAATTGACCAGGACGAAGTCAAAGCCTTCATTGAAGCCAAAGGCCGCGATTATATTCTGGATAACGTCACCAGCCGTTGCCCGACCAACTGCATGAAACTGAACGATGACGACACTCTGACAGTTGACAATCATGAGTGTGTCCGTTGCATGCATTGCCTGAATGTTATGAACAAGGCGCTGTCTCCTGGCGACGACAAGGGCATCACCCTTCTGGTTGGTGGTAAGCGCACCCTTAAGATTGGTGATCTGATGGGTACCGTTATCATTCCTTTCAAGAAAATGGAAACCCTGGAAGATCATGAAGAACTGGTAGAACTGGCCAGTGAAATGATTGACTTCTTTGCTGAAAATGCGCTGGAACACGAGCGTACAGGTGAGATGATTGAACGTATCGGTTTGGTTAACTATCTTGAAGGTATTGGTGTCGAAGTCGATCCAAATATGATTTCTGCTCCGCGTCAGTGCTCTTATGTGCGCATGGACGGCTGGGATGAAGAAGCTGAAAAATGGTTTGCACGTAAAGCCGAACAGGCCGCCAGCTAACCGATATTTTACTCATTAATTTAATAATTAACGAAATCAGGAGATAAACATGGCACTAGCAGACATGCGTTCGCCAATTGAATCCGGATGTCCTGACGGATTTCAGTACATGCACCCTGTGATGCGCAGAAACTTTGGTTTGTGGAAGTATCACGAGCATCCTCGTCCAGGTGTGCTGCTTCACGTGGCTCACAGCGGCGACAAAATCTGGACCGTTAAATGCGGAACGCAACGTATTCTTGATACTTTTACACTGCGTAAACTGACTGAAATCGGTGACAAGTATGCCGACGGTTATATTCACTTTACTCTGCGTAGTAACGTTGAATACATGACTGACGATGAAAGCAAGGTTGAGCCGCTGATTAAAGCCATCGAAGATGCCGGCTTTATCGTGGGTGGTACGGCTAACTCCGTGGCCATGATTTCGCACACCCAGGGCTGGCTGCATTGTGATATTCCCGGTACAGATGCATCGGGTGTGGTTAAATCAATGATGGATGAACTCATCGATGATTTCAAAAACTGCAACATGCCTAACCGCGTGCATATCACCACCTCCTGCTGCCAGATTAACTGCGGCGGTCAGGGCGATATCGCTATTAATATTCAACACACCAAGCCACCAAAGATTAACCATGATCTGGTCGGTAATATCTGTGAACGTCCGACTGTTGTTGCCCGTTGCCCGGTAGCCGCCATTCGTCCGGCTATGGTTGATGGCAAACCTTCTCTGGAAGTGGATGAGAAAAAATGTATCTGTTGTGGTGCATGTTTCCCTCCCTGCCCGCCCATGCAGATCAATCACCCGGAACACAGTAAGCTGGCTATCTGGGTTGGTGGTAATCACTCCAACGCGCGCAGCAAACCGACCTTCCAGCGTCTGGTTGCCTCGGGTATTCCGAACAATCCGCCGCGCTGGCCTGAAGCGACCGCTATCGTTAAGGAAATCCTCAAGGCTTACAAAGAAGGCGCCAAAGACTGGGAACGTATCAACGACTGGATTGAACGCATTGGTTGGCCAAAATTCTTCGAAGTTACCGGTTTACCTTTCACCAAGTATCACATTGATAACTGGCGCGGGTCACGTAACAGCCTGAATGCTTCTACCCACATCCGTTTCTAAGGGAATCTTATATGAAGTTTGGTATACAGATTAATGAAGGTCCCTATACCCATGAGGCTTCAACCACGGCGCTGAATTTTGTCAGCGCCGCGATTGAAGCGGGCCATGAAATCTTTCGGGTGTTTTTCTACCATGATGGCGTGAATAACGGTACTCGTTATACCACCCCACCGCAGGATGATCGTAACATTGTTGATGCATGGTCTGAACTGGCGGAAAAACACAATATCGATCTGGTGGTTTGCGTTGCTGCTGCACAACGCCGCGGTATTGTTGATGAGGGTGAACAGGAACGTAACGGTAAGGATGGCAATAATATTGCTCCCGGTTTCCGTATTTCCGGTCTTGGTCAATTAATTGAAGCGGGCATCCAGAGTGATCGTCTCGTAGTGTTCGGCGATTAAAGGAGAAACGAAATGTCTGATACGAAAAAGTTCCTCTTTGTAAATCGTAAAGCGCCTTATGGAACGATCTACGCCTGGGAGTCCCTTGAAGTTATTTTGATTAGCGCCGCATTCGAACAGGATGTAAGTCTGGTATTTGTTGATGATGGCATTTTTCAAATTGCCAAAGGTCAGGATACCAGTGAACTTGGCATAAAGAACTTCTCACCCACGTACAATGCACTTGGCGATTATGATATCAACAAGATTTATGTTGAAAAAGAATCGCTGGAAGCACGTGGTCTGACCGTCGACGATCTTCTTAAGCTTACTTATGAAGATGAAGACGATGACTGGGCAGAGAAGGATTCCATTCATGTCGTTTCATCAGCTGAGTTGGTCGAAATCATGGATCAGCAAGACGTTGTTTTGAGCTTCTAGAGGGGAATAACTATGCCTATGCTACACACAGTAAACAAATCACCCTTTGAACGCGGTGCGCTCGAATCCTGCATTCGCCTGGCCATAAAAGGCAGTTCCGTACTTCTAATAGAAGATGGCATCTATGGTGCAACCCGGGGAACCACTGCCAGCGATATGGTTGAAAATGCAATGAAAGATCTGGATTTCTATGTCCTGGGTTCTGATCTGAAAGCACGTGGTGTGGATGAAAGTCGTTTAATTGATGGCATTACAGTTGTTGATTATAGCGGTTTTGTAAAACTGGCTGTTGATAATGACAAAGTCCAGGCCTGGCTTTAATTTTATTTGATAATTTGAAAGAGGAGAACTCAAATGAGTATCGAAGTAAACGGTAAAACATTGGAAACCGATGAAGAAGGTTATCTGTCTAATCTGAACGAATGGGAACCAGAAGTGGCCAACGTTATGGCTAAACTGGATGATGCAGAACTCAACGAAAACCACTGGGAAGTTATCAACTTCCTGCGTGAATATTACGAAGAGTATCAGATTGCACCTGCCGTACGCGTTCTGACCAAAGCCATTGGCAAGAAACTGGGCAAAGATAAAGGTAACAGCAAATACTTGTACGAACTGTTCCCTTATGGTCCAGGTAAACAGGCATGTAAATATGCCGGTCTGCCCAAGCCTACAGGCTGCGTATAATCGCAAAGCTCAGGGCAGGAGTATTTGCTTCTGCCCTGTTCTAAAATTGGTTAACTTTTTCTTCTGAATTTAAACGTTGAGGGAGCACTGGCATGTCGGCTTTGTCCGTATCCTATGCGATATTGTTTTATTTCGCGACCGCAATTTTGGTTGGCGGCCTGTTTTATAAAATTCGTCAGTATTGGCGTACGCCTGCTCCATTAAAAATTGCCACAACACCTGCGCCGGTAACCCAGACAGGTGTTGTTCTGAGAATGGCGCGTGAAGTGGTGCTGTTTGCCAGTCTGTTCAAATCCAACAAATGGATCTGGATCTTTGGCTGGATGTTTCATGTATCGCTGCTGCTTATACTGCTGCGACACTTCCGTTATTTTGTCGATAACACCAGTATCATATGGTTTTGGGTTCCTTTGGTTCAGCCATTTGGTAAATATGCAGCCTTCACCATGATTATTGGCCTCGCCGGATTATGGGCTCGTCGTATTCTGGTTGATCGTGTGCGCTATATTTCATCACCATCTGATCATCTGATGCTTGCCTTACTAATCTCTATCGCCAGCAGCGGCGCGATGATGAAATTTGTCAGTCACACGGATATCGTTCACGTTAAAGAATTTATCTCTGGCCTGCTGACATTTAATATACAGCCCTTACCGGCAGATCCCCTTCTGCTTATTCATCTGGGACTGGTTGCAACACTGATGATAATTTTCCCCATCAGCAAGTTGCTGCATGCACCCGGAATATTCTTTAGTCCGACTCGTAACCAGATTGACAATCCACGTGAAAAACGTCACCTGGCCCCCTGGGCTGCTGAACTTGAAGCAGAGAAGGCAAAATAAGCTGAACTCTTCTCACGCATACGTTTGAGGACACTGATGTGGCAGACTTTGAAGTACCAGAATTAAAAGAAACAGTTGAAACCCCGAAATATATTGACGGGGCCATGGCGCACAGCGCGCCTTACAAGGCTAAAGCTGAATTTCAGGAAGCCCTGGGCTTTCCGGGGGAATTACCGGAAAACTGGCAGCAGGTAGCCCTGGAAAAAATGACTGATCTGAGAACGCGTTATCGTTCTTTTCAGGTCTATCTGGATGCCTGTGTAAAATGTGGCGCCTGTACCGATAAGTGCCATTACTACATAGGCACCGCTGACCCTAAAAATATGCCGGTTGCACGACAGGATCTGTTGCGTAAAGTATACCGTCGTCATTTTACTTTCGCGGGCAAGTATTTCCCTAAACTTGTTGGTGCGGTTGATCTTACAAAAGAAGTACTGGACGACTGGTACAGTTATTTCCACCAGTGTTCACAATGTCGCCGCTGCTCTGTTTACTGCCCCTATGGCATCGACACGGCTGAAATCTCCATGGCCGCACGCGAAATTATGGATAGTATCAGTATTGGTCAAAAATACTGTAACGAAATTTTAGGCAAGGTCTTTGTAATTGGTAATAACCTTGGCCTGCCCCAGCGCGCATTGGCGGATACCCTCGAAGGGCTGGAAGAAGAAGTTGAAGAAGATACCGGTGTAGCGGTTAAATTCCCCCTCGATCAGAAAGGTGCCGAAATTCTGCTGGTCCCCCCTTCTGCCGATTTTTTCGCTGAGCCTCACGTCGATGGCCTGATTGGCTATGCCAAGGTTTTTCATGAAGCCGGAGCAAGCTGGACCATGAGTTCCTATGCATCTGAAGCCGGTAACTTCGGTATGTTCATCGGCAGTTATGAAGTCATGCAAAAGGCGGCGTTGCGTATTCGCAAGGCGGCTATTGACCTGGGTGTTAAACGCATCGTTTTCGGTGAATGTGGACATGCCTGGCGTGTAGCTTATGCCTTTCTCAACACCCTGGCGGGGCCTTTCGATTTTCTCGATCCCCGCTATCCGGTTCCGCAGCACATTTGTGAATACACCTATGATCTGATCCAGAAAGGCAAGTTGAAGTTTAACAAGTCTGAAAATGATCATATGACCCTAACCTTCCATGATTCATGTAATGTTGCGCGTGCAACCCGCATGGGTGACAAGCCGGGTGGTCAATTCGATATTCCTCGTGCCGTTATTAAAGCCGCATGCAACAACTATGTTGACATGCCCGTTGATACCATTGGCGAAGCCACCTTTTGCTGCGCGGGTGGCGGCGGCATACTAACCGACGATCTCATAGAGATCCGGGTCAAGGGCGCCCTGCCCCGTATGCATGCGCTCAAAACAGTGACCGATGAAGACGGTGTAACGCACATGGCGGCTATTTGCGCCATCTGCAAGAGTCAGTTCACCAAGGTGATCCCTTATTATGGATTTACCATGGACCAAATTGTCAGTGTTCACCAGCTCGTCAGTAGTGCCATCGTTCTAACTGGTGCGACCAGTGGTGACGATGAAGACAGTAGCGACAAAGAATAATTAACCCGAATTACTTATGTGCGGTACGCGATACCGTATTAATTGCACAGGAGAACAGGCATGGCAACGTCCCGTGATGATATGCAAAATGAAAAATTAACTTACCGCCGATTCCATGATGGCGAACATAAATGGGGTTCACTGGCGGAGAAAATCTTCAAGGAAGATACTTCTCATAAATGTCCAACCTATGTTACTCGCACACCTCCCTGCCAGGGTAGTTGTCCTGCGGGCGAAGATATTCGCGGCTGGCTCGATATCGTACGGGGTATTGAACAACCCGCAGAAGGTATGAACATGAAAGAATATGGCTTTCGTCGCTTAACCGATGCCAATCCTTTCCCTTCTGTAATGGGTCGCGTTTGCCCGGCTCCCTGCGAAGATGGCTGCAATCGCAATGAAGTTGATGATCGTGTCGGTATCAACTCTGTTGAACAGTTTATCGGCGATTCTGCGCTGGCAGAAAAGTTTACTTTTGTAGCCGCCGACAAAGATAGTGGCAAGAAAGTGGCTATTATCGGCGGTGGCCCGGCTGGTCTGGCTGCAGCTTATCAACTGCGCCGCATTGGTCATGCCTGCACTGTGTTTGATAATCACTCCACTCTGGGTGGCATGATGAAATACGGTATCCCTGGTTATCGTATGCCGCGTAATGTACTGGACGGTGAAATTGAACGCATCACCAGCATGGGCGTTGAAATCAAGCTGAACACTTGGGTAGGAAAAGATGTCACGCTTGAACAGTTGGAAAAAGATTATGACGCTATTCTCTGGGCCATTGGTGCACAGGCTGGCCGTCAGATTCCGGTGGCAGGCGCCGACAAGGCCGCTAATGCTGTAATCGGTATCGATTTTCTGGAAGCCTTTAATGAAGGTAAGCTCAAATCCGCACCGAAAAAGGTTGTTGTTATCGGTGGCGGTGATACATCTATCGATGTCGCGTCCGTTGCCCGCCGTCTTGGCAATATTGCTGATGCTGCCCCGGCTGAAGATGTAATCAGCGGCAAGGCAACTCAGGACGTATCGGATTCAGCCAAATCTGAACCCGTAGAGGTTATGTTGCTGTCACGTTCCAGCATTGAAAACATGCCTGCCGCACAACACGAAATCGACGATGCCACCCGCGAAGGCATTGAAATTGTCGGTTGCGTAAGTCCGGTTGAAGTTATCCTTGATGATAATGGTCGCGGTAGCGCTTTGCGCGTAGTCAAACTTGAAGATGATGGCAAGACTCCGATTGAAGGTAGCGAATATGACATCAGCTTTGATCTGCTGGTAGCTGCCATTGGTCAGGGTGGCAAACTGGATGGCTTTGAAAGCATGGGCAATGATCGCGGTATGATTGACGCCGATGCAAACTATCAAGTCCCTGGTAAGGAAGGTCACTTTATTGCTGGTGATATCGTTCGCCCTCACCTTCTGACAACCGCAATCGGTCAGGCTTCTATCGCTGTCGAAAGTATCGATCACTACCTGAAACATGAAAACTTAGGTAAACGTCCTAAAGTTGACAAGCATCACTTCAGTCTGCTGCAGAAATTGCATGAAGCCGGTCTGGATCCGGAAACTTATACCCACGACAGTGTCTGGGGTACTTCCGAACATAATTTTGCAGTGCATAACTTTGATGATCGTTCAGAACATGAAATCATCAAGGCTGACAAATTGTTTCTTGGTCACTTTGAGTACACACCGCGTCATGTACGTAGCGAAGATGTGCCTGACGCCAATGAAGTGCTGGGACATTTTCATGAACGTATGAAAGGTCTGAGTGACGAGGATGCCGTTGCTGAAGCCGATCGTTGCATGAGCTGTGGCATGTGCTTTGAATGTGACAACTGTGTCATTTATTGTCCACAGGATGCGGTTTATCGTGTACCCAAAGCGGAAAAAACTATGGGTCGTTATGTTGCAACCGATTATACGAAATGTATTGGTTGTCACATCTGTGCTGATGTATGCCCGACTGGTTACATCGACATGGCAATGGGTGAATAATCAACCTGGGGGCTGAACAGTGTCAGTTGGACTACACAAAAAAAAGCTAAAGTTGTTACTGGCAGGGTTAATTTTAACCCTGCCCCTTAGTCTCTTTGCTGAAGGTAATCTACCTGTGGTGCCAAAAGCAAAGGCTAAGGCAACAGCAGAATATGGTTGCGTCAATCCAGTTGCCGATATGCGTAAAAACCATATGGAATATCTTCTGCATCAGCGTGACCAAACCATGCATAAAGGCATTCGAACCAAAAAATACAGCCTGGCTAAATGTATAGAATGTCACGTAACACCTGACAAAAATGGCAAGTATGCAGAATATGGCGACGATAATTTTTTCTGCAGTAGTTGTCATAACTATGCGGCTGTTTCGATTGACTGTTTTGAATGTCACAATGACAAGCCGCAAAGTGCCTACTCGTCATTAAGCTCGAACAAACAGTCCCTGCCAGAAGGTCATGAAAGATTTGCTTCGAATGACACTTTGCCATCTGGAGATGCCGAATAATGTCCAATAAAGAACCGTCAAAAAATACAGACTTAACACGACGTAAATTTCTAGGCACTGCTGCGGCAAGCACCGGTTTGGCTATTGCTCCTGGCGTGTTGTTGTTTCGAGTTGCACAGGCAAAACCTGCCGCACAGGCAGTTACCAGCAAGGTTCGCTGGGGGATGCTGATTGACAGCACTAAATGTTCAACAGGTTGCAATGATTGTGTTACGGCCTGCAAAACCGAACATCATCTGGAAGGACATAACCGACCGGAAACGGATGTGCAATGGATTCGAAAACTCAAAGTTACCGACAAGCAAACCGGGCACGTCATGTCTTTGCCTATGATGTGTCAACACTGCGAGAATCCACCCTGTGCCGATGTCTGCCCAACGGGTGCTTCATTCAAACGGGCTGATGGTATTGTCCTGGTAGACCGGCATATCTGTATCGGTTGCCGTTACTGCATGATGGCCTGCCCCTACAAGGCTCGTTCTTTTGAACATGAAGAGGTCGATGATCAGGCTGTCAGTGCTCCACGCGGAAAAGGAACGGTTGAAGCCTGTACCATGTGTGTCTACCGAGTTGATCGTGATGAACAACCGGCTTGTGTTGAAGCCTGTAACAAAGCCGAACATGGCGCTATGTTGTTCGGTGATCTGAATGATCCTGAAAGTGAAATATCGAAACGTCTGGCTGAGTATGGCGGTAAACAGATCCGTGCGGATCTTGGTCTGAATACCGGTGTTCGTTATCAAGGCATTTAATAACATATCTAGTGGGTTAACGGCATAATGAAAAAAGCAAACTTTGTGGAAATTGAAGGCCGCAGCGCCGGTTATCTGGCATTGCTCGGCTTCCTGGGTATTTTCATACTCGCTGCTCTTGGTTCAAGTTTATACATGGAACATAATGGACACCATGTTACTGGCATGACTAATCAGATTGTCTGGGGTATGCCGCATGTATTTGCAGTATTCCTTATTGTTGCTGCATCCGGCGCCTTGAATGTTGCATCTATTTCATCGGTGTTTCAGAAAACCCCTTATAAACCGATGGCTCGTCTTTCCGGCTTGCTTTCGCTTGCATTACTGTTAGGTGGTTTGATGGTTCTGGTTCTTGATCTGGGACGCCCGGATCGCCTTATCATTGCCATGACCAGGTACAACTTCAAGTCAATTTTTGCCTGGAATATGATCCTCTACAACGGATTTTTTCTGATTGTGGGCATCTATATCTGGACGATGATGCAACGCGGCATGAATAAATACAGCAGGTACGCCGGTTTTTCAGCCTTTATCTGGCGGCTTACGCTGACTACAGGTACAGGCTCTATATTCGGTTTCCTGGTGGCTCGCGAGGCTTATGACTCTGCCATCATGGCACCCATGTTTGTAGTTATGTCATTCTCCTTCGGGCTGGCTATTTTCATCCTGGTGCTGCTGGCTTCCTATAACTGGACTGGAAGACCGTTGGGTGATGTTATTTTCAATCGCTTAAAAAATCTGCTTGGCGTGTTTGTCGCTGGTGCACTCTACTTTGTAGTTGTCCAGCATTTGACTAATATGTATGCGGCAGGACACACTGGTGTCGAAACCTTCATCCTGTTGAATGGTGGCATTTATACGCAATTATTCTGGTTTGGTGAAGTTTTGCTGGGCAGCCTGGTTCCTCTGGCCCTTCTTTATCATCCGTCATGGGGCAAGTCCCGAACTCTTGTTGGACTCGCTGCGGTATTGATTATACTGGGTGGATTATCAGAGATGTATGTCATTATTATCGGCGGTCAGGCTTATCCGTTGGTCCTGTTCCCCGGTATGGAAGTTCAAAGCAGTTTCTTTGATGGTATCGTCAACCACTACGTACCTACCCTGCCGGAAATTATGCTGGGTCTGGGCGGTATGGCAATGGCCATGATTACCGTTGCCCTCGCAGTCAAGGTATTACGCTTCCTGCCGGATAGTCTGGCTGACGAGACTATCATCGATTCACACCATAAATAAAACTGCGTTGCTGCGAATATGCAGCAATATGTAAAATGACAGGGGGGCCAGCATTGCTGAGTCCCCTTTTTCATTATTAAACTACCCCGCAAGCGGGCGGGATATTAATTGCAGGTTGGGCTGAATAAAATGAAGCCCAACCTGCCGTTCGCTGCAAGCAGCGAGAAATTAAACCCATCATTTGCTCTAAACTGTAGTATTTCCCATGTTGATTAATAGACTGCTCATATCTGCTGCGCACAAATCCTCAGGCAAAACCACCCTGAGCGTTGGCCTGTGTGCTGCTTTCCGGGCACAGGGGCGAATCGTCCAGGCATTCAAAAAAGGCCCAGATTATATTGATCCCATGTGGTTAAGCCGTGCCTGCGGACGTGATTGTCATAATCTGGATTTTTATACCATGCAGCATGATGAAATGCTGGCAACCCTGCAAAGCTATTCAGAAGGCAGTGATCTTTCTATCATCGAGGGTAACAAGGGGCTCTATGATGGTCTTGATATTGAAGGTAGTAACAGCAATGCCGCCCTGGCCCAACTAACACAAACACCGGTTATTCTGGTGATTAACGTACAGGGTGTTACCCGGGGTATAGCACCATTGATACTGGGATACCAGAACTTTGAGCCGGATATCAATATTGCCGGCGTTATCCTAAATCAGGTCCGTGGCCAGCGCCATGAAAGCAAATTACGTGCAGTCATTGAGCATTACACCGATGTCCCCGTTGTTGGTGCGGTTTATCATAATCCTGACTTGCAGATTGATGAACGCCATCTGGGCTTGATCCCCAGCAATGAAGCCCGGCAAGCGGACAATAAGGTGGCACAAATCGGTCGTCTTATTGCGGAGCAGGTTGAGCTGGATAAACTGGCTAGAATTGCCGCCAGTGCGCCGCTCCTGCCCTCCTATCGCTTTGCGGATCAGCGTCAGACGAAACCGCATAATAGCGAACCCAGTCGGGTTCGTATTGCGATTGCCCGGGATGCAGCTTTTGGCTTTTATTATCCACAGGACTTTGAAGCACTGGAGGCGGCAGGAGCAAAACTGCTATTCTTTGACACTTTACAGGACACTCAGCTGCCCGACTGCGATGGACTGTTTATTGGTGGTGGTTTTCCAGAGGCCAAAATGCAGGCACTGGAAGACAATCGACTCCTGCGGGCCAATATTTTTGCTGCCGTAGAAAATGGTCTGCCCGCTTATGCCGAATGTGGTGGACTGATGTACCTGACCCGACGCATCCACTGGGGCGATGAAAGTCACGAGATGGTTGGTGTTATTCCGGCCGATACCCGGATGTATAAAACCCCGCAAGGTCGGGGTTATATACAATTAACAGAAACAGCAAATCACCTTTGGCCGAGTCTCACTGATACTAAAAAACCCCATATTATCCCGGGCCATGAGTTTCATTATTCGGCACTTGAAAACAGCGCTAATCTGACTTTCGCCTACCAGGTGGTACGCGGAACCGGCATTGATGGTCAGAATGATGGTATTGTTTATAAAAACCTGCTGGCGAACTATGCGCATTTACGCGATACCTCAGCCAACCACTGGGCCCAGCGATTTGTCGAATTTATACGCAATAGCGTATCATCCGGTATAGAGTAATTTTGTTACGTGGAAGGAGAGATGCATGCTGACTATAACCCCGAATGCTGCCGAGCAAATCAAAGCCTCTGCCAGCCAGCAAGATGTTGAAGATATGCCACTGCGCATTGCCGCCAAAAAAATTGAAGATGGCAGCATTGAGTATGCCATGGGTTTTGCCGACCAGCTGGGTACAGATGATCTGAAGTTCACCTGCGAAGATGTGGAAATTGTGGTTGCGCCAAGCAGTGCGCTGCTGTTAAAGGATGCCGTTATCGACTATGTTGAAATAGAGCCTGGTCAGCACAACTTCATATTTTCCAATCCCAATGATCCAAGGCATACGAGTTCGGAATAATATCCTTGTAAATACAGCAATATAGCCAACGATTATAATGTGACATATTAAGTGCCTGTGCGAACTCTCGTCGAAAATGGGTAGATACCATATAATGCGACTATTCATCACTTATTTAGTGAGCAAGCTTTTGCCATCCAGCCATTCAGAAAAAATTTCCACCGATTGTAATTCAGCTAATATGGAGACAATAGAGTCCAGCCCTAGCCAGATGCCAGTGCTATCCAGCCTTTCACACCTGAAATTGGACATTGGGATACTGTTGTTTCTTGTTTTATGTTTGTTACTGACCGGCCTGCTTGGGCACTATCTGGATAGCACGTTATTTACCGTCCTGTTCGTTTCACTGGGCGTATTCTGCAGCGTGGTTCTGTTGCACCTTTATATGCAGTTAAACAAACCGCTCAACCAATCGCTTCTATCGGTGAACGAATGGTCAGCCAATATTCTTGCGGGCAATTTTCAGGCGCGCATGCCTACCCTGCCCCTTAGTGAGAAAAACCCCATTGAAAACGCGCTGACAAAAAATATCAATCGCATTGGCGAAAAGCTGGAAAACCTGACTCACAACATGAATGATCTGGTTGAACAACATGTTGAGGATATCGAGCAGAAAGATCACACGCTAGAAATTGTCTATGATGTTGCCGCGAGCATCAACAGCTCGCGTGATCTCGATGAACTCCTGACCCGTTTTCTCAGCACGCTGACCAATGTCGTTAATGCCCGCGCAGCCGTTGTACGTCTGGTAACCGAAGATGGGCAAATGCGACTGATCTCCAGTTTGGGCCTGGATGAAGAACTCATGCGGAAAGAACAGCTGCTACCATCCGAACAGTGTCTTTGTGGCAGCGCCTATCGGAGAGATGAAGTCTGTTATCAAAAAATAATCAACTGCGATAAAATTATAGGCCGAGCATTTTTTGACAGCGATGATGTCGGCATGATTGCTGTACCTTTGCAATACCGAGACAAAACCCTGGGCATTTATAACCTTTTTGTCGAGAACAATAAATTGCCCAACCCTGAAGACATGACTATTCTATTGACCAATATTGGTCGACATCTGGGTATGGCTATTGACAAGGCACGCACGGACAATGAATCGAAACGTTTATCTATTATGGAGGAACGTACCCGTCTCGCCCATGAGTTACACGACTCGTTGGCGCAGACGCTGGCCAGCCTGCGCTTTCAGGTTCGGGTTATGGATGAAACCCTGCGTCGGGGGCAGGAACCAGAAATTTGGTCTGAACTTGAAAAAATTGAAAACAACCTCGATGAAGCTTATGCTGAGCTGCGGGAATTAATCACCCACTTTCGTGCACCTATCGATAAACGTGGTCTGATCTCGGCGGTAGAGCACCTGGTTGATCGCTTTCGCAACCAAAGTGAAATTTCCATTTTTTTGCAAAAAGAATGGAATGTGCTACAGCTTCCTGCCAACATCGAAATGCAGGCTCTGCGAATTATCCAGGAATCTCTCAATAATATTCGCAAGCATAGCCAGGCACATACTGTACGTGTTTTTATGCGCAGCGATACCCAGGGAGATTGCAGCATTTTGATTGAAGATGACGGCGTCGGTATGAACATCGCCCCCCAGTCTGATCGAACGTCGGGCGATCATCTGGGTCTAAGTATTATGGAAGAACGCGCCAAGCGTATTGGTGGTACAGTACAGTTTGAAAGTGAATCGGGCGAAGGCACTCGTATTCTTTTGCATTTTCATTATCCGGAACTGCCTGCGCCGGAAATTTCAGGTATCAAGGTACAGGTAAAATAACGACTATGAGCTTACACGTACTTCTGATTGATGATCATACTTTGTTCCGGGTCGGACTCGAAAGCCTGCTAGAAAGCCGAGGCATCGAGGTTGTGGCATCGGTAGGTTCCGGCCAGGAATGTTTGCGTCTGGTAGAAGAACTGAATCCGGATATTATTCTGCTCGACATGCGCATGCCCGGCATCGACGGTCTAGGCGTACTCAAACTGCTGCGCCAGAACGAGCTTGCCCTGCCTATTGTCATGCTCACCACCAGCACTGAGGAAAGCGATCTGCTTGAATCCCTGCGTGAGGGTGCGCAGGGCTATCTGTTAAAAGATATGGAACCAGATGAACTAGTCCTGGCCCTGCGCGATATCGTCAGCGGTAAAACCGTGGTCGCACCTGATCTGGCGCCGATTCTGGCGCGTGCAGTACAAGGTAATGTCAGCCAGAAAAAAGAACCCGTTACCACCCCCTTCTCTGATTTAACGCCACGAGAAACAGAAATTCTTGGGCTGCTGGCAGAAGGACAGAGTAATAAGGCCATTGCCCGCAACCTGGGAATTTCAGATGGCACAGTAAAACTCCATGTTAAAGCCATTCTGAGAAAGCTGGAAGTCCACTCCCGTGTAGAAGCCGCTGTCATGGCTGTTGAATACGGCATGTCAAAAAATTCCGCAACACACTAATTGTTTCCTTGAAGGTATCTATGAAAACGTTCAGCCAGCTGGTAGCCGAGAGCGCCAAAAATGTCGATGAAATTTTCCCCTGGGATCTGGAGGACAGACTGGATAAGCCGCCCATGCTGCTTGATATTCGCGAACCCTATGAATTTGACGCCATGCATATCAAAGGTTCACTCAATGTTCCCCGCGGCATCCTGGAAAATGCCTGTGAATATGACTTCGAAGAAACCGTTCCTGAACTGGTAGAGGCGCGCGAACAGGAGATCGTCGTGATCTGTCGTTCCGGCAACCGCAGTATTTTTGCCGCCGAAGTAATGCTTAAAATGGGCTATAAAAATGTGGTCTCGCTAAAAACCGGTCTGCGCGGCTGGGTAGATTACGAATTGCCACTGATTGACGCGACCGAACAGGAAGTAGACGAAGATAACGCCGATGAATATTTTACCCCAAAACTGAGGCCGGATCAGATTAGCCCGAAATAGCGAAGCTATAGTCGTTTCGTATTAATAAAGCAGTGTAGACAGGTTGGACCAGGCAAGGGCGAAACCTGCTGGCAAAATAACCGGCGCAAATGGAGTGTCATTGGAATTTATATCCGGGTTAACTTGCCTTAGGATCCCCCAACCGATTTACGACACATCAGGTACAACATCCCCTACCCTCAGAGAAAATGCCGGAAAATTCAATTTCACCAGATAAACGTTTTATATAATATTCTGAATCTTCCTGAAAAACAGTCATACAATGTGGGCACCTGCAAAAATGCAGTTTCTCCCCCTGATAGTCAATCGCCACAGTTTGACTTATTGGTTTTTCCGCTAAGCAACTTGGACAAACGATAAGAGAACTGGTTTCTTCTAACAAGGCTTCCGGGTTCTCTTCGAACATAACGGCACACCCATCGCAACAGAACGAATATTCTTTCCCCTGGTATTTCCGTATTACTGCAATCTCTTTAGTAATACCTAATCTTACAAGAGAACAACCACATGTAGGGCAAACCGGCGTTTTCATTTTTGATGACTCCTTTAATACTTGAACTTGACGCTAAGTCTAATCCCTGTACCCACGTGCAGAGTCAAGATCTGATGTTGTTTGTATATCGATAATCGGACTAATTATTATTTAATCTGATGATTAGTTGGTAAGTATTGTCGATGAAAACCATTATTGATTTTCATTGGGTCCTCACTCCAATGAATGATGAGGGCATGCAAAATAAGTATCAACATCTAAAGCCTCGTCTATTTGTTCGTGACATGCAAATTCTTTTATATTTTTAGCCGAACACGAATGATAATTCCAAAATGGAGCCTGATTGGGACTCATGTTCAGGTGACGCATATCCGGATTTTTGCCCGATTACAAAAACCCACCGACCTTATATTTACAGCACATGGCTGTTTAATTCCCCTAATCAAGCTTGACTCTGTACATGGGTACAGGGATTAGACTTATTGTCAAGTTCAAGGATTAAAGGAGAATAGCAATGACTGACCTGAGTACCGGAACCAATAAACGTTCCATAATTGCAGCAATAATTGCCGCTATTGGCGCCTCATTGTGTTGTGTTGGGCCGCTGGTGTTGCTGGGACTCGGTGTTGGTGGCACCTGGATCAGCAATCTCACGGCGCTGGAACCCTATCGGCCAATCTTTATAGGCATCACACTGGTATTTCTGTTCATGGCGTTTCGAAAACTTTATCTGCTGCCTCGACAGTGCTCCCCTGGTGATGCCTGCGCCATACCCAGCACCTTACGCAACCAACGCATCATTTTCTGGGTTGTTACCGTATTAATGATCGCGTTACTGGCTTTTCCTTATTACGGGGTTGCCTTTTTTGAATAATTATTTAGCCAACCATTTAACCACAGGAGTAAGAAAATGATACGTACAATATTATTTTCATTACCAACATCAAAGCGTTAACCGAAGCAACAGCTAATGCGGGTTATCCATCCACCCTGAAACGATGAAAGGAACAACTTAGATGAATACAGTTAACATAAAAATCACAGGCATGACTTGTAATCACTGCGCACAAAGTGCTGAAGATGCACTGAATGCGCTTGACGGTGTCACCGCTTCCGTCTCCTATGAGCAAGCACAGGCCAGAATTGAGACCCAGGGTACGGTCGATAACAACCAGCTGCTTAAAGCTATAGAGTCAAAGGGATATGGTGCGAGCCTTGAAGATAAAAACAGGCACAGCACCGTCACAAACGCTGATGACAATGATCTGCATATTGCGATTGTGGGTACTGGTTCTGGCGCCGTTGCTGCGGCAATTAAAGCCGCCGATCAGGGTGCAACGGTAACTATAATTGAGGCTGCGGATGTGATTGGAGGAACCTGTGTCAATGTAGGTTGCGTGCCCTCGAAAATCTTTATCCGTGGCGCACATATTGCGTATATCCAGGGTCACCACTCATTTAACGGATTACCCTTAAATACAGCAAAGGTTGATCGCAAACTTATGGTGGAGCAACAACAGAAATGGGTTGAAAATCTGCGTCATGCCAAGTATGAAAGTATTCTGGAAACGAATCCGGACATTAATCTACTGCGCGGCATGGCTCGCTTTAAAAACAGCAATACCCTGCTTGTCACAAAACAGGATGGTAGCGAGAAAGAAATCAGAGCAGATCGAATTTTGCTGGCCGTGGGTGCGAGCGCGGCAATTCCTGATATCCAGGGTTTAAAGGAAACGCCCTACTGGACCTCCACCGAAGCCCTTGTTGCTGAAACAATACCAGAGCATTTGATCGTTCTGGGTGCCTCTGTCGTCGCACTTGAGTTAGCGCAGGCATTTCATCATATTGGTGCCGAAGTGACTGTGTTAGCTCGCAGTACTTTATTGTCAAAGGAAGATCCGGAAATTGGCAAAGGTTTGATGGAAGTGCTCGAAGATGAGGGGATTAAGATCATGCTAAACACATCTCCCGACTCTATCAGCCATAATGGTAAGCACTTTATATTGCAAACCAATAACGGGCAAATAGATGGAGATCAATTACTGGTAGCCACCGGTCGCACACCCAACACAGGCATGCTGGATCTTGATAAAGCCGGTATCAAAACTGACCATCGTAGTGGAATCATTATCGATGATCACATGCGTACTAATGTTAAACATATTTATGCGGCCGGTGATTGCACCAACCAGCCCCAGTTCGTCTATGTCGCTGCTGCCGCAGGCACCCGCGCTGCACGCAATATGACTGGTGATGATGTAGCGCTTGATTTATCGGTTATGCCAGCGGTAGTATTTACCGATCCACAGGTCGGCACGGTCGGCTTAAACGAACAACAGGCCCAAAAACAGGGTTTGCAGGTCGAGAGCCGCACGCTGGATCTGGAAAACGTACCGCGTGCGCTGGCCAATTTTGATACCCGCGGCTTTATCAAACTGGTAGCAGAAAAAGACAGCGGACGTATCATAGGCTGTCAGGTTTTGGCGCATGAAGGCGGTGAAATAATCCAGACAGCAGCACTGGCCATTCGCCATCGTATGACCATCCAGGAACTGGCTGATCAGCTGTTCCCCTACCTGACTATGGTAGAAGGTTTGAAATTAACCGCACAAACCTTTAATAAAGATGTGAAGCAGCTTTCCTGTTGTGCAGGATAAAGAAAATTTTTCTGGATAACACAGAAATAAACGACCCCGCAACAAGCAAACGGGAGATTAATAAATGGTAGATGGCAGGTTGAGCTGTAATGTAAGCAGTGGGGCATTAAACCCCCCAGGTGAGGTATTTTTAAACTCTTTTTACAGAGTGTGACCTGACAGTGTTTCGACAATAGGACAGTGAGCCCTGTCATTGTCGGTTTGACAGGCTTTGATTAAATTGTCCAATGTCGAGCGTAGTTTTTTGAGATCATTAATTTGCTGATCAATGTGATCACGTTTCTTTTCTGCGCGCGCACGAACATCCACACAGTGCCCATTGCCCAGCACTAGAAGTTCGGCAATTTCCTTTAAACTAAATCCCAGTTGCTGGGCACGTTTGATAAATTTCAGACGATCAACCGTATCGGTTGGATAGTGACGATAACCTTCAAGAGGCTTGGCTGGCTCCTGAATTAGCGCTACACGTTGGTAATAACGCACCGTCTCGATATTAACGCCTGCTGCGCGGGCCAGCTGACCAATGGTCAGTGGTTTTTTATTTTCGGCCATACGATCACCTCTAAAACCTGTACTTAAAGGTACAAGACCTGATGGTGTAAGAAAAGTTCGCTCGAAAAAACAAACTACCCCCCCAGGGGCCTGTCTTTACCTCGCGCCTGCGTGGGAACCAGAAATATTTCAGTCCAGGCGCAAATTCTCAACTCTCATAGGTATAGATAATGCGATCCTTACGCCGTCCCTTGGGCGGTGTTTGTTGCACAATCACTCCCTTGAGGGCGCTTTGCGGTACTTCCTGGCGTTCATGCATATAGGCATCATTCAACGGTTGAATGATATAGCGTTCATCTTCGATCAATAGTTGCCGTAGTGCCAGACCGCCTTCGATCATAACCAGGACATAGACTCGATCCCGAATCACGGCATCCTGATCGATAACGACAATTGCCCCGTGTTTGAATTCAGGTTCCATGCTGTCGCCGATGACCTGCAGGGCGATCAGTTCACTGGCGGCGCAACTGCCCTGCGCCAGCTCGGCTTCAATTTGTGCTTTTATATCGGTGTCGGACATTTTAAACCATCAATTTCAGTTATTTTCCAGTCAGCATTATACGCCGCAGAGGCAAAGACAGCCAGTCTACAGAATTTTTCCTTACTGCGATTAACCCTATATGGCCAAGACTTTTTCTTCCTGTTGCTGCAAGGCCCACATTTGCGCATAGAGTTTTTTCTTTGCCAATAGTTCGGTATGGCTGCCGCGTTCGACAATGCGCCCGCGTTCCATTACCAGAATTTCATCGGCATCGATAATGGTGGAAAGACGGTGGGCGATAACCAGGGTGGAATGCTGCTGCGATAACTCACCAAGAGACTGGTTGATCGCCTGTTCAGAATGCGAGTCCAGCGAGGAAGTGGCTTCATCGAAGATCAGAATGGGCGGATTTTTCAGAATCACACGGGCAATTGCTACCCGCTGTTTTTCCCCGCCTGACAATTTCAATCCCCGCTCACCGACTATGCTGTCATAGCCCTGGGGCAACTCTTCGATTAATTCATGAATGTGTGCCAGTTTTGCCGCCTGGATAATCTCTTCCCGACCGGCCTGTGGCCGGGCATAGGACAGGTTGTAATAGATGGACTCATTGAACAGCACGGTGTCCTGCGGCACAATGCCGATGGCGCGACGCAGACTGTCCTGTGTGACCTCGTCAATGGCCTGACCGTCAATCGTAATGCGCCCTGAATCCACGTCGTAAAAACGAAATAATAATCTTGCCAGGGTGGACTTGCCCGCACCCGAAGGACCGACTACGGCGACTCTTTCACCGGGGCGAATGGTAAAACTGATGTCATGCAATATAGGCCGATCAGACTGATAGGCAAAACTCACCTGTTCAAAGTGCACTTCGGCATGATGTATTTTTAACGCGCTGGCATCCGCTTTATCACGGACTTCTACCTCTTTATCCAGAAGCAGCATCACCTGTTGCATGTCTGCCAGTGTGTGTTTTAGCATGCGATAAATAATGCCGAGAAAACCCAGGGGGATAAATAATTGCAGCATCAGGGTATTCACCAGCACCAGATCACCGAGGCTGAGTTGACCCGCTACCACGCCCTGACCAGCCGAGATCATAATCAGGGTTAAACCAATGGCAATAATCGTCCCCTGTCCAAAATTCAGCAGCGACATGGAGGTCTGGCTTTTAACCGCAGAGCGTTCCCATTCATTCAGGGTCTCATTGTAGCGCCGTAACTCGAAGGCTTCGTTGTTGAAGTATTTGACTGTTTCATAATTCAACAGCCCGTCCACCGCCTGACCACTGGCTCGGGAGTCCAGCTCATTCATGCGATGTCGATAGTGCATGCGCCAGTTGGTAACAGAAAACGTAAAACCGATATAGACGAATACCGTAGCAAAGGTGATAACGGTAAAATGCAGCTCATACTTATGTAACAGGATAAAAGCGACCATGATGAATTCCGCCAGGGTCGGCAGAATATTGAACACCATGTAGTTGAGGATCGAACTCACGCTCATGGCACCGCGTTCGATGTCGCGACTGATATTGCCAGTGCGTCGTTCAAGATGAAAGCGCAGGGACAAACGATACAGATGTTCCAGCACCTGATGCGAAAGCCGGTGCATGGCACCGTAGCGTACCCGGGCGAACACGGCATCGCGTAACTCGTTAAACAGGGAACTCGACAGACGCAAAGCGCCGTAAGCAAGAAACAGGCTGATTGGTAAAATCAGGCTGTCATGACCGGTTAGATTGGTATTATGGTTATCCAGAGCATCGACAATATCCTTGAATATCAGGGGCACGCCAACCGTTGCCACCTTGGCCAGTATCAGCGCCAGCAGGGCAAACAGCACGCGCCCTTTATACGCCCAGATATAGGGCAGCATGCGTTTCAGATTCTGTAGATCCTGTCGCTGCGTCTCGGGTGCGCGGGTATAAAGCAGATGTTTCATGAATTTTGCTACTATGGAAAAAAAACTGATACTATCATAGTCTTTACACAAGCCCGGAAAGCGGGTGGAAATACTCGTTTACGCGTTAGTCAGACAGATTTTTACGGCCATCAAATGCAATCCTTTATCGATCATTCCATCTTTAATTATTCCTGTCGGCGCGGGCTGTTTCTCCTTTTGGGCTGCATGGCGTTGTTTGCCTGTAACGATAAACCCACCGCTCAATCGGGACATCGTCCCCAGACAGACGCCCGGGTTGAGCTTGGAACGGTTCATCGCGCACCTCTGAAGGCCGAGCAAAACCTGCTTGGCGTACTGCAGGCGGAACGGCATGTCCGTATTTTCAACCAGGAACCCGGACGTATTGTCGCCCTGCCTTTTTATCCCGGTGACAAAGTTAAAAAAGGCAGCCTGCTGATTCAACTCGATGATCGTCTGCTACAAAGCGAGCTGGACAAAGCCCAGGCCACGCTGGCGCAGACGCAACTGGATCTGCGGCGTATCAAACGTTTGATGCCGCGCAAGCTGGCTTCGGAAGAAGAACTGACGCGGGCGCGCACGGCCCTGGAACTGGCGCAGGCGGAAAAAGCGTTACTTGAAACCCGTCACAGCTATACCCGGATTCGGGCACCGTTTGACGGCGTTATCAGCAAACGTAGCTTTGAGCCGGGTGACGTGGCGCCATTGCACAGTCTTATTCTCAGCATGTATGCACCCCGGCAACTGAAAATTGAGGTGTCGGTTTCAGAGCTGTTTATTGATCAGCTCAAGAAAGGCGATAGCGTACAGGTACACATCGATGCCCTTGGCAGCCAACGTTGGGCGGGCAAGATCCAACGTATCTACCCCAACATCGACCCCCGCACTCACAAGGGCCGCATCGAGATTCACCTGCAGCAACCCGTTGCGGGCGCACGTCCTGGTCAACTATGTCGCATCAAGCTGACCACACCAACCCGTCCTCGACTGCTTATGCCCTTTGCCGCACTGCGACATGATAATCAGGGCCAGTATGTGTTTCGCCTGGACAAGACCAACAAGGTACGCCTGATTCGTATACGCAGCGGCCTGCTCAGCGGTAAACAGATCGAAATACTGGCGGGACTGCGCACAGGCGATCGTGTTGTCATACGCGGCTTTCAGGGCTTGCGTGACGGCAAAACCATTATCCCGGTCGAATCATAACCATGCAGGATCCATTGCGCAGCGGCGGTCTGGCCGCCTGGTCCATTCGACGCCCGATCAGCGTCGTCATGCTGGCTCTGAGCATCGTTGTTCTGGGGCTGTTTTCCTTTGACCGCCTTGGCGTGGATTTGCTGCCACATATTATCTACCCCGAGGTGCGGGTTAGTGTTACCGATCCCGGGGTACCCGCACGAATAATGGAAGACAGGATCACCCGGCAACTGGAAGAGCAACTGGCGATTACCGAAGGTGCGATTTCCGTGCAGTCCACCTCCAGCGAAGGCCGCAGCTCGGTCAGTCTCAGTTTTCCCTATGGTACGGATATCGATACCGCCCTGCGCGATGCCAGTACCCGGCTGGATCGGGCCAAACGCTTTCTTCCCGATACCATTGAACCGGTAACTATTTACAAACGCGATCCCTCGCAAATCCCGGTTCTGGAACTGGCGGTTAGTTCCAGTCAGCGCGATATCGTGGCCCTGCGCGACTGGGTCGACTACAATTTTTCCAACTGGTTCCTGAACCTGCCGGGCGTGGCCTCAACCGAAGTCGGCGGTGGCCTGACACGGGAAATTCAGCTAATTGTTGATCAGGGGCGACTGGCAGACTACGGGCTGGATTTTAGCGATCTGAGCCGCATCATTCAGTCCGAAAATCAGGAACTGCCCGGCGGTCGCTTCAATCTCGGTCAGCGTGAACTGAGCAGCCGCACTAATGGCCGATTTAGCAGTCTGCAGGATCTGGCCCGCCTGCCTCTGCCGAACCCGGCAGTAAATCCCGTGGCCGAACTGCGTCTCAGAGATGTCGCGCAGGTGATCGATTCTCACGAAGACGAACGTCTCCGTATTCGCCTCAATGGTATCCCTGGGGTCAAACTTTCCATTCAGAAACAGCCCAACGCCAATACTACCAGGGTGGTGGATGCCGTCAATGAACGACTCCGCTGGTTGCGGGCGCAGAAACTCATTCCCAAGGATATCGGCCTGGATACGGTCAACGATCAATCCACCTATGTTCGCCACGCCCTGCGCAATGCCAGTACCGCCGTGCTTAGCGGCGCCATCCTGGCTATGCTGGTGGTCTACCTGTTTCTGGGCAACCTGCGCCGCACCCTGCTTATCGGCTCGGCTATTCCGCTGGCGATTTTCTTCACCTTCACGCTTATGGCCCTGGGTGGCCTGACCCTGAATATCATGACCCTGGGCGGGCTGGCGCTGGGCGTCGGGATGCTGGTGGACAACACCATTGTTATGCTGGAAAACATATCCCGTCATCAACAACTCGAACCCAGGACCGATGCGGCGGAGAATGCGGCCAAGGAAGTGAATAGCGCCATAATTGCTGCGACCAGCACCAATCTTGCAGCAATTCTGCCCTTTCTGTTCATCGGTGGACTGGTGGGACTGTTGTTCAATGAGCTGATTTTCACCCTCTCGGCAGCCATCCTTTCCTCCCTGCTGGTGGCTCTGACTCTGGTACCGGCACTGGCTGCACGAATTCGCAACGCGGGTTCGGAGAATGGGCTGCAACGACGTATGAATACGTTCATGCGGCATCTCCAGTCGAACTATCGTCGCTTGCTCGGCAGGCTACTGCATCACCCCTGGTGGGTACCACTGGCACTGCTGCCTTTCCTGGCTGTATCGGCATACAGCCTGTTGCACGCGAAACAGATTTTTCTGCCCGCGATGGACGAGGGACAGATTTCCATCAGTATTCTGGCCGATTCCGGTACCCGTCTGGATGATATGGATCGCACCGTGCGGCAACTGGAAGCATTGTTTCAGCGCGATAAAAATGTCACCCGTGTTTTTACTACGTCCGGCGGTTTTGTCTTCGGACGGTCGAGCTTCGAATCCAGCAACCGTAGCAGCATAAACGTGCAACTACGCCCTCTGTCACAGCGCAAACTCAGTAGCCAGGCATGGATTACGCAGATGCAGGCGCAGATTCGTGATCTGAAACTGGTAGGCTACCGAATCTATATGCGCGTGCGGGGAGTGCGCGGAATGCGTATGAGCCGCGGTGATGATGATATCAGTCTGCGCATTCAGGGCGAAGATCTGGCAACTCTGTCCAGGCTCGGTGACGAGGCCGTCGCTCTTCTGCGGGGTACTCCCGGAATTCGTAATATCGAACATAATTACGAGGAAACCCGGGAAGAACTGGTGGTTAATGTGGATCGTGAACGTGCCGCTCTGTTGGGCATTAGCGCTGAGGCTATCGGCAAGGCCGTACAGGTCGCGCTGGACGGGCGTATTATTTCAGATTATATCGAAGGCGATCGTCAGTACGACATTCGCCTGCGTCTACCCCGCAACAGCGTGACCACCCCGGATCAACTCGGCCATGTACTGGTAGGTATCAACCAGGGACAGCCTGTACACCTGCAGGAAGTGGCTCATACTCATTTGCAACTCTCACCGGCCCGTATCAAACGGGATAATCAGCGCCGAATCGTAGAAATCAGCGCCTCACTGAACAGCGATGCCAGTATCACGACGGTCATGGATGAAATCAATGCACGACTAAGCAAACTGAAACTGCCGGAAGGATACACGCTGTATGACGGCGGTATTCGCAAAACGCTACAGGAAGGCCAAAATATGTTCTCTATATTGCTGGCCCTGGCCCTGTTCCTGGTTTTTGTCGTCATGGCCGTGCAATACGAATCCCTGCGTAATCCACTGATCATCATGCTGGGAGTGCCCTTCGCCATGATCGGTGTCGCGCTGGGACTCGGCCTCCTGGACATACCGGTTTCCATGCCCGTCTGGCTGGGGCTGATCATGCTGGCCGGTATCGTAGTCAATAATGCCATTATCCTGGTTGAGCAGATCGAACTTCAGCGACGACAAAATCCTGATCTGCACGGCGCCATTATCGAAGCGGCCAGTCTGCGTCTGCGCCCCATCCTGATGACTGCGTTGACCACGGTCCTCGGCATGTTGCCGCTGGCTCTGGGGATAGGCGAAGGCGCTGAAATGCTAAAACCGCTGGCGCTGGTGATTGTGTTTGGTCTGAGTTTTTCCACCCTGGTAAGCTTAATCGTTATCCCTTCCATATATCATATAGTTACAAGAAAAAATTAAACTAATTTAATAAGAGCCTTGCATCTTTACCGGCAAAAGCCTGAATTTGACTATGTAAAATTTGTTAACATCTGTTACATAACAAAAGCGGCTTACGCGGCCAAGAACCAGCCCGCCGCTAGCGGGTGAGATATTGATAGCCCTCTAAGAAATTAAAAGAGGCGCATCAGGGAGATTAAAATGCATAAACAGGCTAGTTGTCTGTATGGCCTGACAGGGTTGCTCGCAATACTGGGAGGCATGCCATCATTACAGGCAGCAGAGCTGTCCGAAGATGATTTTCTGCAGGATCTGCCGGTAGTACTGAGTGCGACCCGCCTGGTGCAGTCCAGACGTGATGCGCCAGTCGCCACCACCGTGATTGATCGTGAAATGATCGACGCCTCCGGTTTTACCGAAATTGTCGATCTATTGCGCTACGTCCCCGGTTTTGTGGTGAATTACGACAGCGGTCATGTTCAGGCCGCCAGCTATCACATGCTCAACAACAACCTTTCCCGGCGCATGCAGGTACTGGTAGACGGGCGTTCGGTTTATATTCCTTCCCTGCTGGGTGTGCAATGGACCTCGCTGGGTATCAGCATCGAAGATATCGAGCGCATCGAAGTAATTCGGGGACCCAATGCCGCCAGCTACGGTTCCAATTCCCTGCTCGGGGTCATCAGTATCATTACCCGTCATGCATCACAGGATAGAGGTGTGATGATGAAAATCAACGCCGGTGAAAACAACCTGGCGGAAAGTTTCCTGCGTCTGGGAAGCGGCAACGAAAATCTGGATATGAAAGTTACGGCGGTTTACCGGCAAAATGACGGTTTCGTCGATCGCTATGACAGCGACAAAATTCGAAAACTGAATGCGCGTGCCGACTATCAGGCCAGTCTCAATGATACCCTGGCGTTTTATGCCACCGTCAATAATACTAAAGTGCAGGAAGACAATGTTTTTAGCCGCGACATCCCCAATCATCCTGCCAAGACCCTTTCCCGCTCATTCCAGGTGGATTGGACCCACAGCTTTTCGGCAAATGAGGATTTGAAATTTCAGTACTACCGACAAAGCTACGAGAAACAGAATCGTTATCAATATGCCGATACGCCCTTGTTTATCGACCAGAGCCGTCGTTCTGAACGGGATGATTTTGAATTTCAGCATACCCTGTCACCACTTGATAATTTGAACCTGGTTTGGGGTGCTGGCCTGCGTACTGACCGGGTTATTTCCAATTACTATCTCGGACAAACACCGGCACAAACTAACCGGAGCTACCGTTTATTTAGCAGTCTTGCCTGGGATATCACCACTTCCACACTGCTCAATGCCGGTGTAATGCTGGAGGATTATCAGATTACGACGGGGACTGAACTGTCCCCCATGTTATCGCTGAACCATAATCTGTCGAATACCGATACAATTCGGGTTTCTGCCTCTACGGCTATTCGTGCACCCGGACTCATCGAGGAATATACCGATGTTAGCATAGCCGGAAACACCATCGCCTATGATGCCAGCAAGCTGACTCCAGAACGTATTCTCGCTTATGAAGTTGGCTACCTTGGCCGTTTCCCCCGCTACCGGGCCAGTCTGGATCTGAAACTTTATCGCGAATATATTAATAACCTGATTAGCCTGGCGGCAGCTGATGCTGCTGGCAACTTGCCTTATCATTTTGCCAACCAGGATAATGTCAAAACCGCTGGCCTGGAAGCTACCTTCAGCTTCAAACCAAATAACAAACTGCGTCTGGAGTTCAGTTACGCTTACGCCCGTATTCAGTCCACGGATGTACGCAACACCACGCAATATGCCAATAGTTCTCCCGATGACAGTTTCAGCCTGCAGATTATTCAGCGTTTTTCTCATGACTATCAAAGCAGTCTGAATGTTTTTTATCATTCGATAATGAAACAACTGGCTACAGAAGACATGCGTTCAGATAATATCCGCATTAACTTGCGCCTGGGAAAAACCTTCATCCTTGCGGGTAATAAAACCGAACTGGCCTTTACAGTACAGAATCTATTAAATGAATTTGAATATACGCGACTGAAAAATGTTGCAGAAAGAAGGAGCTACCTTTCATTGAAACTGGAATTCAGATAAGCCGATATCAAAAATGTCATTAACAGGAAAAATCCAGCAACGATTCTGCTCAGCCTGTCTGCTGATTTTTCTTTGTGTCGGCCTGGTATTATCGAGCCATGCCCAGACAAAAGACAATATCAATATTGTCGTTGCCCTGAGTAAAAATACCCACCCCTATCAGCAATTCCACAAACAGCTTGAAGCCGTTCTGATAGCAGACGAACAACGTAGCATCAGAATTTTTGTAATTTACGCTGATATAATTGAATCCATTTCTGAATTATATGACTCAGGCATCAATCCTGATTTTATTGTTGCGGCAGGCAACTATGCCGCACGGGAACTAATAAAACTGCAACTATCTGCGCCCATTATATTTTCTCTGTTACCCGGATCCAGCTATCAGAACAATATACAAAACAGTCCGTATTGTCGAATAAAAAACCGTTGCAGCGCCGTCTATCTTGAGCAACCTATTGATCGACAATTTTCCATCATTAAAAAAGGACTGCCCGACATACAAACCCTGGGGATTATCCTGGGTCCTTCTTCATTCACTATGCGCGACAGTATTCTCCGTGCAGAAAAAAAATATGGCATCAACGTCAGCATTGAATTGGCCAAGGAAGGTGATAATCTTATTCTTCTGGCAGATAGCCTGAGCAAAACCAATGAAGCCTTGCTGGCCATTCCCGACCCCTATGTTTACAACCGAAAAACCGCAAAAGGCATTCTCATTAGCACCTATAAATACCAAATTCCGTTTATTGGCTATTCACATGGCTTTGTGCATGCCGGTGCTCTATTTAGTATTTACTCCACGCCCGGGCAAATTGCCAAGCAGACAGGCATGATGTTGATCGAGGCAATATTATCTCCACAAAAGGAACTCCCGTCACCGGAATACCCTGATGCCTACATGGTTGAGGCCAATCCCGCAGTCATGCGTTCACTGCGGGCCAGGATCAACTTTGATAAATCAATACTGAATAGTCAATGAGATCACCACATGAATAACCTAAGCATAAAATCCAAGGTTTTACTCATCACCATTCTACCTGTGTTTATCACTGCTACCCTGCTTTCCTTTGCCTTCATAAAAGAAAGACTAAAAGACACCGAAATTGCCTTAAATGAAAAAGGCCAGACCATTTCGAAATATCTGGCACCGGCGCTGGAATACGGAATTTTATCCGGCAACCAGGATTATCTTAATACGCTGGTCAAAAATACATTGGCTATACCTGATGTAATCTCGGTTACTATTTTGAATGCCAACCAGAATATACTTACACGCCAGAGAAAACACAAGAAACCTCAAAATAAGTTATCAAAGAAAAATATTCCCGGCATGTTTTTCTCTACCAATATATATCGCTCAGAAATTGGTGTTGATGACCTTGATGGTTACGATAACAGAACAACGACCTCAACCCACGAAGTAATTGGCATGCTGGTAGTTGAAATTTCACGCAAAGGAATAAGTATCACACAGAAGGAAATAATCAGTAATGGCGTTTTAATTACCTTTATCTCTCTTTTAATGACGATCATTCTGGCACTGTATTTTTCCAGAACCGTTTCATCCCCCATCAGCCAGTTAACCAAAGGTATTCATCGCATACGCGATGGTATACTGGGAGAGAGAATATACACTGGTGCAGGCGGAGAGATTGCAATCCTTGAAACCGGCATTAACAACATGTCAGCCTCATTGCAAATTGCCCAGCTAAGAGAAAAAGAACACGCGGATGACACGTTGTTTATTGAGAAATCAAAGGCTCAAATTACACTTGAAGCCATTGGTGAAGGCGTTATAACCACGGATATAAATGGTTTCATTTCCTATCTGAATCCGGCAGCAGAAAACCTGCTGGGGGTAAATATGAATTATGCAGCCGGCATACATCTGCATGAAATTTTTCATATCAAAACCATATCGGAAAAGGAAAACATCAATTACCCGATATCAAGTTGTCTGGAGGAAGGCAAGCCAGTGCACCATGATGACTCTATGATTCTGCTTGGTGCCGATGGTACGGAATTCATTATCCGCGACAATGCTGCCCCTTTGCGTACTCGCGACGGAAAAATTACCGGCATGGTGTTGGTGTTTCATGATTTCACCCATATCCAACGCATATCTGATCAGCTGACTTATCAGGCGACACATGATGAACTCACCGGCCTGAAAAATCGGCGCGAATTTGAACGTCGGCTAAAAGATCTGATTACAACCTCAGATTTTGAAACCAAGGAACATGCCTTGTGCTTTCTTGATCTTGACCACTTCAAAATTGTTAACGATACCTGCGGGCATATTGCCGGAGATACCCTGCTCAAAGAAGTATCCCAGCTGCTTTGCTCCCAGGTCAGGCATAATGATCTGGTTGCCCGGCTTGGCGGCGATGAATTTGGCATTATTCTGGTTAACTGCCCGCTTAAACAAGCGGTACTGATTGCCGAAAACATCAAGAACGCTGTTAAGCAATATCAATGCACATGGGATCAGCATGTTTTTGAAATCGGTGTAAGCATCGGTCTGATGCCGATCACCTCGACGGATTGCTCATCGGCAGAAATAATGATTAATGCGGATGCAGCCTGTTATATCGCCAAGGACAATGGTAAAAACCGAGTGCATATCTACCAGGCCACCGATCACGAGTTTCTCCAACATCACAATGAAATGCACTGGTTACAGAAAATCAATCAGGCGTTGGATAAAGATGATTTTGAACTTTACTGTCAGGCTATTGTACCTGGCAACGATGCAACAACAGAATTTAAATATGAAGTGCTTCTGCGTCTACAAGATGATGGCAAACTAATCCTGCCAGGTTATTTTTTGCCCGCCGCAGAACACTATAACCTGATGCCCGAGATTGATCGCTGGGTAATAAAAACATTTATAACACAACTTGAAGAACATGACTTTGATCACTTCAAAAATAAAAAACAGATATTTAATATCAATATTTCAGGGCAGTCTCTTTGTAGTGATGGTTTTTTTGAATTTATTATTGATCTATTTGCGTCTAGCCCTGTCGACCTGCAATTGATAACCTTTGAAATCACCGAAACGGCTACTATCCATAATTATAATGCTGCAATCAATCTAATCAGTCGCCTGCAAAAACAGGGCTGCGCCTTCGCCCTGGATGATTTTGGCAGTGGCTTGAGTTCGTTCCGGTACCTCAAAGAATTGCCCGTCGATTACCTTAAGATTGATGGTCATTTTATTCACAATATTGAATCAAGCACCGTCAATCAATCAATTGTTGACGCGATTAGCAGTGTCGCCCAGGCATTGAATCTGAAAACCATTGCCGAATTTGTTGAAACCGAAGAAGCCTGGCAAGTTCTGAAAAAATACAGGATTGATTATATGCAGGGCAGCGTGATTGAAATGCCGGTGTCTCTGCTTGAAGTCCTGGCAAGATTCAAACGCCCAGACTTATAGGGCTTAGGGCTTATACCAGTCCAGTTTCTTGTGCAGGTTTACCACTTCACCGACAATGATCAGAGTCGGCGGCTTGACCTTTTTATCCTTCACCAGTTGCGGCAATGTTTCTAATGTACCGATATGTACACGCTGATCCTGTGTGGTACCTTTTTCTACCAATGCCGCTGGCATTGTCTCCGGCATGCCGTGTTCCATCAGTTTACTGCACAGATTCGAGATACTGTGCAACCCCATGTAAAAAACGATGGTTTGACTGGAATGGGCAATCGCTTTCCAATTGAGATCGCTGCTGCCATCTTTGAGATGGCCGGTGACAAACATGCAGGATTGTACATAATCGCGGTGCGTCAATGGAATCCCCGCATAGGAGGCACAACCTGCCGCTGCTGTAATCCCGGGGACAACCTGGAACGGAACGCCCTCCTCCATCAGGGTTTCAATTTCTTCCCCGCCACGACCAAAAATAAAGGGATCCCCACCTTTCAGGCGTAATACTTTCTTGCCCTGCTTGGCCAGACGTACCAATAGAGAATTGATATTCTCCTGCGGAATCGTGTGCTTATCGCGTTCTTTACCCGCATAGATAAATTCGGCATCACGCCTCACCAGATCCAGAATCCCCTGTGAGACCAGTCGATCATAGACCACCACATCCGCCTGTTGCATCAGACGTAAAGCCTTGAAAGTGAGCAAATCCGGATCGCCCGGGCCTGCGCCCACCAGAAAGACTTCACCCTGCATATCAGGCGCGGCACCGTTTTTAACCGCCTGCTCCAGTAATTCCTGCGCTTCACGCCCCTTACCCGCAATCAGTTTGTCCGCCACCGGGCCAGCAAGAATCTGTTCCCAAAAACGGCGAATTTCGTTACTGCTGGGAAAACGCTGTTTAACCCGGTCACGATAACTTTCCACCAACATAGCCAGACGGCCATAGGCGGCAGGAATATAGGTTTCCAGCCGCGCACGTAACAGGCGCGCCAGCACCGGCGATGCACCGCCGGTAGAAATAGCAATCTGTACCGGTGAGCGATCGATAATGGAAGGCGTGATGAAACGGCATAAATCGGGATCATCGACAACATTGACCGGGATCCCTTTGGCGCTGGCGGCTTCTGAAACCTGCCGGTTCACCTCACGATTATTAGTCGCGGCAATAATCACCACCTGCCCGTTAACATCATCCAGTTGAAACTCACGTTCAATATAGTCAATATCCCCGCTCTCAGCACGGCTTTGCAGTTCGGAACACAGCTTGGGCGAAATCACGGTAACTCGGGCATTGGCCCGCTCTAACATAAAGACCTTACGGGAAGCCACTTGTCCACCGCCGACTACCAGGCAGGACTGGCCATTAACATTCATAAAAATTGGCAGGAATTTCACTCAAAACCTCTATCTGGAAGGAAAATCGGGTGGGCGGTATTATCCGCAAAAATGACAAATAGACGCAAATTAAAATCCGGATTCATGGCGCCGATTTTTCGCTGGAAAACAGCTCAACCGGTAAAGGCATGGGTGAATTTATCCACAAAAGCATCGTATTGGTCCGCTGGCAGGCTATTGATGCCCGCCGCTGCCTGACGTCCGCCGCCGGTAGGAAAGGCCATACACAACACCTCGGCTCCCGTGCGTCTGTTCAACGGGGCACGCACACTAACCCGCAGACTGCCATCGGCCATGGTATTCACCAGCGCATGCGCCCGATCCGGTGCGCTACGCGCCATTTCATTGGCCAGTACACCACTGACACGCCGTGCCCAGGGCGCATCAGGCAATAAGACAAGAACATGCCGCTCGGTTTCAATCACCGGCTTAGTCATCCGCGCCTGCGCCATATCCTCGGCATAGCCGTTTTTGAGGCAGACAAAGGCGTCATCATTAGCAATAAAATCCAGCGGGGAAACATAGGCTTTTAAGCGCTGATACAGCTCATCCGGCCTAAAATACAAATCCTCCAGCGCACTGCCATAACCGTTATAGTTAAGGTAGGTTCCCAACTCTTTAAGTGCTTCAGATTCTTCAATGCCGAGGCCAACCTGCTGCGCCAGAAGATCGGCGCTGGCATACAAATTGTCACCATAGGCCCCGGTGATCGCCCAGGTGGGATACCGGTTTTGCAGATGATGGTTGACCAACAGGCTGGTGCAAATAGACGGCGAGGTATCAATATGCGCCTCAAGGGCGCTATGCTGAGGAATATCACCCGCAAAGTGATGATCAAAATACTCAACCTGCGCGCCCTGCAACAACAGTCGTTGCAGGGCATCCCGGTTTTTGTCCAGAGAAATATCGAGCACGGTAATTTGATCGCCTTTTTGAGCTTCAAACTTGTCCAGTAACTTGATGTCCCGTTTTACACCGGTGATTAAAATGCTATCCAGCGGTTTGGCCAGACGCAACTGTTGCAGGGCGCAGAGACCATCAGCATCGCCGTTAAATACATCATACTGGGTCATAAAACATCCTTTCCTAACCTGGATAAATCACAAGATAAGTACCTTCACGAAATAATTTTATACAAAATGCACAGAAAATTATTTCTAAGGTACTAAACAAGTTGAGAGGCGCATAGCTATGCATTTCTGCATACTATTCCTGTCGTAAATTTGGTGTATTATAGCATCGTAAAATATCCTGTGCTTGATATACACGGTTAATTTTTTAGCTAATTCATGCACTTGCATTAAGAATAAAATAACACAGGGGAAGGTAATGTCGAAAAAAGGTGTACTGGTTACCGGTGGAGCCGGTTATATAGGCAGCCACGTAGTACGACAACTGGGTGAAGCGGGTGAACGAGTGGTTACGCTGGATAATTTATCCACCGGCTTTGCCGAGGCCGTACTCTATGGCGATTTGATCGAGGGCGATACCGGCGATAGGGAACTCGTCACGCAAATTCTGAAGGACTATGATGTCGATACTGTTTTGCATTTTGCCGCCCATACGATTGTCCCGGAATCGGTTTCCAACCCGCTGAAATATTATGGCAACAATACCTGCAACAGCCGCAACCTGCTCGAATGCTGCCAGAATCATGGCGTAAAGAATTTCATTTTTTCCTCTACTGCCGCCGTTTATGGTTTACCCGAAGACGGCCTGGCAAGGGAAGATACCACTCTGGCACCGATCAATGCCTACGGCACTTCAAAGCTGATGACCGAATGGATGCTGCGTGATCTGTCCGCCGCCAGTGACCTCAACTATGTTGCCCTGCGTTATTTCAATGTCGCAGGCTCCGATCCCGAGGCGCGCATTGGTCAGTCCACCCCTAAAGCGACTTTATTGATCAAGGTAGCCTGTGAAGCCGCCGTGGGGAAACGCGAGCAGATCTACATTTTCGGCACCGACTATGCGACCCCGGATGGCACCGGGATCCGCGACTATATTCATGTGGAAGATCTGGCTGATGCTCATCTCAAAGCGCTGGATTATTTGCGCAAAGGTGGCGAGTCCACGATCGTCAACTGTGGCTACAGTCACGGTTACAGCGTTCGTGAAGTGCTGGAAATGGTTGAAAAGATTGATGGCAAGCCGTTAAAAATTATCGAACAAGATCGACGCGCCGGTGATCCCCCCAGCCTGGTAGCCAATACGGACAAAATCCGCAAGCTCTTTAACTGGACGCCCCGCTATGATGATCTAGAAGCAATTACACGCTCATCCTTGAACTGGGAAAAGAAGTTGCTTGAACGGGATTGATGGTTAATAAACCAATGGGGTTTCGCGTTGCTCTACCCATCCTACTCTTCATATCATATGCTGCCGCTGTAAGATGGGGAGAGCAACGCTCGAAGTCCAGTAGGGATACCCATCTCTTGTTCATAAAACACTATTCCCAGGCGGCGTTTCTGTCACACCATCGCAACGCTAGCCAGTACCAGACGGTAACGGCAAACATCATGCCCGCCCAACTCCAGTCGATCCATTCACGCCAGGGATACCATGACAGGGGAATAAATAAAAAACTGCATAGCAGGCAAACCCAGATTAAAATCAATGCGCCCTTGCGGGATTGAATGCTCGAAAAGGCCAGAAAAACCCAGAGCGGCGTCGTATCCTTTTTTTCCATTATTTTTCCTAACAACCATTAATTTATAAATTAAAAACTAAAATAACTTATGACAAAACTGCCATTATCCAGGCGGGATTTTTAGTAATTGCCACGCCGATGATATAACTATAAACCAGCAAGGCAAGTGACCAGGCTATCATTTTTTGATTTTTATTATGCAACCAGTAGAACGACAGCATTCCCAGCAGGATATACACAAGCAGCAAAAAAAATTTAGCCGTTAACCAGCTATTGACAAAAGGATACTGCTCGATTAAGAGCGCCATGCTGATGCCACTGAGCAACAACACGGTATCATTGTATTGGGAGATTCTGCGCGCCCAGCGTTTTCTATACCATTGATAATGGTTGAATTGTGAAAGCCCGCGAATAATAAAATAGAAGCCAGTAAAACTGACGGTGGAAATATGTATGAGCTTTATTAATGAATAAAGCTCATACATTAGCGCGTTGAAGTTACCATCGTAAATCGTTGTTCAAGGTAATGGATAATATCGGCTGACTCATACATCCATGTTACCTTGCCAGCATCCCCCTCAATACGCAGACAGGGCACTTTTTCAATCCCCCCCTGAGTCACCAGTTCATCCCGCCAGTTAGCATGGCGTTTTGCATCACGGGTTTCTATTGGAAGATTCAGTCGCTTCATCGTGCGTCTGACCTTGACACAAAATGGGCAGGCTTTATATTGATACAGCTTCAAGGCATGTGTCTGCTGCTCGATCTGCTTCTGATCCTCAGGCTTGCGCTGAATACTGCGGGGGGTGAACAACCAGTCAAGAAACAGGATTATTTTACCTAAAATCCAGCGTACTACTTTCACGTCAGTTTTACCTCACAACACATCGAACGTTTAAAACGAACATGATTATGCCATAAAAACACTGATCCAGGACACCGTATATCCATAAAATAGTCGCCAGGAATGATGAAATAAACATGACGTTTAACCCGTGTTTTCTGGGGTTTTAGCTTGGCTTTCTGGGAACAACGCCGACTCAAAACCAAAATTGCGTAAATCCTGAATACGTTGAGGATAGAGAATTCCATCCAGATGATCGACCTCATGCAAGACGACGCGCGCATGAAAATCACATGCTTCACGTTCGAAAAAATTACCGCATTGATCATAGCCACTGTAGCGAATAGTCCGGTAACGGGGGACCAGGCCGCGCAGGCCTGGCAGACTGAGGCAGCCCTCCCAACCCTGCTCCAGGGTATCATCCAGAATGCTGATTTGCGGATTAATCAATACCGTGCGCGGCACGGGTTCAACTTCGGGATAACGCGGATTGTTTTCTACCGCAAAGATTACCAGGCGTAAACTGACTCCGATTTGTGGCGCAGCCAAACCTGCACCATCAAGCATGGCTATGGTATCGAACATATCGAGAATAAGCGCATCCAGTGCTGGTGAATTGAATTCGATGACTGGTTCAGCAATCTGTTGTAACCGGGGATCCCCCATTTTCAGAATGTCTCTTAGCGCCACGATAGCTCCTCTGGCATATTCAGATATGGTATATTAATACTTCTGTGGCAGGCACTTTATAACAGTATCCGAAGCTTGAAAGCTGTGCCCGCTTATTTTACCTCGACTCAATGTTTCTCAGGATTATGATATTGAAACAGAAACTATTAGTATTGATACTCATATTGTTCAGCCTGTCATCACCAGCTGCCGACATACGTTACTACGATGTCGAAGTGATTATATTCGAAAACCTGCAGACCGATGCTCACAACGCCGAACACTGGCCGCAACAGTTTGAGCGTAAAATGCCCGAGTCCATGATTGAACTGGATGGCCAATGGCCGGGTGGCCGACCTGAAGAATATGATCCGGCACTGAGCTTTACCCGTCTGCCAGAAAATGAATGGCGTTTGACACGCGAAGCCGAAAAAATTGATCAGTCAAAATCCCGCCGTCTGCTGGCACATCTTGCCTGGGTGCAGCCAGGCCTGCCCCAGACTCAGGCACTCAGTGTTCATTTCAACCTGCCGGTTATGGCGAACCAGGAAACCGGTAAATCCGGGACTGACGCGCCCGGGCAGACCTCACCTGAAAAACCGGCCACGGAAAGCCCAGTCGAGGTCGGAACACTGGATGCACTCATTCGCGTCAGCCTGGCTCGTTACCTGCGAGTGGAAACAGATTTGCTACTTACGCTTTATCCGCCATCTGTTGAGGAAAAGACGATGATGGCCGATGCGGAATCAGACAACGGAACGGAAACTGTTTCCAGCCCCCGTTATTTTCGAGTCCAACAGGTACGCCAACGTATTCGCAGTACCGAACTGCATTATCTGGATCACCCTGTGCTGGGTATGTTGATTATGTTCACACAACATAAAACTGCCGATAAGGCTGCGGCAAAAAAGAAATAAACACCGTTAGAACATTGGACGACCGAAGAAGGTGCCTGAATTAAGCGTAGGTTGGGCTGAGCAAGGCGAAGCCCAACAGCAATGATGTGAAAATATCATCCATCAGACTGAATGTTTAACATTACCGTTTCCAGCAGACTACGCACTTCGGCCATTCCCTCGGCAATATATTTTTCAATTTCGGCCATGGTGATTTCGCCTTCGCCGAGTCCTGCGGCCAGGTTGGCGATGACTGAAATGCTGGCATAACAGCAGTCCAATTCCCGCGCCAGTACGGCTTCCGGCATTGCCGTCATCCCTACAATATCGCAGCCATCCTGTGCCATGCGTCGGATTTCAGCCGCGGTTTCCAGTCGTGGCCCCTGGGTCACGCCGTAGGTTCCGCTGCTCGCCAGTTCGATTCCGTTTTTACGTGCAGCTTCAAGCAAGTTGCGACGCAACAGCGGACAATAAGGTTCGCTGAAATCCACATGCACGACACCTCGGGCAGATAGTACAGAACTGTCATCACCATCGAAACAAGTCATCTCGCGACCACTGGTGTAATCAATGATCTGATCGGGAATAACCAGTTGCGCGGGTTTAAGCGAAGGATTGATACCGCCCACAGCATTGATGGCCAGCATATAATATGCCCCGGCCTCTTTTAGTGCCCAGATATTGGCGCGATAGTTTACCTTGTGCGGCGGAATCGTGTGTCCGCTGCCATGACGCGCCAGAAACAAAACCTGCTGCTCATTCAGTTGGCCTTTGATCAAGGCCGCCGAGGTTTCGCCAAAGGGCGTGGCAACAATTTTCTCTTCGCTGATAGTCAAGCCTGGCAGAGAAGTCAGCCCGGTGCCACCAATAATGGCTATCCCTCTCATATTCTACAAACCCTTGACAGCAAAAATACCGTCGGCATTGCGTAAATATCCTTTGTAATCCATACCATAACCAAACAGATAACGATCTTCGGTCTGCACACCGACAAAATCCGCCTTGACGCCGGTTTTTCGATCATGACATTTTTCTACCAGCACAGCCGAGGATACCGATGCCGCTTCCGCATTTTCACAGTGTTTGACAAGGGCCTGCAGGGTAACGCCTTCGTCCAGAATATCATCGACTATCAGCACGTGCCGCCCCTGCAGCGAATAATTCTGCTCTGACAACCAGTCCAGCTTGCCACCCGAGGTAGTATCAGCATAACGAGTGACATGCAGGTAATCCAGTTGCAGGGGAAAATCAAGCCGTGTCAGCAGATAACCAGTCGGGATAATCGCGCCGGTCAAAACACAGAGAACCAGTGGATTGCGGTCGAACAATTTTTCCGTAATCGCAGCGGCCATTTTATCCAGTGCGGCGCCAACTTGCTCGGCAGTGTAAAGACAATCTGCTTCAGAAAGTAATTGCTTATAATCTTCGGTTTTCATAGTTAGTTAAATTTGATTTTTATGGGATTTTATTAAGTTTTATTTCATCAGGAATATGCAACGTTGAAGTAGGAAAGGCGATCTCGGCCTGATGGGCGCTGATGACTTCGTTGACTTTCAATAATACGTCCTGTTTGACCTCGTGATATTCTATCCAGTCTGTAGTACGAGTAAAGGTATAAATAAAAAAATCCAGCGACGAAGGCGCAAAGCTGTTGAAATTAACGATCATGGTCTGGCTTTGATCGATATCAGGATGCGCCGTTAGCATCGCCTTGACCTCACGAATAATATCTGCCATCACGGCAATATCGTCATAGCGAACGCCAATGGTTTCATAAATGCGGCGATGTGTCATGCGTGATGGATTCTCCACACTGATACTGGCAAAAACCGAGTTCGGAACGTATAGCGGGCGCTTGTCAAAGGTGCGAACAACGGTGGTGCGCCAGCCAATTTTTTCAACCGTGCCTTCGATTTCCCGATCGGTTGAACGCACCCAGTCGCCAATGGCAAAAGGCCGATCCAGATAGAGCATCATGCCGCCAAAAAAATTGGCGAGCAGATCTTTGGCCGCAAAACCTATCGCGATACCACCAATGCCGCCAAAGGCGAGAATCGCTGAAATATTAAAACCCAGACTCTGCAGGGTCACCAGGGTTGCGGTTATCAGAATCGTGCTGCGCAGCAACTGGCTGATAGCGCTGGCCGTGGTGCGATCCAGTGGCTTACCCGCCACTTCATGCTGATAGAGGATATTGGTTTCCGCAAAACTGATGAAACGAATCAGCACCCAGGTAATGCTGGCAATCACCCCCACCAGGCGCATTTCCGAGCTTGCCGGTAACTTCATGACATCCAGGCACAGGGACAGGCCGACTATCCAGATCAACAGCGTCAGAGGCTTCTGCAGGGCATGGACAAGAGCATCGTCCCACTGGGTACGGGTGGACTGCAGACGCTGGTAAAGTTTTTTTAATATACGCTTTTGAATAAAGTCCAGTAACAGGGCCGCAAAAACGACGCTGAAAATTCGCAGAATGCCGTATTGACCACCCTCCAACAGGCTCAAGAATTTATCCAGATAATCATTCATTTCAGAACTCCAGATCCAAGCTGCTGTCAGCCTGATGCTTTTGCATCAGGGCCACCGCCTGTTTCCATTTTTTACTGGCAAACAATTGTCGAGCATCCACCTTGTTGCGACCATGCATACGAGCAAGGCGCAAATGTGAAACCGGATCATCCCAGTTGCCCAGACTGTCGATCACCTCGATAGCGCCCTCGCGATTATTGCAGGCCAGCACCATGTCGCAGCCCGCATCAAGCGCAGCATGGGCGCGGTCGGCATAACAGTTGCCCACAACATTTGCCCCCTCCATACTTAGATCATCACTGAAGATGACCCCCTGAAATCCTAAGCGTGTACGCAGCACCTCTTTCAACCAGAAAGAGGAAAAACCGGCAGGTTGTGGATCCACTTTTTCGTAAATGATATGTGCCGGCATAACCGCCGCCAGACCATAATGAATCATACGTTTGAAAACCAGGATATCTTCGGCATAAATATCATTGTATTCACGGTTATCGACCGGAATCGCAAGATGAGAATCGGCCGTCACCCCACCGTGGCCGGGAAAATGTTTGCCAGTGGCGGCCATACCGGCCTCATGCATGCCTTCCACATAGGCATGCGCCAGTTTTATCACCACCGCCGGATCATGGTGGAATGCACGATCACCGATGACTTCGCTGAGCCCATGATCCACATCCAGTACCGGCGCAAAACTGAAGTCGATATCCTGCGCGCGTAGTTCCACCGCCATCAGCCAGCCTACGGTCCGCGCCAGCTTGCGCGCTTTATGCGGCTCTTTATCATATATCTCACCAAAGTGCGCCACTGCCGGTAGATGCGTAAAGCCTTCACGGAAACGTTGTACCCGGCCACCTTCATGATCAACTGTTACCAGCAACTGTGGCGAACGCAGGCCATGGATGGCCTGGACCAGTTCATGCAACTGCTCTATATTCGTATAGTTACGGCTAAATAGAATCACGCCACCTACCAGTGGGTGCTGTAAAATATTCAGGTCTTCAGCAGACAGGGTTTCGCCGGCAATATCCAGCATCAATGGACCCAGGGACACAGGCAACATACTCCTTAATTATTCAGGAACACTTCGTCTTTTTATTCGTGAATATCGACCCGCGTTCCACAGGACACCCTTTCAAACAACCAGATAATATCCTGATTGCGCATTTTTATACAGCCATGCGAACCGGCTATACCCAGTCTATCTTCAGACGGGCAGCCGTGTATATAAATATACCGCCGCATGGTATCAACCTTGCCCAGCCGATTGCGACCCGGTTCCTGTCCGCTTAGCCAGAGGATGCGGGTTAGAATCCAGTCCCTTTGCGGATATTGGTGGGCAAGTTCCGGATTATAAATTTCACCGCTCGGACGACGGCCTATAAATACCGTATTTGCTGCCCGGCCCGCGCCGATTTTAGCGCGAATAATATGTTTACCCCGGGGCGTGCATTCGCTGCCAAAAAGCTCACCGGCACCATTGGATGCCGTGGAAACGATGAATTCTTCCATACCATCCGTTTCAATCAGGCGCAGACGCTGACGGCGGATATCGATTTCTATACGGGTAGGGAACGGTGGCATTCGCTACCAGTCACGGAAAGGATGTTTGACCAGACTGACATTATAATAGCGGGGATCGTCTGACACTTCCTCGCCCAGCCAGTCCGGTCGGGCAAAGGCTTCGTCTTCATGGGCCAGTTCGATTTCGGCGACTACCAGACCGGCATTATCACCTTCGAATACATCGATCTCCCAGACATGGTCGGCATATGTTACATGATAGCGGGTCTTTTCGATCAGCGGTTTTTGGCACAATGTTGCAAGCAGGATCTGTGCATCCTCTACGGGAATAGGATATTCAAATTCCTGTCGGCTGACACCCAGGGTGGCGCTTTTAATATTGAGATTGGCTTTGTCACCTTCGATACGTACCCGCACAGAAGATTTTTCTGAACCAATAAGATAACCCTGTCTGAATGACGTACCTGCATCGGCATGTTGACGCCAGTCATCATTAGCCAGCAGGAATTTTTTCTCTATTTCAATACCCATTGCTTCTCCATCTATTATTTCGTTATGCCTCTGAAGCGGAGACTGAAAAATTGGTTTATCCTGTTCAGATCTCAAGCGGATGATTTTTCAAATAGCGCAATGGACTCAACATGGGCAGTATGGGGAAACATATCCATCACACCGGCAGCTCGTAGTCGATAACCATATTCATGCACCAGCTCGCCGGCGTCACGGGCCAGAGTCCCCGGATGGCAAGAAACATAGACGATACGCTTGGCAGCCGTTGCAGCAATATAAGGCAGCACCTCTTTGGCACCACTGCGCGGTGGATCCAGCAGCACTTTGTCATAGCGGTCTTTTTTTAACCAGGGCATGTTGTCCAGATTTTCCATCAGGTTGGCAACCTGGTATTCGACATTATCCATGCCGTTTGCTATCGCATTTTCTCGCGCCCGCTGGATAAGTCCGGCATCCCCTTCCACCGCAACGATCTTTTTCGCCTGCTGCGCCATCGGCAAGGTAAAATTACCCAGTCCACAAAACAGTTCCAGCAGGATATCGTTTTTGTCCAGTTGCAGCAATTCCAGTGCCCGTCGCACCATTTTTGTATTGATGTCATGATTGACCTGGGTAAAATCAGCCGGCTCAAAATGGATTTTTAAATTCTGATCGTGCAATTCGTAGTAGAGCTCGGTTTTGTCCTGTTCTGATGACAACAAACTAACCGTGTCGGGCCCTTTTGGCTGCTGATAGATCTGAAAATTATGTATTTTGCCAAACTCAATAAGAATATTTTTATCTTCGTCAGTCAATTCTTCGAGGTTGCGAAATATCAGCGCGGTGCTGTTGTCGGCCACGGCTACTTCAATCTGCGGGATCTGCCGATAAATACTGAGCTTGCGAATCACCTCGCTCAGCAGCAGCAGTTTTTCACCTACCAAGGGATGTAAAACCTTGCAGCTATCCAGCTCAGACAGAAAGGAGGAGCCTCGTTCACGAAAGCCCACTAACACACGCCCCTTCTTGTGCACATAGCGCACACCCAGGCGCGCCTTCCTGCGATAGCCCCATTGGCTGCCGCTAAGGGGGGCCAGAAGGGTTTCGGTTTCAACTTTTCCGACTCGTCTGAAATTATCCAGCAAGACATTTTCCTTGACCCTGAGCTGTTCGCCTGGGTCGAGATGCTGCAGCCGACAACCGCCACAAACACCAAAATGGGCACAGGCCGGTTCGACCCGGTGTTCAGAGGGTGTAATAATCCGATGCAGGCGTGCTTCGTCAAAATCGCGTTTTTTGCGCGTATAGATAAACTCAACAACTTCGCCCGCAAGGGCATCGTCGATAAAGACGGTCTTGCCTTCAATCCGAGCCACCCCCCTGCCTTCGTGGGTGAGAGATTCTATGCTTGTTTGTACCGGAGTGGGATCGGGTTTCTTATAGCGTTGTTTACGTGACATTATGTTCAGGAACCTGGAAGCTATTCAGCTGGAAATACGTCGGTAGAAAGATAGCGATCGCCTCGATCACAGATAATGGCGACAATCACCGCATTCTCGACTTCCCGCGACAGCCGCAACGCCGCCGCGACCGCGCCGCCGGAGGAAATGCCGCAGAAAATACCTTCCCGGCTGGCCAGTTCGCGGGTAGTTTGCTCAGCCTCCTGCTGGCTGACTTCCATCAGTTTATCCACCCGTGAGGCATCATAGATTTCAGGCAGGTATTCCTGCGGCCAGCGCCGAATACCAGGAATTTTGGCGCCATCGGCCGGTTCCACACCGACAATCCTAATGGCCGGATTTTTTTCCTTAAGATAGCGGGACACGCCCATAATGGTTCCGGTGGTGCCCATGGCGCTGACGAAATGGGTGATTTCACCCTTGGTGTCAGCCCAGATTTCAGGCCCGGTGGTTTCATAATGCGCCAGTGGATTATCAGGGTTGGAAAATTGATCCAGCACCTTACCCCTGCCTTCGCGGCCCATTTTATCGGCCAGATCCCGTGCGCCCTCCATGCCTTCTTCTTCGCTGACCAGAATCAGCTCGGCACCATAGGCACGCATGGAAGCACGCCGCTCCAGGCTCATGTGCGCAGGCATGATCAGAATCATGCGGTAACCCTTGACCGCCGCCGCCATCGCCAAAGCAATACCGGTATTGCCGCTGGTAGCTTCAATCAGGGTATCGCCCGGCTTGATCTCAGCCCGCATCTCGGCATGAGTGATCATGCTCAGCGCGGGCCTGTCTTTAACCGAACCGGCCGGGTTGTTACCCTCCAACTTGACCAGAATCGTATTTCCAGTTTGTGCGGGAAGACGCTGCAGGCGAACTAAAGGCGTATTGCCAATATGAGATTCAATCGTTTTATAATTCATGCGCAGAGTGTAATGTATCGCGCTATGACATAAAAGAGCACAAAAAAGAGACGCCGGGAAATACGACTATGAGTGAAATTTTTGATGCCCGTCTTGCACTCGAACAAGCAGGTGGCAGCGAGGAACTGGCGCGCGATTTGTTTGCCATGTTGCTGGATGAATTAACCGATCATCAACAGGCGATTGAAATGATGTTTAAACGCCTAAGTTCTGAAAACGGGACATTTGAAGCCCTCTGGGATCCGGTACATAAACTACACGGTGCTACCGCCTACCTGGGGGTACCCGCCCTGCGTCAAGCGGTAAAAGCCTTTGAAGATCAGATTAAACAGCATGTTAGGGAGCAACTTGATGAGGGTTTCCGGCAACTTGACGCAGAAATAAACCGCCTGCAGGAAAACGGCCCGGATATTCTCGCCCGTAGCTGGTAACTATTCATTCAGCCAATCAAGCGCCTCTCCCATTGAGCGAAAAGCATGGATCTCAATGGGGATTTCATCGCCATAGGCTTCGAACATTCGGGAAAGACCAAAATACAGATCCCGAGATGCCAGCAGGGCCAGTTTGTACTCGGCCCCCCGCTGTTTGATGTGTTCGGCAGTCATGCTGACAATATGCCGCATATCTTCCGTTGAAAATGAAGATGTCTGGATACCCTGACTAAAATCCCAGAGCACATTCATGCCTGCCCGAAATTTAGGATCGACGAGCATGGCACGCCAGGCAGGTTCGATATCCTTCAGTCCGAAACCCCCGGCTATAGTATGAATAACCAGGTTTTTTTCAATATCAATCACGGTCTTTGCTGGCATAATATTCACCTCAAACCTCACAGCTCAGGGTAACGAAGGCCACCGCATAATCTATCTCATCAGCCAGGCTGATATGTGACGATACAATCTTTTCTCGTCGAATAAATGCTTCCGCCTGGCCGCTGAATTTTAGTATGGGTTTACCCAAAGCATCGTGGCTAACCCCAATATGAGATAAGGACAGACCGTTGATGAATCCAGTCCCCATGGCCTTGGCAACGGCTTCCTTGGCAGCAAATCGCTTGGCTAGAAAATGTGCATGATTGACCTCGCCTCTGAATTCTTCCAGTTCTTCGTCGGTGAGAATCCGTTCGCCAAAGCGCTCGCCAAAGCGCTCAAGATTATTGCGCATACGCTCGACGCTCACGATGTCGGTACCGATTCCGTAAATCATGTATAACGGGCTGCCCGCATCAGGGCTTTCATTTCCCTGACCGCTTGTTCCAGTCCAATGAACAGGCTGCGGGCAATAATGGCATGGCCGATATTCAATTCATGAATATCATTGAGAGCAGCGATTGCCGCCACATTGTGGTAATGCAGACCATGCCCGGCATTAACTTGTAAACCACAGGCCAGCCCTTTTTCCATTGCCTGGACAATACGCTGTAACTCCTTTGCCTGCTGCTGCAGATTGGCCGCATCAGCATAATTCCCCGTGTGCAACTCAATAACAGGGGCACCACAATCGGCGGCGGCTTCCACCTGCTGTGGTTCGGGATCAATAAACAGCGATACCCGTATCTGTGCTTCACCAAGCTGCTGGCAGGCTTCGCGAATACGCGTTTTCTGGCCAGCTACATCCAGCCCGCCTTCGGTGGTCAACTCCTGTCGCCGTTCCGGTACCAGACAACAGTCGGCAGGCTTAAGGCGGCAGGCAATAGCCAGCATTTCATCGGTAACGGCCATTTCCAGGTTCATCCGCGTTTGCAGAGCCGCATCCAGCATCTCTACATCCCGATCCTGAATATGCCGCCGATCTTCACGCAGATGCACGGTTATAGCATCGGCACCCGCCTGCTCTGCCACCAGCGCCGCTTGCAGCGGCTCCGGATAGCGGGTGCCACGTGACTGCCGCAGGGTGGCGATATGATCGATATTAACACCCAGATAGATTGAATTTTTTTCTTTCATAATCAAAATTTTAGCAGTTGTTTTTGCTGAATGTAAAGCTCGCGCGAGTGCAACGGTTTAGGCCCAAGGTGAGAAGCCAGGTTAAGGCGCATCAGCGTTTTTGCCTCGCGCAATATGAGGGTAACGTGATCCGTATGCGCATCAGCCGCGCCCAAATTACCCTGCTGCAAGGCCAATAAGGTGCAACCGTGCACCGGCAGGCCGTTTTCACAATCTTGCCTGGATTCAATTCTCAAGGGACCTCGCTCTGGCTGATAGCAATACATCTGATCTGCCTGTATAACTTCACCGCTGTTGACCTCATAATCCAGAACCAGCCCATAGCCCAGTTCCTGTAACAGAAAACATTCAAATATTCGCAAACTGGCTTGTTCACCAAATATCTGGCCTCCTGCTGATCCAGACAGTCGCTGCAGAGTCTGCGCATAGGCATCATACAGCGCGGGGTGGGGATCGTCCCTGGCCAGCAGCCGCAGTAACAGTTCATTCAAATAAAAAGCCGTGAGTAATTTCGGGCCGGTAAGTGATGCGATCCGGGCACCTGCCTCAGCGGCGGTCAAGGTCTGCACTTCACCATTACCCTGCCAGCTCAGCAATAGCGGAATAAAAGGCAGTAACTGTCCCTGCAGTCGGGAATTCCCCTGCCGCGCACCGCGCGCCACCAATACCCGGCGGCCCTGTTCACGACTGAAAATATCAAGCAGTTTGCTGGTGTTACGATAGGGCCGACTGTGCAGAACATAACTGGCCTGCAGGCTCTGACGCATTAAATCTCATCCTTATATCCAAGGCTTTGTAAGGCACGCTCATCATCAGACCAGCCCTCTTTAACCTTCACCCAGACTTCCAGGAAAACCTTTTTATGAAATAGTTTTTCCATGTCCAATCGTGCCTGGGTGCCCACGTTTTTGAGTCGGCTGCCTTTCTCACCAATCACAATCGCTTTCTGGTTGTTGCGTTCTACCCAGATCAGAGCATGCACATGAATGCGTCCTTTTTCTTCCTTAAATCGTTCGATTTCCACCGTCAGATCATAGGGCAGTTCCTGTCCCAGCATGCGCATCAGTTTTTCACGCACTAACTCAGCCGCCAGATAACGCTGGCTGCGATCGGTAATCTGATCAGCCGGGTAAAACGGTTCAGAAACATCCAGCAGCTCCCGTACCCGGGCTTCGAGTTGCGGTAGGTTGATACCTTTGATCGCTGAAATAGGAATAATCTCGACAAAGTCCATTTTCGCGGAAACATTTTGAATAAACGGTAGAAGCTTGTTTTTGTCCTCCAGCCGGTCCACCTTATTAATCGCCAGAATAGCCGGAATACCCGATTCCTTTATGCGCTTGAGCACCAGCTCATCTTCAGAGGTCCATTGCAGAGCCTCAATCAGAAACACAATCACATGCACGCTGTCCAGCGCACTATAGGCTGTCCGGTTCATGTAACGATTAATCGCCCGCCGGGCATTTTCATGAATACCCGGCGTATCCACATAAATAATTTGTTCCGTTTTGGTCGTCTTGATGCCGAGCAAATGTTGCCGGGTGGTCTGCGGTTTGCGCGAGGTAATACTGAGTTTCTGCCCCAGTAAATGGTTCAGCAAGGTGGACTTGCCCATATTGGGCCGTCCCACCAGGGCGACATAACCGCAGCGAAAATTATTCTCTGTCGTTTTTTCACTCATGATTCAGTTGTTTTAACGCCTGTTCTGCAGTGGCCTGTTCCGCCTTTCGACGGCTGCTGCCGGATGCCTGAATCGGTTTGTCCAGTTCAGGAATATGGCAGGCAATAGTAAAGGTTTGTGCGTGGGCCTCACCATTGATGGCAATGACTTTATAATCCGGTAAAGGCGCTCCGCGTGACTGTAAATATTCCTGCAACCGTGTTTTGGGATCTTTAAGGATAGAATCCGGATCACACTGCGCGAGCCGGTCGCTGAAAAACTGTAGCACAAAATCATGTGCAGTTTGCCGATCGCTGTCCAGGTAGACCGCGCCAAATACCGCTTCAAGCGCATCGGCAAGAATAGACTCACGTCGGAAGCCCCCGCTTTTCAGCTCACCCGAACCCAGCTTTAAATCATTCCCCAAATCCAGCCCGGCTGCAATTTTTGCCAGGGTTTCCCCCTTCACCAGACTCGCACGCAAACGGCTCAGCTCGCCTTCATGGGCCTGCGGAAATCGCTGATAAAGTTCAATGCTGATAATTTGTCCGAGAACAGAATCCCCCAGAAACTCCAGCCGCTCATTATTATTCGAAGACGCGCTCCGATGGGTCAGGGCGACCTCAAGCAGCTCCATGTTTTTGAATTTATAGCCCAGCTTGCGCTGGAGTCTGGCAAGATCGGGCATCAGGGTCCGGGTATCGTCACAACTTTCTGAAAATGTACAACTACATCGATATTTGCCATAATATTTTCTCGAACTTCATAATCGATTTCCACCGTCCTTTTCTGCTTCCCCGATTTATCGATGTAGATATCATCCTTGCTGACGCTATTGACCATATTGATATCCAGGCGTTTCATGATGGTCTTGTGAATCATGACCGGTGTCATGTTTGCTATACCCGACTCATCTTTGATATCACTTAGAACGGAACCAACCTTGAAGCTATCCAGATAAATCGGCAGCAATTTCAAGGTCAGCAGGACAAACATCAAAATCAAAGCAATGACACCTAACCAGGCAATCGCGGTCATCCCGGCCTGTTTTTGATTCCTGTTCATATCGTCATTTCTCACCTGGCAAAACCAAACTACTCTAGTCTTAATATTAGTCTATTAATGTGCCAATGCGAGTCCAGCGAGGCCAATCACCCAATTCCCAATTAAACCAGACCAGCATGGCATGGCCGACCAGGTTTTCATCCGGCACAAACCCCCAGTAACGACTGTCGCGGCTATTATCACGATTATCACCCATCACAAAATAGCGGTGTTTGGGGACGGTGATCACAAAATCCCGCGCCGGATACATTTTATTGTCTAATACATCATGTACTACCCCGGCCAGGTTTTCCGACTTACGTACGATATAATCATAACCCGGGCGATAAACCGTTCCTTTTCCCTGGGGCATGCGTTTGCCATTAATATAAAGCACTTTATTATAATAGGCCACCTTATCGCCAGGCACACCGACTACTCGTTTGATGTAATCAATAGAGGGATCTTCCGGATAACGAAATACGATCACATCACCGCGCTGCGGGGTACCGATGTCGATGATTTTTTTATTCCAGGCTGGCAGACGAATACCATAGCTGAATTTATTGACCAGAATAAAGTCACCTATTTCAAGCGTAGGCAGCATGGAACCGGAAGGAATGCGGAAAGGTTCAGCGATAAAACCGCGCAGGAACAGAACGATAAATACCACCGGGAACAGAAATCGGGAAAACTCAGCCAGCATGTTCCATGCCGAGCCAATAACAGTCTGCTTGCCGTCCGCAATTTTATCTGATTTTTTGCTGCGTGCAACTATAAATTTATCCAGCAACCAGATAGTTCCGGTAATAAAAACAGCAACAACCAGAATCAGCGAAAAATCTATATTCATTTATCCTTCCCTACATTAAGCACCGCGAGAAAAGCTTCCTGCGGTATTTCGACTTTACCGACCTGCTTCATACGTCGCTTGCCGGCCTTCTGTTTCTCCAGTAATTTACGTTTACGACTAATATCACCACCATAACACTTGGCGGTGACATTTTTTCGTAGAGCCTTGACGTTGGTGCGGGCCATAATTTTCGCACCCACGGCAGCCTGTATTGCAACATCAAACATTTGTCGCGGAATGATCTCTTTCATGCGCCCGGTCAGATCGTGGCCTCGATGTTTAACCTGATCCCGATGCACGATGACAGACAGGGCATCCACCACTTCACCATTGATGAGAATATCCAGTTTCACCAGGTCGGCTGCCTGAAAACGACTGAAGTCATAATCCAGTGAGGCGTAACCACGACTGACCGATTTCAAGCGATCGAAGAAATCCAGCACGATTTCATTCATAGGCATTTCATAACTGATCGATACCTGCGCGCCCACATATTCCATTTTCTTCTGCACTCCGCGCTTCTCGATGCACAGGGTAATGACATTGCCGACATATTCCTGTGGCACCAGAATGTTGGCCAGCACGATGGGTTCGCGAATTTCGTTGATATGATTGACCGGCGGCAGATCAGCCGGGTTGTCGATACGAATAATCTCGCCCTTGGTCGTTTCCACTTCGAACACAACGGTGGGTGCCGTGGTGATCAGATTCAGATCATATTCGCGCTCAAGCCGTTCCTGAACGATTTCCATGTGCAGCAAGCCAAGGAAGCCACAACGAAAGCCAAACCCCAGCGCCTGTGAAGATTCGGGTTCATAAAATAACGCGGCATCATTGAGGCGTAATTTGGATAAGGCTTCACGCAGATTTTCATACTCATCACCGGCGACAGGAAACAGCCCGGCAAACACCTGTGGCTGCACGGGTTTGAAGCCAGCCAGTGGTTTTTCGGCCGGACGGGCAACATCGGTAATGGTATCGCCTACTGGCGCACCATCGACTTCCTTGACCCCGGCTATCATGTAACCCACTTCACCAGCGCACAACTCGGGCAGATCTTTTCTCTTCGGCGTATAGATGCCGACGTGATCCACCAGGTAGTCACGACCAATGGACATGATGCGAATTTTCTGTTTTTTACGCAATTGACCCTGCATCACTCGCACCAGTGAAACTACGCCGAGATAATTATCAAACCAGGAATCAATGATCAAAGCCTGCAAAGGAGCATCAAGATCGCCCGTTGGCGGTGGAATATAGGTGACGAGATCTTCCAGCAAGGCATCTATACCTTCACCCGTCTTGGCACTGACCAGCTGGGCTTCAGAGGCATCCAGGCCTATAATTTCCTCAATTTCCTGCTTCACCCGTTCAGGCTCGGCGGCGGGCAGATCAATTTTGTTCAGTACCGGCAGTACTTCCAGCCCCTGTTCGATAGCAGTGTAACAATTAGCCACGCTCTGCGCTTCCACGCCCTGGGAAGCATCCACGACCAGTAATGCACCCTCGCAGGCGGCCAGCGAACGGGAAACCTCGTAGGAGAAATCCACATGACCCGGTGTGTCGATGAAATTAAGCTTATAGGTTTCGCCATCCTGCGCTTTATAATCGAGGGTAACGCTTTGCGCCTTGATGGTAATTCCCCGTTCACGCTCCAGATCCATGGAGTCCAGCACCTGTTCCTCCATGTCTCGTTCGGACAGGCCACCACACATCTGGATGAGGCGATCCGCCAGAGTTGATTTACCATGATCGATGTGGGCAATAATTGAGAAATTCCGGATATGCGTCAGTTGACCCACTACTCACCTGTATTTGTGATGAAAATGAAAAAGGCGCTGCAGGAGCACCTTTTATCAAGCTGTGCTGAAAAACCACTTACAGCTTATTTATGATATTTTACAGGATTTTACGTGCGACTGAAATACGCTTGCAGGGCTTCTTCATCAAGAAAGTAATAACAAATTTCGGTTTGTTCTCCCTGTAGCACCGGTATCCGCGTCCCATAACAGGCTTCAAGTGCTTCGTCACCGCTAATATCAGTGATCTCCAGTTCGAACGACCAACGCGTTTTCACCGCCTCTAGCGCCAACAACATATCATCGCAAAGATGACAGCCGTGGCGCACATAGACCCGCAGCCTTTCAGACATCCTTATTTTGGAATCTTCAGGGGCAAGAAGAGCGGGGCATTACCGCGCTGAATCAGTACCGGTGTGGATTTTCCTTTTTTCAGCCCGGCAACGACCGTCTTGAATTGTTTGATATTGTTGATATCCTGGCTATCCAGCATCAAAACCACATCACCACGGTGAATACCGGCTTCCCGCGCCGGCCCCTTTTCTACGTCGCGCACAATAATGCCACGCTTACCCAGCCCCAGACGTTCGCGCTGTTCGTCGGTCAAATCCTCGACCACCAGACCCAGGCGACTCTCCTCGCCCTTATGGGAAGCCGCAGGATTATTTTCTGCCAGCACATCCTTTGAAGGCAATTCAGCAATTATCACTGACAGGGTTTTAGTCTTGCCTTCACGTATCAACTTGACCCGCGCCTTGACATCAATCGGTGCCTGGCCAACGGCCAGAGGTAAATCGGATGAATGAATGATTTTCTTGCCGTTGAATTCAATTATGACATCACCAACCTTAAAGCCCGCCTTTGCTGCCGGACTATCGGGCACCACTTGCAGGACCACGGCACCACGCGGATCTGTCATGCCAAACGATTCCGCCAGCTTACGATTTACGTCCTGAATCAGAATGCCCAGCCAGCCGCGTGCAACCTTGCCTTTATCCTTGAGTTGCGCCACCACATCCATAGCCACATCGATAGGTATGGCAAATGACAGGCCCATGAAGCCACCTGTGCGACTATAGATCTGCGAGTTGATACCAATCACCTGACCCTTGAGATTAAACAGTGGACCACCGGAATTACCCGGATTAATCGCCACATCCGTCTGGATAAAAGGCACATAGTTTTCACTGGGAAGATTGCGGCCAATGGCGCTGATGACACCCACAGAAACAGAATGATCAAAACCGAAGGGGGAGCCAATCGCCAGAGCCCATTCGCCTACCTTAAGGGTACTGGACTTGCCGATTTTCACCACTGGCAAATCATCGGCATCAATTTTTAACAGTGCCATATCACTACGTTCATCACTGCCGATAACTTTTGCTTTCAGCTCGCGCCGATCGCTCAGTTTAACGACAATTTCATCGGCATCTTTAATGACATGATAGTTGGTTACCACGTAGCCGTCCGCATCAATAATAAAACCGGACCCCAGTGACTGGGTCTTGAACTCTTGGGGCATTCCACCATTGCCGCCATTTCCACCTTCACCAAAGAAATGACGAAACAGATCACCAAAAGGCGAGTCTTTTGGCATGTTGGGCATATTAAAATTATGCGGCATGCGCTGCGCACGTTTTATTTTTTGCGTGGTGCTAATATTTACGACTGCCGCACTATTCTGTTCAACAAGCTTGGTAAAGTCCGGCAACTCAACCGCCTTTGCCGTCGAAATTAGCAGCACCTGCGTCAATACTACAACCGCAAGCATACTCAGAAATATTTTATTAAAATGTTTGAACGAGATTGTTGCTGGAGATTTCATGGGTACTCATCACCGTATGATTTAATTAAATTTATGCTGGCTGTGTTGTTTGTTGCTTAGACTTTTTCGGCTATTTAAGGGTTATAAATGTGCGGAAAGACGTTTGAGTACGACCGGCTGATAACGAGCATCGCCGCTAATCTGCCTGGAATATATTTTGACAATAACTCCTGCAAGTAAAAAACCGATAACTGCAAACAGAATACTGGTTCCCTCAACAGAGGCGAGCTGCCATTGACCCGCCATTTGTTCGCCAAATATTGCAAACAGAATCATGCTGACAATGGGCAGTAAATAGATTATCAGCGAACCCTGCACCAGCGCGCCTTCCTGCAAACCAACCAAAACCGTCTCACCCTCACAGGCACGTGCGCTGTTTATCGCTTTCATCTGTGAAGTTTTCTGACCCCATATTTTGGCGATAGTTCCGGTTCCGCAGCTCTTGTTGACGCTACAGTGGCCACAGGCGCTTTTGCGTTGCGCTTCTACCCAGGCAAACTCGCCTTCGCATTTGACTACAACTGCTGTTTCTTCAATCATTGTTTTCCTGTCTTTCCAGTATCGAGCGCAACCGATTCGCCAATCATTTTTACCGTAACGTAGGGCACTTCGCCAATAACCGTAACATAATGATCATCGACCGCCCGACCAAACGCATGCACCGCACCCATATGTGAACCACCGCGAAGATTATTTTCACTATCCATCATATCTTCGATAAAAATAGATACGGTCGCCAGGCCATCGCTAAAAATCAGATGCTCCACCGGCATCAAATTTTCGGGCAAGCTGGTCATGCGCTTCATATCCGGCAGAAACCCCGCTGGCAATTGCTTTACCAGCCAGTTCAGCTCGACTTTGCCCGACTTTGGCAATTGTTTTTTTGCCGGCGCTTCATACCAGTTGAATTTTCTGCTATCCACACCCGGTTTTAATAAGGCCTCTGGAATCTGCGCATGAAAACGCAACTGGGTAAACATGAACTGCTCGACAGGAGTATCGTCTTCCACTACCAGATGTGTCTTTAGCAGCAGTCCGGTTTTTTCTTCCACCCACAGGTGATAACCATAACGAAATTTATCTTTCGGTAAAATATTGATTTTCTGCGAAATGTAACCGGCTACTTCACTCTTACCTGCCAGAGATAAATGGTAGTTTTTCTCCAGGGCCTTTATATCAATTGGAAAGCGCGGCGGATAATTATCGTGTTTACGGCTCTTTTCCACCACTACCGAATGTCGATCCGGCATATAGCAGGTTACTTTATTGTGATCACGAATAACTTCCCGGCCACTGCCATCCATCGATATCAAACGCTCACGTTCGCCACTCTCATCTACACTGTGAATGATTTTCATCGAGCTAAGCTGGTTGTGCTGGCTGTAAACAAAAATACCTTCATAACTCAAACTATGAGCCGCCGAATGCATTTTTTTCAACCATGCCTGTATTTCTGCCTGATTCTGATCGGCAAAAGCCAGGCTCAGGGGTAGCAGAAAACTGACAAATATGACAAGACGCTTGAACAACTGTTGACCGTCTATAACATGGAAAGTATGTACCAAGACCCAAACCGGTCCGCTATTTTTCATCGGCAACCCGGATAATAACAGGCTGGTTTTGAGTCGCCCCAACGATGCGCATATAGGGTAACATGCCCTGAATATTTGCGCTGGCGGCATATTCATTATGGTTCAACAAATAACCGCTGAATTTCGAGGCGCTGGTATGACTTAGCCGTGGATTGTGGATATGCTGTTTTGCAGTCGTCAATGAAACCAGCTCCGCGCTTTCTGCATTTTGTCCTTTGCCAGCCAGAGCAATCAACTTGTCTCCCTGCTTGTCAGCTGTAGCCAGAGGCGTAATGCCCGTCTGCTCGAAAGACGGGTTCTGGATACTGATAATCGCAATGGCGCTGACCGTAGCGGCAATCGCCAGACCGGCGGCCTGTTTCATCAACTGCCGGGGCTGAAACCGGCGTGGCGCGAGAATAGTAGGTTCGTGTTCCAGAGCTGCCGAGACCCGTGCAGCAAGGTTGAAATCAGGTACCAGCGTATCAGGCACATGACCACTGACCACGTCTCGAATCAGATGATAGCGCATCCAGCGCTGTTTCAGGCTGTCATTCTCTTCCAGATGGTCAATATCCAGTTCAAAATCAACAAGCTCGTCGTCCATGAGGGCGGATAGTCGTTCTTCAACTTTATCACTCATTTGCCTGCCTACCTTTAACAAAAACACTCTTCATTCAACTACTGCTAACTATAATAACGGCTTCAACTTTTCATCGACCGCTTCACGCGCCCGAAATATCCGTGACCGAACAGTACCTATCGGACAATCCATGGTCTGGGCAATATCTTCATAACTCATGCCTTCCAGCTCACGCAAGGTAATCGCGGTTTTCAAGTCTTCAGGCAGTCCTTCGATTGCCTGAAATACAACTGTCTGGATCTCGTCACGCAGTGCTTCGCGTTCCGGTGAAGCATAATCCTTGAGTGCGGATTCACCATCATACTGCTCCGCATCACTGGCATCGATATCGGCATTCGGCGGTCGGCGTCCCTGCGCCACCAGATAATTCTTGGCCGTATTAATCGCAATACGATACAGCCAGGTGTAAAACGCGCTCTCGCCACGAAAATTCGGCAGCGCCCGGTAAGCCTTGATAAAGGCCTCCTGCGCCACATCCTGCACCTCGGACTGGTCACGCATATAGCGTGACAGCACCTTGATTATCCTTAACTGGTATTTTAGAACCAGGATATCAAATGCCTTTTTGTCACCTCGCTGTACGCGCTCTACCAGCGCCTGATCAATTTCTTTTTCGCCCATTCGGGCCGATTCCTTAAATGCTAAATTCGTTAGAACCCGCCCGAGTCATTCCTATTGACACTCTTATGTGCTTGGAGTTCGCTCGTTTGACGGAATTTTCAGACTAAATTCTCATGTTAGCCCTGATTTTCCTCGCAAGGCCGGTTGCAACCACTATTCTAAACTGTTTTTGTCCCGCATAATAAGTATTAATCTTTTATGACCGAAATGATCGTGAATAAACCACCAGGAATACTGAAATCCATTGACTGCAAAACAGATTGATTCCGATGTACTGATTATAGGCGGCGGTGCAGCAGGGCTTACGCTAGCCTTGAAATTGGCCGACAACCTTTCTATCCGGTTGATTTCAAAGAGTATTCTCAGAGAAGGGTCGACTCTCTACGCACAGGGCGGAATCGCCGCGGTAAATGCCCCGGATGACAGCCTTAACTCTCACATTGAAGATACGATCAACGCAGGCAGCGGCCTCTGTGATCCGGATGTCGTGCGCTTCACAGTCGAACACGCACCCGAAAATATTCAATGGCTGATCGATCAAGGCATCGCCTTCACCCGAAATACCCCGGATTCACCCCTGGGCGAATATCACCTCACCCGCGAAGGCGGCCATAGCCACCGCCGGGTCTTCCATGCCACCGATGCCACCGGCAAGGCTGTCGAGACCACACTGGAACAACGTGTCCTCACCCACCCGCATATCCAGATCGATGAACAACATATCGCCGTGGATCTGATCACCACTCAAAAACTCGGGCAGCCTGGCAACAACCGTTGTCTGGGCGCTTATATTCTTGACCAGGGTACTAACCAAGTTGATGTTTACCGGGCGCGTTTCGTGATTCTCGCCACTGGTGGCGCGAGCAAAGTTTATCTTTATACCAGCAACCCTGACACCGCGACCGGCGATGGCATTGCCATGGCCTGGCGCGCCGGCTGCCGGGTGGCCAACATGGAGTTCAACCAGTTTCATCCGACCTGTCTGTACCACCCCAAAGCCAAGTCTTTCCTGATAACCGAAGCCCTGCGTGGCGAAGGCGGCAAACTGCGACTTCCGGACGGCAGCCGCTTCATGGACAATTACGATGAACGCGCCGAGCTGGCGCCTCGGGATATCGTCGCCCGCGCCATCGATCACGAAATGAAACGCCTGGGCTGTGATAATGTATTTCTGGATATCAGCCATAAACCAGCCGACTTCATCATTCGCCATTTCCCCACCATTCATGAACGCTGTCTCGAATTCGGTATTGATATAACCCGCGAACCCATTCCGGTGGTTCCCGCCGCACACTACACCTGTGGCGGCATCATGACCGATCTACATGGGCAAACTGACATCGCTAACCTCTATGCCGTTGGCGAAACCGCATTTACCGGCCTGCATGGTGCTAACCGCATGGCCAGTAACTCACTGCTTGAATGTCTGGTTTTTGCCCAGTCCGCCAGCAAACAAATCCTGGAACAACAGGCACAACAGGATCAGCCCGCCGTGAACGCAGTGATCCCTGACTGGGATGAAAGCAGGGTAACGGATTCCGATGAAGAAATCGTGGTACATCACAACTGGGATGAAGTACGCCGTATGATGTGGGACTACGTCGGTATCGTGCGCTCCAACAAACGCCTGCAACGCAGCCAGCGACGAGTGGAAATGTTGAAACTCGAAATCGACGAATACTACGGCAACTTCCGTGTCACCAATGATCTACTGGAATTACGCAACCTGGTCGTGGTGGCCGATTTGATTATTCGTTCAGCCATCAGCCGCAAAGAAAGCCGTGGCCTGCATTACAATCTGGATTACCCTCAAACCAATGCAAAGTTGGATAAAAACACCATTCTTACACCTGAAAACTTTGCTGCAAAAGAAAATTGAGTCATTCTGAAAACACTGCAATAAACCGCTTGATTTGTAAGTGCTGATGGAACTTGAAAGTAGCCGGGTTCTGCCAGCAGCCAAGGGCAATATACAGCCCAATTAACTAATGTTGTAGGACTAACGAGACATACATTATGAATATTAAAACCACATTCTTACCTATCTGCTTGAGCATCCGTATCCGCATGCCACTGTCGCAGGCGCACACATAAACGCCGATAAGTTTCATGATCGATCATGTCAGGCAATATCAGCCATTTGCGTTTACGGCCATCAGCACAGGCCAGATGCAAGATTATCAGCCATTCCGTCACCAGGCTACCTGCCAATAAATCTGCCTGACGATGTTTTCCGTTTAGCAGCTCCAAGTCAAAATTGCCCTTCCTTTTCCAGCAAGCACTTTTGATAGTTTTAAAACGGGCTTTATAAAGACTAGACCAGGCGCTTAAAATAATAGCTAACAGGATTATGCTGCGCCCGTACCAGGGCAGTGTGGTGGGCAAAAAAAGTGCGAATACCGCCAGTAGATGAACCACTAACAAAATGAGCAACAGATGCCGTGAACCACGGGGTTTAAGGTCCAGCGGCTGCCTGTATTTTTTGTGCGACATGAGCGACATCCTTGTCGAGGGGGAGACTGCGTCCCATTAAGTATTCCAGCAGGAACTGATCCGGATAATTCAGCAGGGTATAAAAGGCGCGTTTTTCCTTATCGCTCAGCTGCACAAAGCATTTATCCAGAAAAGATCCCAGCATGGCATCCAGTTCCAGCATACCCCGACGGCACTGCCAGCGCAGCCGCGCCAACTCCTGTTCGAGTGTCAGCTGGGTTGCTGCAGGTTTAAATGTTGCCGGGGTATTCATATTATTCAAACCATATCCTTGATCATCAGTTTTTTAATCTTGCTGATGGCCGCAGACGGATTCAGATTTTTAGGACAAACATTGGTGCAGTTCATAATCGTATGGCATCGGAACATACGATAAGGCCCATCCAAATCCTCCAGCCGTTCTGCGGTGGCCTGATCCCGACTGTCCGCCAGAAAACGATAGGACTGTAACAGGGCGGCTGGACCGCGGAACTTGTCCGGGTTCCACCAAAAGGAAGGACAGGAGGTAGAACAACAACCACAAAGAATACATTCATACAGGCCGTCGAGCTTGTCACGATCCTCCGGCGATTGCAGGTATTCTACTTCCGGTTCGCTATCATGCACGATAAGCCAGGGTTTAACCGAACGATAATGATGGAAGAATTGACTCATATCCACCACCAGATCACGAATGATGGGCATGCCGGGAACAGGACGCACTTCAATCGGTTGCTTCAGCGAGGACAGCGCGGTGAGGCAGCCTAAACCGTTGGTGCCATTGATATTGATCGCATCCGAGCCACAGACACCTTCACCGCAGGAATGCCTGAAAGCCAGGGTTTCATCCTCCGACTTAATCTTCAGCAAGGCGTCGCGCAACATCATACCCGGCTGGATGTCCTTGTCCTGCAGTTCAAACGCCTGCATGAAGGGTTTTTTATCCGACTCCGGATCGTAACGGTAAATTAAAAATTTCATTTCTCAAACCACCCGGGGCGAAACAATTCGCATTGTCTAACTCGTATCATTAATAGACCCTTGGTTTAGGCGTGAAGGTTTCAACCGAGAGGGGTTGCAGAGTAACCGGTTTGTAATCCAGGCGTCGGCCTTCCTTGTAAAACAGGCTGTGTTTAAGCCATTGTTTGTCATTTCGATCAGGGTAGTCAATTCTTGAATGGGCACCACGGCTTTCCTTTCTCGCCAGTGCCGATGTAACCGTCGCAATGGCAAGATCGAGAAGATTTTCCACTTCCAGCGCTTCGATACGTGCAGTATTGAAAATTTTGCTGTGATCTTTCAATCGCACATTTTCCATACGCTTTTCGATTTCCAGCACTTTTTCCACTCCCTGCTGCAAAATCTCTTCAGTACGGAAAACGCCACAATAGTCTTCCATCACGGCCTGCAGGTCGGCACGTATTTCTGTCACCGATTCACCTTCATCTTTTTTATCCCAGCGATGCAGGTGATCCAGTGCAGCTTGTACACTGTTCTCATCAATTTTACGGTGATAACGGTTGTTCTTAAGAAATTTGATAATGTCATTACCCGCCGCGCGGCCAAAGACCACGATATCCAGCAGGGAGTTGCCACCCAGACGGTTAGCACCGTGTACCGAAACACAGGCGCATTCACCTGCGGCATAAAGTCCGGGGATGGATTCTTCACCCTGCTCCACCGGCACCACCACCTGTCCAAAACGGTTGGTGGGGATCCCGCCCATAGTATAATGCGCGGTGGGATAGACCGGGATAGGTTCTTCCGCCGGTTCGATATGCAGAAAGGTACGACTGGTTTCGCAGATCCCGGGCAGGCGTTTTTCCAGTACATCCTTACCCAGATGATCCAGTTTCAACAAAACATGATCCGCATCCGGACCACAGCCCCGGCCTTCCTTCACTTCGGTAAAAATGGCGCGGCTGACTACATCCCGACTGGCCAGATCCTTGGCGTGCGGCGCATAGCGCTCCATGAAACGTTCGCCATCCTTGTTGATTAAATAGCCGCCTTCGCCGCGCGCGCCTTCGGTAATCAGCATGCCACGTCCGGCAATACCGGTGGGATGAAATTGGAAGAACTCCATGTCCTGCAAAGGAATTCCGGCACGCAGAGCCATGGCCAGCCCATCGCCGGTATTGATATGCGCGTTGGTATTGGTGCGAAACAACTGTCCGGCTCCGCCCGTCGCCAGCAGGGTGGTCTTGGCTTCAATCAACAACGGCTCACCGGTTTCAATTTCCAGCACCAACGCACCGAGAATAAAACCGTTATCATCCCGAATCAGATCAATAGCAAAGTATTCATCAAAAAAATGGGTCTTGGCGCGGATATTCTGCTGGTAGAGCGTATGCAGAATCACATGGCCGGTACGATCTGCTGCGGCACAGGTACGCGCGGCCTGTTCACCCCCGAAGTTCTGGCTCTGGCCGCCGAAAGGACGTTGATAAATCTTGCCATTATCCAAACGACTGAAAGGCACACCGGCATGTTCCAGTTCAATAACCAAATGCGAGGCGGCACGGCACATGTATTCAATCGCATCCTGATCGCCAAGATAATCACTGCCTTTGATGGTGTCGTACATATGCCAATGCCAGTTGTCCGGCAACACATTGGCCAGGGCGGCATTGATTCCCCCCTGGGCGGCAACCGTATGCGATCGCGTCGGAAAAACCTTGGATACCACCGCCACGTTGGCATCAGCCTGAGCCAGTTGTAATGCAGCACGCAAACCGCCACCGCCCGCGCCGATCACCAGGGTATCGAACTGGCGTCGTGGCAGGTTTATGCTCATAACTGTACCACCGAAAATAAAATCATACTTACCCAGATCCCCATGGTTAATAAGCCTAGCGCCAGCACGATCAGAATACTGAAACGCAGCGCCGTAAGTTGCACATAATCAAGTAGTACATCCCGAATACCCACCCAGGCATGGATGAGAATAAAGAAAAAAAACAACAGGCTGGCAATCGACACGATCGGCTTGCTTAGCAAATGATGCCAGCGCGTGTAATCAAGCACGGGGCCTCTATTTATAATAAATAAGGCAGCCAGAAGATAGAGGCCGATATAGGCGCCACTGAGTCGTTGTAACAGCCAGGCACGCATACCCTGTGCACGAATGCTCATAATAAAATCCCCATTACGATCAGGACAAAGGCAAGCAACCCGGCAAGTATCACACTAAGAGCGCTGGCGCGTGCTGTTCTCAGTTCAGCGCCTATATCCAGGTCCAGCAATAAAAAACGAATGCCTGCGAAAAAATGATGCACCAGTGAATACAACAGTATCAGGGCAATTACACGTATCAATATATTATCGAAATAGGCGCTAACCTGGGCAAAAGATTCAGGACTGCGTAAAGACAATGACAAGGCGTAAATAATAAAGGGGATGCTAAGAAATAATAAAACCCCCGATATTCGATGGAGAATAGACGCCACGCCTGTCACCGGCAAACGTATTTTTAGCAAATTAAGGTACTTGGGACGGTGAGTTTTTGTTAGCATCAGGGGTCCGGTTTCATCCATCTTTATTGTTAAAGCAAATTGTACACGATTGAACGCAAAATGCTGATTGGTTTGCTTAATCCTGCGTAGCCATATAATAATAGATTAAGATCCGGGATCCGACAAACTACCATCTTGAGATTTTATTCTGGTGATTTTATGAACAACCCTACAAATAACGTCGTAAATAGATCATGGCAAAACTTTCTCTCTGACAATGGTGCGGAGATCCAACAGGACCAGGTTGTATCCTTTGGCGATCCGCAGCAGGAACATAAAGCGGCGCTGACCACAACCATACTGGCAGATCTGTCCCCGCAGGGGTTAATAAAAGTTTCGGGTGAAGATAGTCTCGATTTTTTGCAAAACCAGTTCAGCAACGATATACGGGAAATCAATCCCCAACTTAGCCAGCTCAATGCCTGGTGCAATGCCAAGGGACGGATGCTGGCAAGCCTGCGAGTCTTTCGAACAACTGATGATTATTTCCTGTTGCTGGCGCGCGATCTGCTTGAGACAACGCTCAAGCGCCTGCGCATGTTCGTTCTGCGCAGCAAGGTAATGCTGGAAGATGTCAGTAATGAATGGGCTGGCATTGGCCTGGCCGGCACGAATGCCCCGGTTCTCCTGGCCAGACATATCAATCATCTACCGGAAAAAACAAATCAGGTGGTACATGAAAACGGACTCGTCGTCATTCGACTTACGGGTGCCACTCCCCGCTTTCAAATCCATGCGCAAACATCCGCCCTCAATACACTCTGGCAGGCTCTGAAAACAGAGGCTACACCGGTTGGCTATCCCGTCTGGAACTGGCTGGAAATTCAGGCTGGAATTCCACATATCGTGGCCAGTACTACAGAAGCATTTGTACCGCAGATGGTCAACTATTCCACCCTTGGTGGCGTCAGTTTTACTAAGGGCTGCTATCCTGGACAGGAAGTCGTCGCCCGTATGCATTACCTGGGTAAGTTGAAACGGCGCATGTACCTGGCCCACGTTGAAACAGAAACCTTGCCCGATGCAGGGGAAAATCTGTTCCCCGCGGGTGAGAACGAGGCCCAGAGTTGCGGTAAAGTAGTGCAGGCAGAGCGAAGCCCTGAAGGTGGCGTCGATCTACTCGTCGTACTCCAGATTGCCGTAGCCGAAACAGGTGATATTTGCCTGGGTTCGGAAAACGGCCCGCCTTTACAGCTACAAAATGATCCTTATCCCGTTGATAACAAAGCATGATATCCAGCCCTTTAATTTTTAAAGATTCATGAATACCTGCCGCTAAAGAGACAACTCAAATTAGTACATGTGGGAGTACGCCGTGTCTTCAGTGGAATCATCTTTTTTAAGCGGTCTTTTCGATGATCTGGAAAAGGACAGGCTTGTTCTCCCCACCCTGCCCGAGGTAGCGCTGAAAGTACGCGACACATTGGAGGATGAAAATTCCTCGATGATGGATGTCGCCCACGTTATTACCAACGATGCAGCCCTCTCTGCCAGGCTGATTCAAATTTCCAATAGTCCGTTACTGCGTGCCAGCCGCCTGATAGAAACCGTTGAAGCGGCGGTTACGCGCATGGGCAGCAACATGGTGCGAAATCTGGTAACAAGTATTGCCATGGAGCAGATGTTTCAGGCCACCACCGATGCGACTGACACACGCTTGCGTGCAGTTTGGGAAAACAGCACTCAGATTGCCGCCATTGCCAGCGCCCTTTCCATCCCTCAGGCCAACCTGCAGGCGGATCAGGCTTTGCTCGCCGGTCTGGTTCATGACATCGGCATTCTACCCATTCTTAGCCGTGCCGAGGATTATCCTGATCTTCTGGATAACGAAAAAGCGCTGGATCATATTATTACCCACGCCCATGTAAAAATCGGCGAAGCTATTTTGCGAACCTGGAATTTCTCAGCAGAGCTGGTCAATGTTGCGGCCGAACATGAGAATCTCAGCCGCTGTCATGAGGGACCACCGGACTATGTTGATCTCGTCATCGTCGCCAATATGCAGGACGCCTATGGCACGGATCGCCCGTACGCTCAGGTGGACTGGGCCAGCATTCCAGCCTTTGAAAAACTGGGAATGGAAACCGATATCAGCGCTGTGGATATGGATGAGGTTAATAGTAAAATTGAAATGGTGAAAACTGCACTGTCCGGATAAATTTTATTTACTGCTGTTGTGTTGTTGGACTTTATTCTTTGGAACATTTTGCGTGAGTTTAATAATATTGGTTCATTGATGGGTTTCGCGTTGCTACCCATCCTACCCAGTTTTTTTACTGGTTCCCACGCTCCGGCGTAGAAACCAGAATAACTCAACAACCACCAGAGCAACACGAAACCCATCGTCAAAATAACCTGCCCTGTACGATTTTTTAGTTGCTGGAATTGCCCGCGTCTATCAGCAAGGCTTCGACTTTTTTCAGATCCTCTTCCGTATCTACCCCGGGGCCAGGGATCTCGTTCGCTTCAGGCACCACAATTTTTCCGCCATGCCAGAGTACCCGTAATTGTTCCAGTGATTCAGCCTCTTCCATCATCGCGGCGGATTGATTGACATAGGTTTTAATGTAACCGGCGCGGTAGGCATAAAGACCGATATGGCGGTAATGTTCAAACTGCTCTGATGCCTCGACAGCTTGCTGATCAAATTTCCCCCGCAACCAGGGGATCGGTGCGCGACTGAAATACAATGCGCTTTCATTTTTATCCCTCACTACTTTGACGATATTGGGATCAAAAATCTCGTCGGCTTGATAAATACGCGCACACAGAGTCGATACCTGGGCATCGGGGTTATTCTGCAAGGCCTGAGCCACCTGTTCGATACAGGCTGTCGGCATCAATGGCTCATCACCCTGCAGGTTAACGACAATATCATTGTCATCAAAATCACAGATCGACACCACTTCTGCCAGCCGTTCAGTACCGGAGGTATGTGTATTGGCCGTCAGGCAGACTCGGGCATTAAAACTTTTGGCGGCCTCATGAATACGCGCATCATCGGTGGCGATAATCACGTCTCCGGCACCGCTTTGACAGGCGCGAAGATAGACATGCTCAAGCATGGTTTTACCCGCCAGCAGGCGCAGGGGTTTGCCAGGCAGACGCAATGAAGCATAACGCGCCGGAATCACCACACGATAGGACATGAGGCTAAACTTCTTCCTCGGCATCAAGCTGGCGGGCTTCTTCTTCCAGCATAACCGGAATATCATCACGAATGGGATAGGCCAGTCTATCTGCTTTACAGATTAGTTCATTATTTTCTTTTTTGTAAATCAACGGCCCCTTGCAAACCGGGCAGGCGAGTATATCCAGTAGTTTCGTATCCATAATTATTTCTTCTCTAACAGGTTGAGTAGTTGCACATCAAAGTCATTTTTCATTTCAATCTCAATTGGCAGATACCACATATTCTTGCTGGCAAAACGCTGACATTTAACGGCATCTTTTTCCGTCATCAGCACAGCTTTATCATCACCAAACAGCAGATCATCGGCAACGAAAGGATGATGATCCGAAAAGGGGTGTTCGATTACATTCAAGCCCTTACGGCGCAGTTGTTCAAAGAATCGATCCGGATTGCCGATTCCCGCCAGCACATGCACACTCTGCCCCGCCATTTCGCTAAGTGCGCAGGTCGTGTCGCTATCATTGAGATTCACCAGTGTTTCGCCCTGATAACGCATGGCATATTCATCACCTATAGCAGAACCATTGGTAATAACAAAATCAGCTTTTTCTTTTTTTGCAACCGGCTCGCGCAGCGGCCCGGCCGGCAGACACAGGCCGTTTCCAAACCGGCGCATGCCGTCGATTACCACAACTTCAATATCTCGTTCCAGGGCATAATGCTGCAAGCCATCATCACTGATAATAATGTCGCAGCCTGAATGTTTTTGCAGCAGTTCGCCGGTCAGCCCCCGGTTGGGTCCCACCGCCATGGGGCAGCCACTGCGGCGGGAAATCAGAATGGCTTCATCCCCCACCATTACCGGATCAGCATCGGGGCGTACCTGCTGCGGCCAGCTTCGCGCCTTGCCGCCGTAACCGCGACTGATAATACCCGGCGCATAGCCCGAACGTTTCAGTAACTGCGCGATATGAACCACCACCGGGGTTTTTCCGGTTCCGCCTACGCTCAGATTTCCAACTACAATAACCGGCACACTCAGGCGATAACGTTTTCGCAGCCCCATGCTATACGCCAGGCGCCGAACAAATATTACAGCACAATACAACCAGGTCAGCGGCCGCAGCATCAGAGTCAGTAGATTATTGTTATACCAGCAGTGTTCAAGTGACTTTGCAAAAAACATGGCTTTTTATAATTCAGTAAACTGCATACGATGCAACGCCGCATAATGGCCGCCTTTAGCCAATAATTGCGCATGGCTGCCGGTTTCAACAATACGTCCATGATCCATCACCACAATAACATCAGCCTGCTCGATGGTTGACAAACGATGAGCAATGACCAGCGTCGTCCGCTTCTGCATTAGTTCTTCCAGTGCGCTTTGAATAAAGCGTTCAGACTCGGTATCCAACGCCGAGGTCGCCTCATCCAGAATCAGCACTGGCGCATCTTTGAGAATAGCGCGAGCAATAGCCAGACGCTGACGCTGCCCACCCGACAGCAATACGCCATTTTCACCAACCATGGTTTGCATACCATCCGGCAGCTTTTCGATGAATTCCAGCGCATGTGCAGCTTTTGCCGCCCGTAGGATATCGTCTTCAGTTGCTGTCCCCAATGCGCCATAAGCAATATTATGCGCAATAGTATCATTGAACAAAGTCACATGCTGGCTAACCAGGGCAAGATGGGAGCGCAGATTTTCCAGGGTCAAGTCGCGGATATCATGACCATCAAGCTGAATTTGCCCACCACAGGCATCATAGAAGCGTGGCAACAGACTGACCAGGGTCGTTTTACCTGCACCCGAACGGCCAACAAAGGCCACATTCTGTCCCGGCTCAATCTTTAAATTAATATCGCACAGGATATCTTCGCCCTCTGGATTATATTTGAAATCAACCTGCCGATACTGAATTTCACCACGGACTTTATCCAACATCTTACTGCCGTCATCCACCTCGGGGCGGCGATCCAGGAAATCAAATACACTCTGGGCAGCGGCAATACCGCGCTGCAAAGTAGCGTTGACCGTAGTCAGGCGTTTGGCATGCTGCATCAGCAACAGCATGGCAGTGAGGTAGGAGCCGAATTCACCGACTTTCAATTCAAGTTTAAAGGCAAAGAAGATCATCAGCGCAAAGGCAATGGCAACGATGAACTGAATCACCGGCGAACTCAGAGCATTGGTGACGGCCAGACGTAGAAACTGACGCCGGTTGTGATTATTGATCGCGTCAAACTGACGACTCTCATAACCCTGCCCGCCAAAAATTTTAATTTCACGGTTAGCCTCGATGACTTCCTCTGAAACCGTGGAGACATTGCCCATCGAGCGTTGAATTCGATGACTCAGCTTGCGGAATCGCTTACTGATGTAGATCACCAGTCCCGCCAGAAGCGGAGTCACAGCAATTAAAATCAGCGTCAACCAGACGCTGTAGTACATCAACATGAACAACAGGGCAATGATAGTCAGACTGTCCCGGATCAACACCGTGATCACCGATGAAGACGCCTCCGCCAGTTGTTCTACGTCATAAACCATTTTCGACAACAGCATGCCGGAAGACGTGGTGTCATAAAATGTGACCGGCAGCCGCAGAAGCTGACTGAACAACTGCTTGCGTAAATCACGGATCACGCTGCGGGCAACAAAAGCCATGCAATAGTCAGACAAAAAACTGCCTATGATACGGACTGCAAAAATGCCAATGATGACCAGCGGGATCCATTGCAACACCGAGGGATCTTTTTTGACAAAGCCATCATCGAATAGCGGCTGGATGATGCGGGCAAATCCGGCTTCCGTGGCCGCGAACAGGATCATGCCCAGGATCGCCAGTACAAATGCTTTGCCGTAGGGCTTGACATAATTCAGCAGACGCCGATAAACCGCTGCGCCGGTAGTTTTCTGTTGTATGTCCAGCATAGGCCTCAGTGATGCGTGAGCCGGGTGGCAAAGATCAGGTTTACCAACCCCAGTTGCCGGGCGGCATCCATCGCCCGCACCACTGTTTGATAAGGCGTATTGCGATCCGCGCTAATGATGAGTTTAGGCAAAGCTTTAGCATCCGCCTGCTGCGCACGCAGTTCACGAATGCCCTGTTTCAAGGTTTCAATCCGGTTGTCTTTAAGCTTGCGCTGGTTAATAAAATAACGGCCCTGACTATCGATACTGATCTCAATCACAAAGGGTTCATGTTGCGCTTCTTTACCACTGGCTTCAGGCAGCTCGATGTTGATCTCTGATTTGCGGTTAAAGGTGGTTGAGACCATAAAAAAAATCAGCAGCAAAAAGACCACATCGATCAACGGCGTCAGATTTAGCTCCAGTTCCTTGTCCCGTTTCGGACTAAAATTCATGCCGCATCATCCTGTTTACTACGCAGCTCTCGCTCGCCATGCATTACATCAACAATCTTCAAGGCCTCTTCTTCCATCACCAGCACCAGCTCATCTACCCGGCCCCGGAAAAAACGGTAAAAAATCAGACTGGGAATGGCCACCGATAAACCCGCCGCTGTCGTAATCAAGGCTTCGGAAATACCCCCGGCCAGCACTCCCGGATTGCCCACACCGTGCAGGGTAATGGCGGCAAATACCTTGATCATGCCGATCACTGTGCCCAACAGTCCCAGTAGTGGACTCACCGAAGCAATAGTACCCAGGGTATTGAGGTAGCGCTCCAGTTCCATTACTACCTGGCGACCGGTATCCTCGATGGCTTCTTTCATAATTTCCCGCGGGTGATTACGATTAACCAGCCCTGCGGCCAGAATGCGGCCAAGCGGTGAATTTTTAATCAAGGCGTCGATATGTTCATCATCCAGCATATCGCTTTTATGCCACTGCCAGACCTGGGCCACCAGATGCAGGGGCGCAATGCGTTTGCGTTGCAATGACCAGAAGCGCTCGCCAACAATGGCAAAGGCCATGATGGAAGAAAGAATAATCGGCAGCATCAGCCAGCCGCCAGCCTGAACCATTTCAAACACGTCGTTGAAATCCTTGATTTTTTTGATTGATGAGGGGAGAAACCAACATTGCGGCTAACTTTAACAAAGTAACCGCATTGCCGAAAGGGTACAGTTGCTATTCAGGCTTATGAAATACCCACAAACATAAAAATCAGAACGAATTCCAGAAATGTCCCTGCCTCTGCCGGAATAGCTGTGGTTGTAGCGCACCAGCAGGCACCCCTAGGGTAAAACTAATCGCGCCGTTTGCCCAGGTCTGATACAAAGGTATTTTCCGCAAATGATAACGCGCCAGTACGCTTGGGTGAGGAAAGCCGTAACGGTTGCGATAGCCGGTGGGAAACAGGGCATAACGCGGCGAGACTGAATCGATGAACGCCGCTGTAGAGGAGGTTTTACTGCCATGATGCGGCACCACCAGGATTTCGGCACGCAGCTTATCCCCATAGCGTCGAACCAGCGTATGCTCGGCTGCCTTTTCGATATCACCACTCAATAACAAGCTCTGGCCGCCCGCCACTATCTGCAGAACACAGGATCGGTTGTTGCGCCGCAACCGGGTCCGGGGCGGCGGATGCAATATGCGAAAGACAACCCCGTCCCAGTTCCACTGTTGTCCGCTATGACAGGGTTCTATAGGCTGAACAATACCTTTTTTCCGCGCCCGTTGCGGATTGCTGGCCAGTATTTTCTGCACCGGAATCTGCGCCAGCAGGCTCGCCGCGCCACCAAGATGATCGTTATCCGCATGACTTAGGATCAACCGGTCAACCTGGCGAATACCTCGCTGGCGCAAAAAGGGGATCAGAACCGCATCCCCCATATTGAAGTTTTTCCCAAAGCGCGCCCCGGTGTCAAAGACCAGCACATGGTTTCGAGTTTGCACCACCGCTGCCAGCCCCTGGCCCACATCCAGCAAGGTAAATCGAGCCTGCTCGGGTAAAGGTGAGACAAAACGGGCAAACAGCACCGGCAACAGCATCACGCCACCCAACCAGCGAGCGGGTATCCCCTGCGGTGCCAGCAGCCAGAGCATACCGAAAAGGCTCAATATCAGCGCTGGCAAAGACAGTACCGCAGCGGACCAGGTGGCAAAGGGAAGCCCTGCCAGCCAGGATAGATAGTCACTCAGCCTGTCCAGCAACCAGGCGGCGGCAAGCAGCAGAAAGGCCGCCCAGTCCGGGTTAATAAACAACAGCAGACTACCCAATAGACTCAGGGGAGCAATGAGCAGACTCACCAGGGGAATGGCAAGGACATTCGCCAGCGGCGCTATCAGCGACACCTGCTGGAAAAACAGCAACAGTACCGGCATCAGTCCCAGCGTGACCCAAGCCTGGCTACGCCACCACTGCTGCCACTTGCCCGGCTTGCCAACACGCGCGGCCAGCCCATAGACAATCACCCAGACCGCGAGAAACGAAAGCCAGAAACCCGCCGACATGACCGCCAGCGGATCGATGATTAATACCGCCAGCAATGCCAGCGCCAGCGTTCGGCCAGGACTGAGAGGCCGGTTGAAAATAATGCCCAACATGACCACCGAGAGCATAATCAAGGCTCGTTGCGTGGGTACGGAAAAGCCCGCCAGCGCAGCATAGACCAACGCAGCCGCCATCGCCCCCCAGGCGGCGGCTTTGGGGGCAGGACAATATAACATTACGCGCCCGGAAAAACGCCAGAGCCGGTTCAGCAACAGAAACATCAAGCCGGCTACCAGCCCGATATGCAAACCGGAAATTGCCACCAAATGACTGGTGCCGGTTTTGCGCAGCCATTGCCACTGCACGGGGGTGATCAGGCTACGTTCACCAATGGACAGCGCCAGCAATAGCCCCGTGCTATTACGAGCATGGGTGATTTTTATAATATGATCACGGATTTTCTCTCGCAAACAAAGCAAGAAACAACTTGAGCCAACATCCGTTAGCTTATGATTTTTATGGGATTTTCTGATATATCCAGTGGCGCGGATGCGATGCTGAAATAACCAGCCCTCATAATCAAAACCGCCCGGATTCATCAGGCCTTGAGGCCGCTTTAGGCGAACCTGCAACTGCCAGTATTGACCGGCATGCAGATTTTGACGCTTGCCGACACGGTACCAACTAAGCCTTACCCGCCCCGGCGAGGAGTAAATCCGACCATCACGGGACAGGCTTTCAAGCTCGAATTCAAACCGGGTTCGCCGAAAATTCTGCTCCGGCAAACTGCTGATCCGTCCTCGAACCAGCACATCCTTACCCTCAAGTTTCACCGGCAATGAGTGTACAAGAATCAGTTGCGCCTGCAACAGCATCCAGAAGACACCCGCGAGCCACCAGCCTGTGAGGCGCCAGAAACCCGGCAACCAGACAGCCAGAACAATAGCGGGAAGCAGCAATATTGACCATTCAATCGCCGGTAAAACCTGCACATGCTGAAGCGAGAGAATTCCGGCCAGAAAGGCGATAACGCCGGTTCGAAGAGGCCATCCTGAACGCATTTATTCATCCTTGAAATTTTGCGTAGAAAAAATTGTATTCTAGTAATAAAAAACCAGGTCAGATCAATTACACTATGCGATTACACCCTGTTACGCACCGACGACACTGAACATACTATCTGTAATGCCTAAAAAATTCATCAAGCGTTATCTGCCGGATCACAATAAAATCCGCAACAATCCACAATTAAACCGTTTTTTCGGTACCCTGCTCCATGATCCCAACCTGCTGCACCTGAATCGGCGCTCCGTCTCGGGTGCATTTATGGTGGGGCTGTTCATGGCCTTTGTTCCCGTCCCCTTCCAAATGTTTCTGGCTGCCGCCGGTGCGATTGCCTTTAGAACCAATCTACCTATTGCTGTTGGTCTGGTTTGGGTATCCAACCCTGTCACCATGCCGCCCCTGTTCTATTTCTGTTACAAGATCGGCACCTTGATATTACAAACCCCGGCGCACCATATTGAATTCGTGCTCTCCGTCAATTGGCTCATGACCGAGCTAGCCACTATCTGGCAGCCCTTTCTTCTGGGATGTTTTGTTGTCGGCAGCCTCAGCGGCCTGATTGGTGCTGCTACTGTACGCCTGCTCTGGCGCCTGCACGTTATTCGCCATATGAAACAACGACGGCTACGGATGAAAAAGATCTGATGCATTTGCACGGCAAGCAGATGATATAAGTTAAATACCCTGCCAGCCTCATTTTTCTCCTCTCCTTCCTGGCAATTTATCTAAATACGCGTTCCAAATACCAGATCACTTGTGAATTTCCACGTTCGTGGTGAGCCTCGTTCGATGAGACTCACGACAGGCTTCGGCTCCGTTCGTGGTGAGCTTGTCGAACCATGAGCGTGGAAACGCTGTAAATAGTGTGTTTAATCTGTTTGTCCTTCGACAAGCTTCCTTCGACAAGCTTCCTTCGACAAGCTCAGGACGAACGGTAGTGTCTAAAATGTACTGGGATTCGGAACCGCTATTTAGCCCTTGTAGGGTGGGCACGTTTTTTATGCCCACCCTGCTGAAATTTTAAGGCAAAATGAAAGTTTCGATTAACTGTCAATTAACGGCAACAAACTGCTTCTAAACTTTAGCGGTTGAGGCCCAGGATATTTGGCTTGCACATGGATGAGCCTGCACTTGCCGTAAATATTGAAAGTGATGGCCTGTTGCTGGATCTGTATCTATTACAAATTTTCAAAACGCAATACGCAATAAAAGAACAGCTATTTAACTTCTTTAACCTTCAATATTTATGGAGACACCCAAATGAAAGAGTCAAGATTTAACATAATAGCCGCCGCGATAAGCTTTACGCTGGCCAGCATGATGACCGGTCAGGCCATGGCCCTGTCATCACATACAACCGACACCGATAACGACGACAACCCGGCACAGGTTCGCAACAGCGCAACAAGAAATGTTGCTGATGATGAAAATAACGAAAATTACTCTCCCAGAGAAATTCATAAACGGCATGAAAAATTGAAAGTAGCTCTGTGGGGTGATGAATTTTATAACGATGACCCGGCAAAAAAACTGGACAGCATCAAACAGACTATCAAGTCCATGAACAAACATGAGCTTGATTTTACCTTGTTTGCCGGAGACACCAAAAATGGTCATAGCCTGTGTACTGACGCGGCTATCGGTCAGAATATTGTCGACATTTTCAACCAGATCAATGCCCCGACCTTATATTCTGTCGGCGACAATGAATGGACTGACTGTCATCGAATCAGCAATGGTAGCTATGATCCTCTCGAACGTCTGGCTTACGTTAGAAAAGTATTTTTCAGCAACAATACCAGCCAGGGGAAACACCCTGTAAAAGTAAGTCGCCAGGGTGACCTTGGGCTGACCTATAGTGAAAACAGCCGTTTTGTAAAAAGCGATGTCGAATTTGTCGCCCTGCATATCCCCGGCAGCAACAACAACCTGGTAGCCACAAGCAAACAATGCCAAAAGAAATCTAATCGTACCCAGGCAGATTGTGACGCGGCAACAGCCGAATACAGAGCGCGCAATAAAAAAGACATGGAATGGTTGAAGGAATCGTTTTCCAAAGCCCGATTGAATGATTACGCAGGCATCGTTATCGTCATACAGGCGGATATATTTTTCCCCTTCGAGTTAAGCGATGGCGGATATCAGAAAGAATTCCTGCCAAATCTGGACCAGAAAAACGGTTATAGCGACTTTTTCAATACGCTCTTCCAGGAAACGCATAACTATAATGGCCAGGTGCTTCTGGTACACGGCGATTCGCATTATTTCAAAATTGACAAAGCCATGTTCAATGCCGATGGCTCACTTACCCGAAATTTTACCCGGGTCGAGGTTTTTGGCAACAAGGATAATAGCTGGGTTGAAATGACCGTTAATCCCAAAAGCAAGAACGTCTTCTCATTTGCCCCCGTTATTCTGAAATAAGCTTGCACGATATTCTGCTGGGTGCCTGGCGGCAGGCACCCTTGCAGATAAACGTTATCATAAACTTCGCATCCCGACTAAATTCATCCCGTTTGCAAACGAAAGCAGCCACGATGTAATTGTACTCAGTCCCGTCCCCTGCACTCCCGGATCTTGCTGGCCGAGAATAATTCATATAGCACCGGTATTACGAACAGGGTCAGTATGGTCGAGGACAACAGTCCGCCCACCACTACAGTCGCCAATGGTCGTTGAATTTCTGAACCCATCCCGCTGGACAGAAGCATGGGGATCAGCCCCAAGGCTGTGGTCCAGGCGGTAATAAATACCGGTCGCAATCGGGACAGCGCACCTTCCAGCACCGCCTTCGGTATAACGCCGTTCCGACACCACCTTGCGCCTCGGCCATTGCCACGCTTGAGAGTGTCAATAAACGCTGCTCATTTTTGACTTCATCCCCCAGTTTGACTGAACGCCCCACTACCTGAGCGGTAATACGCGATCAACTCGCAACCAGTCATTGATACTGGCCGTCACCAGTAACCAGTCAAAACCTGCCTGCCAGGTGCGACCACGCAATTTAAAACCGGCAGACTGGGTATCAAGCGCCTGTTTCAACTGAACAAGATATTCCGTAGTACTCATATCGCCTGCACGCCAGAGCTTTTTAATTAAATCCAACTGCCGGTTAACACTGACTCGCCCGGTTTTTTTCCAGTCGTTCCAGGCCTGTTGCAACAGGCGATAACGTTCGGTCGTCGCCAGTACACGGGCGCGTTGATCCAGGAAAGTCTGTTGCGCTAGTTGCTCGCTGCGGATTAAATCCTGCTGTGCTTGTTCCACTTCTGCCCGATAGGTATTGCGAATATTTAAAGGAATAGTCAGGGTTGCACCCACCAGCGTATCGCTATCTTCCCTGCCCCCGCGCAGGGCAATAGTCGGATCCCAACTGCGCTCACTTTTTCTAAGTTCTACCGTATAGCGTTTGGCCGATACCGCAGCCTCAAGTGCACGCATAACCGGCAGACTGCGAATAAAGCCATCCCGATCAGCGGGCAGATGCGCATCAGGAAGTTCATCAGGCAGGCTCGGCAAACTATTGGGCATACGGGTAAAAATTGCTCGCAAGGATTCTTTTGCTGCTGCTGCATCGGACAGGGCCTGGGCACGCATCATCAGAGCTTCAGCATAAGCCAGACGCGCCAGATCCAATTCCACCTGGTTGAGATCACCGGCCTTATAACGTCGCTCTGCAACATTGGCAAATTCCCGCATCAACTGCAGCCCTCGTCCAGCCAGCGTTGCCAGTTCATCCTCGGTGCGCTTCCTGGCAATGGCTATCAGAAGATCATGGCTCAGCTTCTGCATCGTCATATCATAATCGGCGCCAGCCTTAAGCAAACGCGACTGTGCCACACTGGTGCGTGATCCTCGTCGATCACCCATATCAAGGGTCTGGCTCAATTGAATATAGGAGGTGTCGCTACTTGCATTTTCCGAGTCGATTTCGAGCTGCGGGTTGTACAAGGCATTATCGGCTGCCCGCACGGCGGCGCGACTGGCTTTCAAGCGAGCCTGAGCTGCACGTTTTTGGGGGTGCCGCTCGATAACGGATTGAAGTGACTGGGTCAGTGTTGTTGGCGCAATACGGTCGAGTGTAATTTTTTTCGGCCCTGTAACTGTAGCCGATTGTGCTGATAATGGCGTACAGAGAAAGCTCGTCAGTAATACTGACAGCAGCAATGATTTTCTAAACATGGTTTAAATCCTGAGTAACAATCGTACAATCACATCTGCCACCTGAAGTAACAGACAAGAATCAATAAAATAGATCAGATTTTATGCTGTGGGAGGAGGTGTTGGCGGCTGCTGGCTTATAAAATAGCGATGTTTGATAGATACAGACTGATAGCTATCATTCAGTATGGACGGCAAAATAATGGCTTCAGAAAAAACGCCAAAGAAATGCGCACCACCATGACAACATTCATCGCAGGGAGAATGGGCTATATTGCTGTTACTGTTATGCTTGTTGATTTCATGGTTCTGCTGAAACGCAGCTAGCGACTGATCCAGCTCCGCCGCCCAGGAAAGGCTGCTAAGCAAAAGAAAGAGCACCATGATTTTAATGATTAAACGTCGCATAAGAAAAGGAGTCTAGCAACGAACAGTGTAATTTCGCAAGGAACAAAGACAAAATAAACAGCACCAGACCTCTTTGTTTGTCGTGTTATTGCAACACGCCATCCACCAGAGTGCAGATCCTATCCATTTTTTCAGCAAAGCGGGTATCGTGGGTTACGATGATAAAACTGATCTGAAACTCCTGGTTCAGCTCCAGCATTAGCTGATAAACACTTTCAGCTGTGCGGGCATCAAGGTTTCCGGTCGGTTCATCAGCCAACACACACAGGGGCTGGGTAATCAGTGCCCGCGCCAGCGCGGCTCGTTGCCGTTCACCGCCGGAAAGTTCACTGGGTTTGTGTGCCTGACGATGGCCCATGCCGACCCGTTCCAGCATCTTGGCCGCCGCAATAGACGCATCAGCAGGCCGATCGCCACGAATCAACAAGGGCATAGCAACATTTTCCAAGGCGCTGAACTCGGGTAGCAAATGGTGAAACTGATAAACAAAACCTAATGAGCGGTTACGCAAATAACCGCGGGCCGCAGGATTGAGATCTGCCATGTTTTTACCATCGATTTCGACCCGGCCCGCCGTCGGCGTATCCAACCCGCCGAGTAGCTGCAGCAGGGTGCTTTTGCCCGAACCGGAAGCACCGACGATAGCGAGCTGTTCGCCCTGTTGCAAAACAAGATCGACACCCTTCAATACATCAACTGGCACCGGACCTTCATTAAATGTTTTACTCAGGCCCTCACAGCGTAGAACAACATCCCGCTTATCACTCATACCGCAAGGCCTCCGCTGGCTGGGTACGGCTGGCCCGCCAGGCGGGATACAGTGTCGCCAGTATCCCCATCAACAGGGAAACCGAGCCGATCATCCAGACATCGTTCCAGTGCAAATCGGATGGCAGTTCATTGATATAATACACACCGGGATCCAGAAAACGGATACCAAACAGGTGCTCGATAAAAGGCACCACGGTTTCCAGGTTGAGTGAAAGACTAACCCCCAGCGCAATACCCAGCAGGGTGCCGATCACGCCGATCAGCGTACCCTGAACCATAAAAACTTTCAGAATACTGGCCGGCGACATGCCCAGAGTGCGCAGAATAGCAATATCACTTTCCTTGTCCGTCACCATCATCACCAGTGTCGAGACAATATTGAAGGCCGCCACCGCCACAATCAGTAACAGCAACAGAAAAATCATGCGTTTCTCGATTTTCACCGCGCGGAACCAGTTCGCATGATAGGAACTCCAGTCGCGAATCCAGTACTGTCCCAATTCAGTTTTCTGCAGCTCAAAACGTACCTGTGGCGCACGGAATAAATCATCCAGCTTCAAGCGGACACCCGAAACCCCATCCTTCATATTAAACACTCGTCGTGCATCCGCCATGTTCAACAAGGCCATGCTGCTATCATATTCATACATGCCGACATAGAAAATGCCCACCACCTTGAAGCGTTTCAGGCGCGGTACCACTCCGGCCGGAGTCACCTGGGCGCTGGGCGTCACCAACGTTACCTTGTCACCCACATTGGCACCCAGAATCTGCGCCAAATCCCGTCCCAGAATAATACCAAACTGGCCAGGAACTAAATCACTCAAATGCCCCTCGATCATGCTTTTGCCAACATTGGATACCGAGGGCTCCATTTTCGGCAAGATACCGCGAATAATGCTGCCATTGACCCGGTTGCCACGAATCAACATGCCCTGCGCTTCCACATAAGGCGCGGCGGCAATAACATGAGGTTGCTGCTTCGCCAGTTGCACCACATCGGACCAACCCGGCAAGCTGTCCTGGTACTGGGTAATCGTCAGGTGAGAAACCATGTCCAGAATACGCTCGCGTACTTCCTTTTCAAAACCGTTCATCACCGACAAAACCGTAATCAGGGCCATGACGCCCAGGGTAATGCCAAACATTGAAGTCAGCGAAATAAACGAGATAAAGTGATTGCGACGTTTAGCGCGGGTATAGCGCAAGCCAATAAAGAGTTCGAGCGGTTTATACATGGGCAGGCATTAGAACACAGATTGAATGGATTATAAATCAGACCCGGATCAGGGCAACAGGTTCACCGCCAGCTAAATCTGCTAAAATATCGAAAGATGAAGAATATCACCCTCACCCCTTCAATAGTAACCGACCATTTTACCTGGGTAAGAAGGCTGTTTTCGGATAAAAAATTTACTTTCACCTGAACATGTTCTACGTCATATAAATGGCTCAACTCTTCATCGAGCTTGGCCGATAGTATGTCAATTATACTGGCATTTAAGAAATGAATCCTCAATCAATAAAAAATACCCCCAAATCGAATGGGTCAACAACTCCGGGGCTCAGGGAGTGGCTACAGCGAACTGATTTCAATGATCTGATCAGTAGCGAAATGCATTCAAATGATTTCAACGGTTCCCGTGCAGAATACATCTACATGCGGATACGCTTGCTCGCCTTTGTCTTTGCCCTGCTTGCTCTGATCTGGATTCCCATCGATATACTTGTTATCCCTGAGGATGCACTTGGATCTATTCTGGCGCTGCGCATCACCTACAGTGGACTTTTCCTGATTCTCAGCCTTTTGACCCCGTGCCCGCAGAGTCTGGCCTGCGCGCGGCTACGTCTCAATGCCTTTGTTCTTATTCCCTGTTTGTTCTATGTAGGGTCACGTTTTATATTTAACGGTGACTCGAATATAGAATCTGTATTAGTGGGGTATTCATTTCTGCCTTACCTGACGGTTGTCTTACTTGCCATATTTCCATTGACCCTGCTTGAAGGTATCAGCTATGCCTCCCTGGTCGGGATCACCTTCCTCGGCAGTGAAATTTATTTTGGTGACTCTCTCACTATTTCAACCCTGGGCGATATCTGGTTGTTGACGCTGCTGGCCGGAGTCGCCATGTGGGCACAGCTGGCTCAACTGCATATGTTACTCAGGCTCTACCGTGAAGCCAGCCGTGATACCCTAACGGGTTTGGTCAACCGTCGGGTATTGAACAAATGGTTGAGTATCGAAATCACCCGAGCAAGGCAACTGCAACATCCACTTTCAATTTTGCTGTTTGACCTGGATTTCTTTAAGCAGGTCAACGACACTTATGGCCATTTAACCGGTGATAAAGTACTACAGACGTTTTCCCGTTTACTCAAAAGGGATCTGGTCAATTACAACATTATTGGCCGTTACGGCGGCGAGGAATTCATGGCGGTTCTCCCCAATCAGGATGAATCAGCCGCAATGGCAATCGCCGAGCGTATTCGCAAGAATTGTCATACCATCCAAACCCAGGGTTCGGAAGGTCGTCTTGTCAGCTTTACCGTGAGCATTGGCGTCACTGGCTTGCGTGACAGTGATACCACCGAGATCCTGGTCCACCGTGTTGATAAAGGCCTGTATAGCGCCAAAATGAAAGGCCGCGATACGGTCGTGCTTGCCGAATGATTTTTCGGGCTCTCTGGAATTGCCCCGATTATGAAATTTCTCATCGAACTGTTTTATATTATGTAATTCATCATGTAATTCACTCAACTCTCGGCACAAATTAACCGATATCATAATTATGACGGAATCAACAATGAAAGCTCAAAAAACCGCTGAGACAGACACCCCCAAACTCATGGAATGGCTGCGGCGAACCAACTTCAATGATCTTACCAACAGTGAAACGCACTCCAAAGATTTCAATGGCTCCCGCGCTGAATATATCTACATGCGGATTCGTCTGCTGTCTTTTATGTTTTCGGTAATGGCCCTGATCTGGATCCCTGTCGATATACTTATTGTCCCCAAAGACGCGTTTGGATCTATTCTCGAACTACGCATAGCCTATAGCGGATTATTTCTGCTTCTCGGCCTGTCGTCATCCGGTCCGCAGAGTCTGCGCTGTGCGCGGCTGCGTCTCAGCGCCTTTGTTCTGATCCCCTGTTTGTTTTATGTCGGTTCACGACTGGTTTTTAATACGGATACCGGTATCGAAGGCGCCCTGGTGGGCTATTCATTTCTACCTTACCTGACAGTTGTATTGCTTGCCATATTCCCGCTAACCCTGTACGAAGGCATTGGCTATGCCTCTCTGGTTGGCCTCACCTTTCTCGGCAGTGAAATTTATTTTGGCGGCTTGCTAACGATTTCAGCACTGGGGGATATCTGGTTATTAACGCTGCTGGCGGGAATAGCCGTGTGGGCACAGTTGGCACAATTGCATATGCTGCTCAGGCTCTATCGTGAAGCGAGTCGTGATACCCTTACTGGACTGGTCAACCGGCGGGTGCTCAATAAATGGTTAAAGCTCGAAATTACGCGTGCACGACAACATCAACGCCCGCTTTCGATCTTGCTATTTGACCTGGACTTCTTCAAACGCGTCAATGATACCTATGGTCATTTAACCGGTGACAAGGTACTACAGGCCTTTGCCAGATTATTAAAACGCGATCTGGCTAATTACAATCTGATTGGCCGTTATGGTGGTGAAGAATTTCTGGCTGTCCTTCCGGACCTGGATGAAGCAAAAGCGATGGCTATCGCTGATCATATTCGCAAGAATTGCCATACCGTTAAAACAAAGGGACCGGAAGGTTGTCTGGTCAGTTTTACCGTCAGTATCGGCGTTACCGGATTGCGAGATATGGATACGACAGAAACCCTGGTCAATCGCGTAGACAAGGGCCTGTATAGCGCAAAAATGAAGGGGCGAGACATCGTAGTACTCGCTGAAGAGCAAGCAAAAGAAAACCAGGAAGATTCAGAGGACACATAAGCTCATAGCGACAGTTCCACAGGCAGGCGGGTATGCAGAAGCATCTCTACTGCTGAAACCCGTGCCCGATAGGCCAGAATTTCGACTCCGGCAGCAGCGGCCTGGCGCAGGCTGAGTCCGTATCCAGGATCAATCTCATCCGCCGGACAAAACGACTGCGCGTCCTCTCGCATCACGCAAAAAAACATCACCGCCCGCGCGCCCTGCTGTTTCATAAGCATCAACTCCCGCAAATGCTTACGACCCCGTTCACTCACCGCATCAGGAAACACAGCCGTACCCGGTTCCAGCATGGCGGTAACATTCTTGACTTCGACATAGCAGGCCTCATCCCCATTCTGTAGCAGGATATCGATGCGGCTATTTTCATTTCCGTAACGCACCTCCGTTTCCAAACCGACATAGCCCTGAAGCTCCGCAATGCTCCCCGTTTGGATGCCTTCAACCACCAACCGGTTAGCCAGCAAAGTATCCACGCCCACCGCAACGCCCGTATCCGTAGTGGCGATAACCCAACTGTAGCGATATTTACGTTTCGGGTTCTGACTGTCCTTTAACCAGATTGGGCTTCCCGCTCCGGTCAGCCCCAGCATGCGCCCGGTATTGGGCGTATGCACCGTAATTTCTTCACCGGTTTCCAGCCGCACATCCGCTAAAAACCGCTTATAACGCCGAATCAGGATAGCAGGAATGAGTTCAGGGAAATAATGCATATATTGTTCATTGTAAGGAAATTCTTTAAAATAGTTCAGGTTTTGCGTGTAAGCCTTTGATAGACTATTATTTTACACTATTCCTGCATGATAACGCTGCAAAGGAGAACTGCATGCGCCGGCTGCTTAAATTATTTATTGTTTCTGCCCTTGTTTTCGGGCCATTTCTCAATTCGGTACGGGCCGATACCCTCAACATGCCCCAAAAAACAAAAAAACCGGTAGAAAACTACAGTATCAAGCTGCCAGGACGCGGCATGACTATGGCCGAGGTGGAAAAACGTTTTGGTCCCCCTGGTAAAAAAATGCCTGAAGTGGGCTCCCCGCCTATCACACGCTGGGTTTATGAGGACTTTATTGTCTATTTCGAATACCAGTACGTCATTCACGCCGTTGCCACACCCCCTGTCCCCTGATACCTGAATTTTGCTGTAAAAGCCAATGCACAGCGGGTTCTGGCGCAGAACAATCATGAACAATGCCATTATTTTTAACGTCTGACACCCGGCCTACCCTGCCTGCCGAGTGGGCGCCACAAAACGCCGTGATGTTGACCTGGCCCCACGCCGATACAGACTGGGCACAAAATCTAGCCGAGGCCGAATCGGTCTTTATCGAAATTGCCCAGGCCATTAGCACCCATGAACGGCTGATCATTACCTGTTGTGCTGAGCCTCACAAAAAATCTGTATTGGAAAAGCTTGAGATCGCAGGCATTTCCCGCCAGCAGGTGTCTGTTTTCATTCATGCCTCCAACGATAGCTGGGCACGGGATCACGGTCCGATAACGGTGATAGAAAACGGCCTGGCCCATTTACTGGATTTTACATTCAACGGTTGGGGAGGGAAGTACCCGGCACAAAAAGACAATCAACTCAACCAGGCCCTGTACCAACAGGGGGCCTTCGGCGAAATATCTCTCACCAGCCTGCCCTTGGTGCTTGAAGGCGGCAGCATTGATAGCGATGGCCTCGGCACATTGTTAACCACCACCGCCTGTCTGCTCAACCCTTCACGCAATCCATCTTTAGCTCAGGATGAAATCGAAAACAAACTGGTGCAATATCTGGGTGTTCAACGAATACTCTGGCTCCGGCACGGCTGGCTGCAAGGTGACGATACTGACAGCCACGTCGATATGCTGGCCCGATTCTGCAATCCAGACACGATTGCTTACACCTGTTGCGATGATCAAAGCGATGCGCACTTTACAGCCTTGCAGGCCATGAAACAGGAACTTGGCTCTTTTCGCAATCATGCCGATAAACCTTATCGGCTGGTTCCTCTGCCCATCCCACAGGCTATTTTTAATGCGCAGGGTCAACGCCTGCCTGCCAGCTATGCAAATTTTTTAATTATCAACCAGGCCGTACTCGTGCCCCTGTATGATGATCCCAACGACAAAGTCGCACTTGGCAATCTGCAGATCTGTTTTCCAGACAGGAAAATTATCGGTATCAACTGTCTGCCTATTATTCAACAATACGGCAGCCTGCATTGCCTCACCATGCATTTGCCACAGGCAAGCAGGATAGAGGAAGATGAAATATAAAAAACGCTGCCACTGGGTCACTGATGATCCAATCTACATTGATTACCACGATAAGGAATGGGGCGTACCCTGTTATGATGACCAGCGCCTGTTTGAAATGCTGATTCTCGAAGGTGCACAAGCCGGATTAAGCTGGCTCACGATTCTGAAAAAACGTGAAGGTTATCGAAAAGCCTTTGCCCGATTCGAGGCAAAAAAAATAGCGCGTTTTTCTGAAAAGAAAATCGAGACACTACTAGAAAATCCGGCCATTGTGCGCAATCGATTGAAAGTCAACGCAGCTGTCAATAACGCTCACGCTTATCTGGCAGTGCAAAAAGAATACGGCAGCTTTGCCGACTACATCTGGCAGTTTATCGGCGGTCAACCACGCATTAATCACTGGAAAAAATTTGAAGATATTCCAGTTATCACCGCCGAGTCCGAAAATATGAGCCGGGATCTGAAAAAACGCGGCTTCAAGTTTGTCGGCAGCACCATTTGCTATGCTTATATGCAGTCCATAGGCATGGTCAACGACCACACCACGGACTGCTTTCTATACAAATAACCAAT